>Ga0194117_10000273_pt1 | contig 71897 bp, 70 predicted proteins | sample TA2MahsurfametaG_FD_160579 | JGI IMG/M metagenome (GOLD analysis project Ga0194117, IMG submission 160579) | Freshwater microbial communities from Lake Tanganyika, Tanzania - TA2015009 Mahale N1 surface | ecosystem: Environmental > Aquatic > Freshwater > Lake | place: Tanzania: Lake Tanganyika... | reverse complement strand
TGACGGACAACTTGGCCAACATCGCCGGTGACACCTCACCGGTGAAGGCGCCCTTTTCCTCGAAGTGACAATGTTGTGCGCCGAGCAGGAACCGCAGTTCGTCGGCCTCGATGAGCGTCTGCACACTACGGACGTCGGTGAACGGCGGGTGTATCGAGATGTCAACCGCATCGAAATCTTCTTTGACGACCAGGTAGTTCAACTTCTGCACCAACTGGATGGCCTCGAAATGATTCAGGTGCATCTTCCAATTGCCGCTGATCAACGGCTTGCGACCTTCACTTGGCATTCGGTGCCCCTCTCAACGCGGCAAGACCAGGAAGATCGCCGAACTCGAGAAACTCGAGTGACGCTCCCCCGCCTGTGGACACGTGGTCAACCTCGTCGTCGAGACCGAACTGTGCAAGAGCTGCCGCGCTGTCGCCGCCGCCCACGACCGTGAACGCCTTCGTATCGGCGACGGCATGAGCGAGCGTCTTCGTACCGTTGGCAAAGCGCGCATCTTCGAACATTCCCATCGGACCGTTCCAGAAAACCGTGCGGGCTTCCATCACGACGTCGCTGAACGCTGCCGCCGTGCCCGGACCTATGTCGAGACCTTTCGCACCGTCGGGAAGGCGGATGCCGAACGTCGCGTAATTGCCGTTCGCGTCGAGACCGACGATGTCTTCGGGAAGATGAATCGGCTTCGGGCCCTCGAGAAGTCGACGGCAGAAAGCCACCTGGTCGAGTTCACAGATCGAATCACCGACGGGCATCCCCTTCGCGGCCAAGAAGGTGAAGCACATCCCGCCACCGATGACGAGTGCGTCGACGGTCTGAAGAAGTGCCTCGATGACACCGAGCTTGTCGCTTACCTTCGCCCCGCCCAGCACGGCAACGAAAGGCCGTTTCGGGTGATCGCGCAATCCCCCGAGGATCTCGGCTTCCTTCTGCAGCAGACGTCCGGCTGCCGACGGAAGGGTTTTCGGTGGACCGACCACCGAGGCGTGAGCACGATGGGCGGCTCCGAAGGCATCGTCGACGTATGCATCGAATCCGGCGACCAGTTGAGCAACGAAGTCATCGCTGTTCGACTCTTCGCCCGGATTGAAGCGCAGGTTCTCGAGAAGTTCGACCCCCGGCGCAAGTTCTGCAAGACGACGACGGACGGGATCCATCGAATCCTTCGGCGTCGGCTTGCCTTTGGGGCGACCGAGGTGGCTGGCACAAACAACGGTTGCACCGCGTGACGTCAACCATTCGATCGTCGGCAGGGCGGCCCTGATGCGGAAATCATCGGTGATCGATCGGGCGTCGTCGGGACCCTCCATCGGCACGTTGAAGTCGGTGCGAACGAGGACCCGCTTTCCGGCGACGTCGCCCAAGTCCTCGAGTACCGGAAGCCTCGACATTTCAGGCCTTCAACTTGGCGCCGATGTGCTTCGTCAGATCGACAAGGCGGTTCGAGTAGCCCCATTCGTTGTCGTACCAGCCGAGGACCTTGACGAGATTTCCCATGGACATGGTGAGGTCACTGTCGAAGATGCACGAGTGTGGGTTCGTCACGATGTCGCTCGAAACGATGGGTGCCTCGGTGTACTCGAGCACCCCCTTCAACGGGCCGTTCGCCGCTGCCTTGAAGGCGGCGTTGATTTCGTCGACTGTGGCCGGCTTCTTCAAGTTGGCCACGAAGTCAGTGATCGAACCGGTCGGTACCGGAACACGGAGCGCAGTGCCGTCGAGCTTGCCCTTCATTGCGGCCATGACGAGACTGGTCGCGCGTGCTGCACCCGTGCTGGTGGGTGTGATGTTGATTGCTGCGCCGCGGGCGCGACGCAGATCGCTGTGTGGCCCGTCGACCAGTTGCTGGTCACCGGTGTACGCGTGGACCGTCGTCATGAGGCCATTCTCGACACCGAAGGCGTCATCGAGAACCTTGACGAGGGGTACGAAGCAGTTGGTGGTGCAACTCGCATTCGACACCACCTTGTGCTTGGCAGGGTCGAAGTCGGCATGGTTGACGCCGTAGACGAACGTCGCATCGGCGCCGTTCGACGGTGCAGACACGATGACCAGCGGTGCGCCCGCGTCGAGGTGCATCGCCGCTTTGTCGCGGTCGGTGAAGATGCCCGTCGATTCGATGACGAGGTCGACCCCCAACGCCTTCCACGGAAGTTCCTTTGGATCACGGACCTGCAGAACCTTCAGCACCTTGCCATCGATGCTGATGCCGTCGTCGGTCGCCGAGATCGCGTTCGGCAGGACCCCAAGTACGGAGTCGTACTTGAGCAGGTGCGCCATCGTCTTCAACGAACCGAGGTCGTTGACTGCAACGATTTCGATGTCGGCACCGCTCGCCTGAACGGCACGGAAGAAATTCCGTCCGATGCGTCCGAAACCGTTGATTCCCACGCGAACCGTCATTGACCTGCTCCTTCACGTCTTGGTGGCCTGACGGCTTCCGAGATTAGTGGTGGGACACGCAACGCCCCGTATCGGCTAGCCCTTGACGAGGTCCCTGTGCGTGACACGGGGACGCATGTCACGCGCCACGAACCACGCGCCCAGCCGTTCCGCGATGGCCACCGATCGGTGTTGGCCTCCCGTGCAGCCGATCGCTATCGAAAGGTAACTCTTGCCCTCGGCGACGTACGCGGGCAACAGCGTCGCCAGCATGCCTTCGAGGTGCTCGAGGAATCGACCGGCCAGCGGGTTGTCGAGAACGTACGCCCGCACGGGATCATCCAGACCGGACAGCGGACGGAGGTTTTCGTCCCAGTAGGGATTCGGCAGAAAGCGCACGTCGAAGACGAGATCGACGTCGAGCGGGAGGCCGTGCTTGAAACCGAACGAAACGATTCCAATCAGAAGCCTGTCGCTGGGTGATGAAGGCCCGAACAATTCGATCAACTTTGCCTTCAACTGGTGAACCGTGAGGTCGGACGTGTCGATCACGAGATCTGCCTCCGCCTTCACCGGCTGCAGTAGTTCGCGTTCACGCTGGATGACCGCGGCTATCCCCGACTCGGAATTCGCTCGACCACTTTCGAGGTCGAGAGGGTGGCGGCGACGCGTCGTGCCGTACCGCTTGACCAACGATCCGGTGGATGCGTCGAGAAAGAGCACTCGCACACGGTTCCCCGACGCCCGCAGACTACGAAGCACTCCAACGATGTCGGCCCGCTGGGTGGCGTTGCCGACCACGAGACACAGTTGCTGATGGGGATCGGACGGCTGGCTCGCCATTTCGACGACCTGCTCGATGAGCGCCGTCGGAAGATTGTCGATCACGAACCACCCGAGATCCTCGAGGTCGTCGGCGGCCTGGGAACGACCGGCACCCGACAACCCGGTGATCACCAGAACATCGGTCACAACACCGAGGCTACTCGTCTTCGTTCGCGGGAAGTGGTCGTTTGCGCAGCCGAAGGGCCAAGAGACGCGGGATCGTCGAGGCCTGCGCGTACTCCCGACAACGCAGCAGAAACCCGGGCGGTGGTGCGGGCTCGTGCATGCGTTCGAGGATAAGACCCGCGTCGGCGAGTGTGTTCAGGTAGCGCCCCAGCGGACGGTGTACGAAACGCACACGGACACCGGGTTCGACTTCCTCCACGTTCACCGCCTCGGTGAGGTACTCACCTATCCGCCAGTACTGCTCGGGAGGGTCGAGGATCTGGTCGTCTATCCACCCACTGTTCGGAGTTTGCAGGAGCGGATGATTCAGCAGGAACAAAAAGGTGCCGCCTTCGCTCAACACCCGCGACACCTCGCGGATTGCACCATCGAGGTCGTCGACATGCTCAAAGACGAGACACGCCACGACTGCGTCGAAGGCTCCATCCCCGAAGGGCAGGTTCTCAACGCTGCCCACGCGGTAGTCGACATTGCCCCCGCGGGCTCTCGCGACGTCTATGAGCCGTCGGGTCGGATCGATGCCGACCACCGACCTGTCTCCGTGAACCGCCGCCAAACGACGGCTGATCTGGCCCTCGCCACATCCAATGTCTAGAATCCGCTCGGCTCCCGCAGTCTCGGCGAGAACCAGCGGGATGATCTGTTCTTCGTATTCGGGGTCGGCTCCGTCGGTGAATCCGTTGATCCACCACTCGGCGTGTTCATCCCATGCGGGAACCCGCGTGATGCCGTCATCCATCTCCCGACACTCTCTCGTGTACCGCCCGCGCTACCGCTTCGGGAAGCCACGAGACGGCCAGCAAGGCGTCCAGACCCGCCTCCCTGACGCCCTTCACACCGCCGAACTCCCGAACGAGGCGTGTCTTGCGGGCTTCACCGAGACCGGGAACTCCGTCGAGCAATCCACGTCTCATGCGCTTGCCGCGCAGCTCCCGGTGGAACGTGTTGGCAAAACGGTGCGCCTCGTCACGTATGCGCTGCAACATGAAGAGGGCTTCACTTCCGCGCGGCACCGCCACGGGCCTCGAGCGACCGGGTACGTACACCTCCTCGAACCGTTTCGCCAGAGCTGCGACGGGAATCTCGTGTTCGAGACCGAGTTCGCGCACGACGTCGATCGCGACCGCCAACTGACCCTTCCCCCCGTCAACCAACAACAATTGGGGTGGGTACGCGAACTTGCCGGGTTTCTTGCTGCCCCCTTGGGTCTGGGCGTTGACGTCCTGCTTTGTTTCTTGGCCCTCTTCCTGGTCGTGGACGTAGGCGCGAAGGCGCCTGGTCAACACCTCGCGCATCGCCGCGTAATCGTCGTTGCCGGGCACATCCTTCACCTTGAACCGCCGGTATTCGCGCTTTGCGGGCAGGCCGTCCTCGAGTACGACCATCGACCCGACGTAGTCCGTTCCCTGCAGGTGGGCCATGTCGAAGCACTCGATGCGTAGTGGCGCCTCGGGCAACTCCAGATGGTGCTGCAACTCCGTCAGTGCACGGCTCCGTGCGTTGTGGTCGGAGGCACGGTGCATGCGGTGACGTGCGAATTCTTCGCGCGCGTTCAACGTCACCGTCTCGTGCAACGAACGTTTGTCGCCGCGCTGCGGCACCCGGATCTCGACATTCGAGCCCCTCAGACCCGACAACCACTCGACATAGGTTTCGTGGCCGCGTCCGAGCACGGGCACAAGAACCGCCTTCGGATAACCCATTGCGGGTTCTTCGCCGTACAACTCTTCGAGGATCCTGTCGATCAACTCTTCCTCACCGAGAGCCTCGACCTTGTCGATGATGAATCCTCGCCGGCCCACCACACGACCGTGTCGAACGAAAAAAACCTGTACCGATGCCTCCAGATCGTCCTGTGCGACACCCACGACGTCGATGTCCTCACCCCGGTCGGCGACGATTTGTTGGCGCTCCATCGCCCGACGCACCGCCGCCAAACGGTCCCGCAGCCTGGCCGCGATTTCGTACTCCTGTGCGACCGCCGCCTGCGCCATGCGCGCCTCAATGGCCTTCTCCACATCTTCGGTCCTGCCGTCGAGAAAGTCGGCCAGACCCGCGACGTGGGCGGCGTAGTCACCCCCTTCGACGGCCTTGACGCAGGGCCCCGAACACTTCTCGATGTGGAACAGCAGACAAGGCCGACCGAGTCGCTGGTGCTCGTTGAACTTCGACGGTGGGCAGGTGCGGACGGGGAAAGACCGCAAAAGCAGGTTGAGCGTCTCGCGGATTGCGTATGCGTGGGCGTACGGACCGAAATAGCGCGTGCCCTTTCGCTTGCGTCCTCGCATCACCGTTGCACGAGGCCATTCTTCGTCGAGCGTGATCGCAAGGAACGGGTAGCTCTTGTCGTCACGGAGACGGATGTTGAATCGCGGCCGGTGCTCTTTGATGAGGTTGTACTCGAGCATCAGCGCTTCGACCTCGTTGCGGACCTCGATCCACTCGACGGACTCGGCAGCCGACACCATGGCTGCCGTGCGCGGGTGCAGGTTGCGCTTGTCCTGGAAATAACTCGACAGACGGGATCGCAGGCTCGAGGCCTTGCCAACATAAATCACCCGTCCATGGGCGTCCTTGAATTGGTACGACCCCGGAGCGTCGGGAATGGATCCGGCCGCAGGGCGCTGGATCATTTCCGACTTTGTTTCCTCACGGGCTTCGCCGGCTGTCCCGACGGCCTGAGCAACGGCGCCAGAAAGCGCCCTGTATGGCTTTGGCGCACCTTTGCAATGGCTTCGGGTGGACCCTCGGCGACGACCTTGCCTCCACCCGAACCGCCCTCCGGCCCGAGGTCAATGACCCAGTCGGCACTTTTGATCACATCGAGGTTGTGCTCGATGACAAGAACCGTGTTCCCCTGGTCGACCAGCCTCGACAAGACGGTCAGCAAGCGCCGCACGTCTTCGAAGTGAAGACCCGTCGTCGGCTCGTCGAGGAGGTAGATCGTGTGGCCGGTACTGCGCTTGGCAAGTTCCGATGCCAACTTCACACGTTGAGCCTCCCCTCCCGAAAGCGTCGGCGCGGGCTGGCCCAGGCGGACATAACCGAGACCCACGTCGACGAGTGTCTGCATGTGCCGTGCGATGGACGGTTGGTTGGAAAAGAAATCAACGGCTTCGGAAATCGGCATGTCGAGGACATCCGCGATGCTCCTGCCCTTGAATTGAATCTCGAGTGTGTCGCGGTTGTAACGCTTGCCCTTGCAGACCTCGCACGGAACGTAGACGTCGGGCAAGAAGTGCATCTCGATCTTGATCGTTCCGTCACCCGAGCACGCCTCGCATCGACCACCCGACACGTTGAAGCTGAAGCGACCGGGTTGGTAGCCACGCACCTTCGATTCGGGGGTTGCGGCGAACAACTTGCGGATGGCATCGAACACTCCCGTGTAAGTGGCGGGATTCGAACGGGGTGTCCGTCCGATCGGCGACTGATCCATGTCGATCACTTTGTCGAGAAGTGCGATGCCCTCGACCGACTTGTGGCGGCCCGGCGCCTCTTTCGATTTGTAGATCTTTTGCATCAGCGCCGGGAGCAGGATGTCGCGCACGAGCGTGCTCTTGCCGCTGCCCGACACCCCGGTGACTGCCACGAAACATCCGAGCGGAATATTCACATCGATGTTCTGCAGGTTGTGCTCGCGAGCGCCGCGTACGACAAGTTCGCCGCCCGCGGGCTTGCGCCGCTGGGTCGGAACCGGAATCGACTTCTTTCCTGCGATGTACTGGCCGGTCACCGACTCGGCGACCCTGCCGATTCCCGTCACCTTGCCGCTGTACACGACCTCACCGCCGTGCTCACCCGCACCCGGCCCGATGTCCACGATCCAGTCGCTTTCCTTGATCGTGTCCTCGTCGTGCTCGACGACGATGACGGTGTTTCCCAGGTCGCGCAGACGATGCAGCGTGTCGATGAGACGGCGGTTGTCACGCTGGTGCAATCCGATCGACGGTTCGTCGAGCACGTAGAGCGTCCCGACGAGACCCGACCCGATCTGGCTGGCGAGCCTGATGCGCTGCGCCTCGCCTCCCGCGAGTGTTCCCGCGCTCCGCGAGAGAGTCAGGTAGTCGAGACCCACGTCGAGAAGGAACCCGAGTCGGGCGTTGATCTCTTTCGTCACCCGCTCGGCGATCATGCGATCGCGATCACTGAGCTTGAGAGACATCAGGTACTTCGCCGACTCACCGATGGGCAGGTCGCAGACCTCGGAAATGCTCTTTCCGCCGACCTTGACGGCCAGTGAGGATGGCTTGAGACGCGCGCCGCAGCACACCGTGCAGGGCACCTCGCGCATGAAGGACTCGTATTGTTCCCGCGCCCAGTCGCTCTCTGCACCCTCATGACGACGCTTGATCCACGGGATCACTCCCTCGTAATGGGTGTTGAACGTGCGCTGACGACCGTAACGGTTGCGGTATTTGACGACGAGACCCTCTTCGACCCCATTCAAGACGATATTGCGTTGCTTGTCGGTGAGCTTCGCAAACGGCTTCTCGAGTGGAATCTTGTATTTCTCGGCGACGCTTTCGAGCAGCCGGGTGAAGTACTGGGTGTGGGCACTGCGCCATGGTGCGATCGCACCCTCCGAGATCGACATGTCGGTGTTGGGTATGACCAAATCCGGATCGACCTCGAACTTGGTTCCCAGACCATCACAGTTCTCACAGGCGCCGTAGGGGGAATTGAATGAGAAATTGCGCGGCGCGGGTTCGTCGAAGGAGGCACCACACTTCGGGCATGCGAGATGCTGGCTGAACGTCAGCATCTCGCCGTCCGCCTTGTCACCGCCCATCAACTCGATCCCGGCCACCCCTTCAGCGAGTTTGAGTGCCGTCTCGAGCGAGTCGGTCAGCCGCCGCCCGATGTTGTCGCGCTTCACCAGTCGGTCGACGATCACCTCGATGTCATGCTGTTCGTAGCGGGCGAGTTTGCGGCCCTCACGAAGAAATTCGGCGATGTCCACGACTTCCCCGTCGACGCGGGCCCGCACGAAGCCCTGACCCGACAGATCGCCGAGCAATGTGTCGTACTCGCCTTTTCGGCCCCGCACCACCGGCGCCAAAACCTGGAATCGGGTCCCGTCGGGTAGGCCCATGATTCGGTCGACGATCTGTTGCGGGGTCTGGCGCTCGAGGCGGGTGCCGTCATTCGGGCAATGTTGCACGCCGATGCGGGCCCAGAGGAGGCGCAGGTAGTCGTAGACCTCTGTGATCGTTCCGACGGTGCTGCGCGGGTTGCGGGAACCCGACTTCTGGTCGATCGAGATCGCCGGCGACAATCCGTCGATGTGGTCGACATCGGGCTTGTCCATCTGACCGAGGAACTGACGGGCGTATGCCGAGAGGCTCTCGACATACCGACGTTGCCCCTCGGCATAGATCGTGTCGAACGCCAGGCTCGACTTGCCCGAGCCGCTCAGACCGGTGAAGACGATGAGTTGGTCGCGCGGGAGTTCGACGTTGACATTCTTCAGATTGTGCTCACGGGCACCCCGGATCACGATCTTTTCCACCACGCCGCGAGACTAGCGACGGGAACGCAATCTCGCTAACCCGCGTCGCGAAGTTCCCGGCGTAGTTCCTTCACCTCGTCGCGCAATCGGGCGGCGTACTCGAAGCGCATCTCGGCGGCCGCTTCGTGCATCTCTTCCTCGAGGGTTTGTATGAGTCGCTGAATCTCTTGTTCGGGGAGTGACTTCAGCTCGCGCTGAACCTTGTCGCGCTCTCGGCTCCGGCGACGATCCTTGCCCGGAACTGGCGCCGTTTCATCCGGCCGCAGCAGGGACAGGATGTCGCCCACTGCCTTGCGGATCGTCTGGGGATTGATTCCGTGTTCGGCGTTGTATGCGATCTGACGCTCACGTCGACGACGGGTCTCGCCGATAGCCGCTTCCATGGCGGCGGTGGTCTTGTCTGCGTACATCACGACCTGGCCGTCGACGTTGCGGGCCGCACGACCGATCATTTGGATGAGAGATGTTTCGCTGCGCAGGAATCCCTCTTTGTCCGCGTCGAGTATCGCAACCAGAGACACCTCGGGGAGGTCGAGACCCTCGCGGAGAAGGTTGATTCCCACCAACACGTCGAATTCCCCCAGCCGCAGCGCCCTGAGAATCTCGATCCGTTGGATCGTGTCGATGTTGGAGTGGAGGTACCGTACCCGCAGGCCCTGCTCGAGGAGATATTCACTCAGGTCCTCGGCCATTTTCTTCGTCAGCGTGGTCACGAGCACTCGGTCGCCGCGCTCGATTCGATCCGTCACCATTGCGATCAGGTCATCGATTTGGCCCTTCGTCGGCTTGACGATCACTTCCGGGTCGACGAGGCCCGTGGGCCGGACGATCTGTTCCACCACCCGCTGCGAGTGCGCCATTTCGTACTTGCCGGGGGTCGCCGAGAGAAAGACGCACTGGTGGACACGCTCGATCGTCTCTTCGAACCTCAGGGGCCGATTGTCGCGCGCGGACGGCAGGCGGAAGCCGTGCTCGACGAGTGTGTCCTTGCGGCTGCGGTCCCCTTCGAACTGGCCGTGCAACTGCGGAACCGTCACATGGCTCTCGTCGATGACCAGCAGGTAGTCATCGGGGAAATAGTCGAGGAGCGTGAAAGGGGGTTCCCCGGGGCTGCGGCCGTCGATGTGCATCGAGTAGTTCTCGATTCCGTTGCAGTACCCCATCTCCTGGATCATTTCGAGGTCGTATTGCGTGCGCATCCGCAGGCGCTGGGCTTCGAGCAGCTTTCCCTGCTTTTCGAAAAGCGCCAGACGTTCCTGTAGTTCGGCCTCGATACCCATCACTGCACGCCGCATTCGTTCGTCACCCGCCACGTAGTGCGTGGCCGGAAAAACGACCACTTCGGTGAGTTCGCTCAGGTTCTCACCGGTCAGGGGGTCGATGACGGAAATCCGATCGACGGTCTCGCCGAACATCTCGATGCGCAGCACCGTTTCGTCGTAGGCGGGGTGCACCTCGATGGTGTCGCCCCGAACGCGGAAGTTGCCGCGACCAAGCGTCATGTCGTTACGGTCGTATTGCAGTTCGACGAGCCGCTTGAGGATGCTGCGCTGGTCGTAATCGACACCCACGTGCAGTTCGAGCAGTTGGCCGCGGTACTCGTCGGGGTCCCCCATCCCGTAGATGCAACTGACACTCGCGACCACGATCGTGTCACGTCTCGTCAACAAGGCGGCGGTCGTCGAATGACGCAAACGATCGATCTCGTCGTTGATCGACGAATCCTTCTCGATGTAGGTGTCGCTGGAGGCGATGTACGCCTCGGGCTGGTAGTAGTCGTAGTAACTCACGAAGTATTCGACGCGGTTGTTCGGGAAGAAGTCACGCATCTCCTGCGCCAACTGCGCCGCGAGGCTCTTGTTCGGGGCGAGGATGAGCGTCGGACGCTGCACTTGCTCGATCGTCCAGGCGATGGTCGCGGACTTGCCCGAACCGGTTATGCCCAGAAGCGTCTGATAACGCTCTCCTGTCTCGATACCCGCGGCCAACTGCGCGATCGCCTCCGGCTGGTCACCAGCGGGTCGGTACTCGGAGACAACCGTGAAAGTGTGGCGGGCCTCGACCATGATGCGAGGCTACGACCTCCGCATCCCGTCAGGAACGTGACACGCGACCTGCGTCCGCAGCCGCAGGCGGAAGCGACCTCATCCACCGCCACACCGAGTCGACCTGGACTTCGAGTGATTCAAGATCCCCCGAATTGTCGATCACTCGATCGGCGATCGCGACACGCGCCTCACGGCTGGCCTGCCGGGAGATGCGCGCTTGGGCATCGGCATGCGACATGTTGCGCAACCTCACCAGTCGCTCGACCGCCAGGTCTAGCGGCAAGTCCACGACCACGGTCCCACACAAGCCCTCACGTGGATTCTCCACGAGCAGCGGGATGTCGAGCACCACGACGTTGGTAGTGGTGCGTTGCGCCTCGAGCCGTGACGCCATTTCGCGACCAACGGCGGGGTGCACGATTTTGTTCAACCGCGCCAACGCCTCGGGATCCCCGAACACCTTCGAGGCCAGCGCAGCACGATCGAGTACGCCTGCGGAATCAAGAAGATCCGACCCAAAAGCCGCAACGATCTCCTCGAGCACCGGGGACCCGGGCGCCTGGAGTTCCCTCGTGATCTGATCCGCATCGATGATGACCGCGCCACGGGCGGCGAGCATCTCCGACACGGTCGTTTTGCCCGACCCGATACCGCCGGTGAGCCCGACGAGGATCATCCTGCGCCGTTGCTTACTGTGCGGGCTGCCCGGGAGCCGCGTCACCGTCGGCGCCCGGAGCGCCGTCTTTGCCGTACTCCTTGTAGTAGTCGGACCAGGCGGCCTCGCGTTCGGCGTCGTCGCCACCGAACCAGTTGCCCTGCTCGTCGACCTCGAAATGGCTGCGGTATTCCTCGGCCAGTTCTCCACCCTCGGCGGCCTGCTTGATCGACAGGCTGATGCGGCGACGTTCGAGGTCGAGGTCGATGATCTTGACCCAAAGTTCCTCGCCCGGCGTGACGAAATGTTCCGGTGCCTCGACGTGATGCGCCGACATCTCGGAAATGTGCACCAGACCCTCGATGCCGTCGCCAACCTGGACGAATGCACCGAAGGGCACCAACTTCGTGACACGTCCGTAGACCAATTGGCCGACCTCGTGTGAACCGGCGAACTCTTGCCACGGATCCTGCTGGGTGGCCTTGAGCGACAGGCTGATGCGTTCGCGGCTCATGTCGACGTCGAGCACCTGGACGGTGACCTCGTCGCCCACGGCGACGACCGAACCCGGATGGTCGACGTGCTTCCACGAGAGTTCCGACACGTGAATCAGTCCGTCCATGCCGCCGAGGTCGACGAAAGCACCGAAAGGAACCACGCTGGACACGACACCCTTGCGGATCTCGCCCGGCTTGAGGTGCGTCAAGAATTCATCGCGCTGTTCGCGCTGGTTCTCCTCGAGGAATCCACGACGTGACAAAACGACGTTGTTGCGGTTCTTGTCAAGCTCGATGATCTTGGCCTGGAGCACCTTGCCGATGTAGGGCTGCAGATCACGAACGCGACGCAATTCGACGAGCGACGCGGGCAGGAACCCGCGCAGACCGATGTCGACAATGAGACCACCCTTGACGACTTCGATGACCAGACCCTCGACCATACCGTCGGCTTCCTTGACCTTTTCGATGTCACCCCAGGCGCGCTCGTACTGTGCGCGCTTCTTGGACAGGACTAGACGACCCTCTTTGTCCTCAAGCGTGAGGATGAGGGCTTCGATCCGCTCGCCGATCGTGACGATCTCCCCCGGGTCGACGTCGTTGCGAATCGAGAGTTCGCGGGCGGGAATGACGCCCTCGGTCTTGTAGCCGATTTCGAGGAGAACCTCGTCGCGGTCGACTTTGACCACCTTGCCCGAAACCAGTTGCCCGTCTTTCAATTCGACCATCGTCCCGGCGATGGCGTCTGCGAAGGAGGTGTCACGCTCGGTGATTTGACGGGGAGTGTAGGTGGTGTCGGACAACGTGGAATTCGCTTTCGGAGGGACTGGGATCGGTGGATAAGACCCCGAAAACCTACCAGCGGCGCCCCAGAACCAAAAACTCCGGACTTTCCGCAGTTGCCTCGTGCCGGCCGTACCCGCCCGGTTCGACCGAGTGGATCGCATCCACGCCGAGGCCCGCCTGTCGACACATGAGCCGCAATTCGCGGGGTGTGAAACAGCCTGTGCGTAATTCCACCTCGAGAGCCTCACCCGCCGCATTGTGCACTGCCGTCTGTTCCCGAGTGACCCCCGTCCCGGCGTCGAACGTGGCCTGCGTGTGGTACCTGACGGCGAAGTAGGCACTAAAAGCGCTCAGGGCAAAACCACCGCCGGGGCGCAGCGCGCCGGCGATCCCGCCGAGAATTTGGAGGTCGTGGGCGAGATGATCCATGAGCCCGAATGCGCCCTGACAGAGACAGATGACTGCGTCAAAAATTGGGGGAAGATTCGCCGTACGGGCGTCCGCACGCTCGAAGGTGGCCGACTCGCTCAGGCCTTGTCGATGCGCCGCCAGTCGTGCCACGTCGATGAACTCGGCCGAGATGTCGATTCCGTGGACCCTGATTCCCCGCCGGGCGAGGGCAAGGGCATGGCGACCAGGGCCACAACCAACGTCGAGCACCCGAGCACCCTCGGCGAGGCCGAGTGACTCGACGAGGAATTCCACCTCTTGTTCCGTGCCCTTGGTGAAGGAGTAGCGCAGGTAGGTCTCACCCATGTGCGAGGCCAACTCCTCGAACCAGTGCCCGTCGGCGCCGACTTCACCCCGCGCCATGCCGCGTCATTTCGCGTCGGCCCATGAGCGGCCCCAGGCAGCGTTCACTTCGAGTGGCACCGTGAGTTCGGCTGCACCACGCATGATCCCAAGCACCAGATTTTCGACCATCTCCTTCTCGGCCAGAGGTGACTCGACGATCACCTCGTCGTGGACCTGGAGAACCAGACGCGACGACAGACCCGCTGAGTCGAGTTCGCGGTCGATGCGCACGAGTGCGATCTTGAAGATGTCGGCGGCGAGTCCCTGAATCCCTGCATTCATCGCCTGACGTTCGCCGGCTTGACGGATACGAAAGTTGTCACTCGTCAATTCCGGAATCGGTCGCCGCCGCCCGAACAAGGTTTCGGTGTAGCCACGATTGCGGGCCTCGGTCACGGTTCGATCCATGTAGGCCCGAACGGCCGGAAACGCCGCAAAGTACGCATCGAGAATTTCGGTCGCCTCGGGCACGTCGATGGCAAGTCGTTGTGACAGACCGTACGCCTCCATGCCGTAAGCCAACCCGTAGGACACCATCTTGGCTTTCGAGCGCTGGTCGGCCGTGACGGACTTCGCGTCGACTGAAAACACGCGGGACGCAGTTGCACTGTGAATGTCGACGCCGGCAGTGAACGACGCAATGAGGCCCGGATCGGCCGCCAGGTGAGCGATGCAGCGCAGTTCGATCTGGTTGTAGTCGGCGACCAACAATTCGCAGTCCTCGCTCGCGATGAAGGCGGTCCGGAACACCTTGCCCATCTCGCTGCGAACGGGGATGTTGTGGAGGTTCGGGCTCTCACTGCTCAGACGGCCCGTGCGTGCCACGGTTTGGTTGAATACGGCGTGGATCCGACTGTCGCGCGCCACGACACCCCGCAAACCCTCGCCGTAGGTCCCGCGCAACTTCTCGACCTCGCGGTACTCCAGCAGTGCATCTATGAATTCGGGCCACTCGTCGCGCAGTTTTTCCAGGGTCGCCGCGTCGGTGCTGTAACCGGTTTTCGTCTTCTTGCCCTTGGAGAGACCTCGCTCGTCGAAGAGGATCTTTTGCAGTTGCGTGGGTGAGTTCAGATTGAACTCGTGTCCGGCCAAGCCACGGAGAACCGCGGCCAGTTCGGTGGTCCGTGCTGTGAGGCTTTGTGTGATCTCGTCGAGGGTCACGATGTCAACACCAATGCCCCGCACTTCCATTCGGGTGAGGACACCCACGAGGGGCATCTCCACATCGTCGAACAGCGATTTCATCCCCGATGCCTCAAGCGCGGCGTCGAGCGGTCCGACGAGTGCGGCAACGGCACGCGCGCGAGACGCACCCGCCGCGAACGCACCCTCATCACCCGGGGTTGATCCGCCGAAGTCGAGCTCACCGTTCGACTCGGACTTACCGACGGGCAGAACGACGTCGAGGTGCGCCGCCACGAGCCGATCGATTCGATGACCGCCCTCGACGGGATCGAGCAGGTAGGCCGCGATGGCGGTGTCGAAGCCGAGACGACCGATGTTCAAGCCCGCCTCGAGGATCCGCCTCCACAGCGGTTTGCCATCGTGCGCCAGGACCCTCCGCGCCGCACCCAGACAGCCCGACAAGGCCCCGAAATCAGTGGGCGAAAAGGCGATGCACCGAGCAGCAGCATCGTCACCAATCGCCAACACCGCTCCCGCGTCGCCGCAGTCAAAGACCGCAACCGACGCCACAGCCGCAATTTCGGCAGTGAGCGCGCGCTCGTTCTTTGCACTCCATCTTTCGAACTGCGCTGAAAGCGACGCCCGCGCCAAGGGGCGACCACCGTCACCGATGCCGGGATCGCCGACGTCCCTCGACCATTGCCCGAACACCTCCCGCAGGCGCTTGGACATCGTGCGCATTTCAAGAAAGTCCAGGATTCTCTGCGTTGCGGCCCAGTCGGGACGGGGTTGACACCCCGCGGGGTGCACGTCAATGGCGAGATCGTCGCGCAACACCATCACCGAGGCATTGCGAAGCACGCGTTCCCGGCCTTCCACCAGGGCGGCCTTGAGTTTCGGCGTCTGTTCGTCGAAGGAATCGAGGATTGCCACGAGATCCGGGTAGTCGTTGACCAACTTTGCAGCCGTCTTCTCACCGACTCCGTTCGCACCCACGAGATTGTCGCTGGGGTCCCCACGCAACGATGCGTAGTCGACGTAACGGGATGGCCTGACACCCGTGCGCTCGAGGATCCCCGCCTCGTCGTAGAGTGCGTAGTCGCTGACTCCACGCTTGTTGTAGAGGACCTTCACATGAGGGTCACTCACCAATTGGTAGCTGTCGCGGTCCCCCGTCACGATGACGATGTCATCCCCGGCGACGCGACACATCCTTGCGAGCGTCGCGATGATGTCGTCACCCTCGAAACCGGCCATGTCGAGAGCAACGATTCCGAGTGCCTCGAGCAGTTCGCGGATGATTCCCATCTGGCTGCGCAGGGCATCGGGAGCCGCCTCTCGCTGCGCCTTGTACTCGGGTACCGCCTCGTGGCGGAAGGTTTTTTCCGGGCGGTCGAAGACGACGATGATCGAGTCGGGCTGCTGGTCCTTCACCAGGTTGACGAGCATCGACGTGAAGCCGACGACGGCGTTCGTAATCTGGCCCGTGGAGGTCGCCATGTCGCTCGGCAATGCGAAGAACGCCCGGTATGCAAGCGAGTTGCCGTCGAGCGCCAGACACTTCATCGGTCCGACCGCCCCATGCCGCCAATCTAGGGCAAGAGGCTGCCGGCCAGAATTTTCTCTGCGACGTCACGCATCTTGGTGCGCTCGGACATTGCGGCACGTTGAATGAAGGCGTACGCGTCGGACTCGGACATACCCGCCTTGTCAATGAGAACACCCTTGGCGCGGTCGATCACTTTTCTTGTCTCGAGTTGCTCTTCGAGCGCACCCACCTCGTTGGCCAACAACTGAATTTCGCGGAATCGTCCGAGTGCGACCTCGATCGCGGGCACGAGATCGGACTTCTGGAACGGCTTGACGATGTAGGCCAGCGCACCCGCATCTCGGGCCTGCTCGACGATTTCACGCTGACTGAACGCCGTGAGCAGGACCACCGGACACAACTTCTCCGCACAGATCGCCCGGGATGCTTCGAGGCCGTCGAGCCCGGGCATCTTGATGTCCAGGATCGCAAGGTCGGGACGGTGCTCACGCACGAGTTCCACCGCTTTGTCACCTCGCCCCGTCTCTGCCACGACCTCGTATCCCTCTTCTTCGAGCGTTTCACGCAGGTCGAGGCGGATGATCGCTTCGTCCTCGGCGATCACGACGCGGGTGGCCATCACAGACTGCCGTTGTCACGGGCCGACGAGAGCCGATCCAGTAACTGGTCCTGGCGCACCTCGAGCTCGGCGACTTCGTCGCGCAGTTCGTCTCGGTGACGTCGCATCGCCGCTGCATGCGCGGTTGCCCTGCGGTATTCGAACGCCGCGTCGGGTGTTTCCGAAACGATGGCACGCAACTCCTGGGTTGACGCCTCGTCTTGGAGTGCGGACAAGTGCTCGTCAGCCAGAGCGAGTTTGGCGCGCGCCGCACGGAGCCGCGTGGCGTTCTGTTCGAGACGTCGATTCAAGAGCCAACCTCCATTCATGTCACGACCGTTCCTTTTGCGAGCATTGCTTTCGAACACCGGTGCCCAAGGTGGGAGTCGAACCCACACGCCCTTCCGGACAGCGGATTTTGAGTCCGCCGCGTCTGCCATTCCGCCACTCGGGCCGCCGCGACACAGCCATCGCGATGGGAACGCAAAGACTACTGGCCGGTTGCGAAAACGACGCTCGATTTGCCCACGGTCTATCCTCGACATGTGCTCGCGTTCACCTTCCCCGGCCAGGGCTCCCAGCGTCCGGGCATGGGCCGTCCATGGGTGGACCACGAGAGTTGGGAACTGGTCGGCGAGGCTTCCGAGATTGCGGGTCGCGACGTCGGCAGGCTCCTCCTCGAGGCCGATGCCGAAGAACTAAAGGACACCCGAAACGCCCAACTGACGACCTACGTGTCGTCGCTGATGGTGCTCGACGCTGTCGAGCGTCTCGGTATCGAACCGAGTTTCTGTGCCGGTCATTCGCTTGGCGAGTACACCGCGCTCACCGCCACGGGTGCCTTCGCCTTCGACGAAGGCGTCGCCCTCGTCGCCGAGCGGGCGTCGGCGATGCACGAGGCCGGGAGCGCATCACCCGGAACAATGTCGGCCGTTCTCGGCCTCGACGACGACACCGTGGAGGTGGCCTGTCGTCGTGCCGACTCCGATGTCTGGGTCGCCAATTTCAACGCACCGGGCCAGGTCGTCATCGCCGGTTCCCCGGCGGGGGTCGAAGCCGCCGCATTTCACGCCAAAGAACTCGGCGCGAAGAAAGTCATGTCACTTCCGGTGTCCGGTGCGTTCCACACCCCGTTCATGGCCGCGGCACGCGATCGCCTGCGCCGGGCGATCGCCCGAGCACATGTCCGCGATGCCGAGGTCGCCGTCGTCTCGAACGTGGATGCTCTCCCCCACGACGAAGCCGACGAATGGATCTCGCTCCTCTCGGCGCAGCTCTCCAGCCCCGTGCGCTGGAAACACTGCCTGCTGACCATGGCCGGAGCGGGTGTGACCGGCTTCGTGGAACTCGGTCCCGGAGGGGTTCTCACCGGCATGGCGAAACGTACCGTCAGCCGCGCAAGGACCATCAGCGTCGCAACTCCCGACGAGCTCGACAAGCTCATCGACTGGGTCAACAGGGCGGCGCCGGCGGGTCCGGCTCCCCTCGATGGCGAACATCTCTTCGCCACCGAACGTCTGGTCGTGAGCCCCTGCGCGGGCATCTTTTGCCCCGACACGTTGCACCCCGGTGGCACCCGCATCAACGTCGGCGACCTGCTGGGACGCGTCGGGGACACCGAGGTGCGCAGTGCCTTTGCCGGAATATTGCAGAGCTACATCGCCGTCGACGGAGAGCGAGTCACGCACCGACAACCCATCGCCTGGCTGCGGACGCACTGACCATGCCGCCCATCCCCAAAAACGCCGTCGGTGCCCGTTTCACGGGATGGGGTCGAGCGCTACCTCCCAAGGTACTCACGAACCATGACCTGGAGGCGATGGTTGAGACGTCGGACCAGTGGATCCGCGAGCGTACGGGAATCGAACGTCGTCACGTGGGTGGAACGACGGCCGGTCTTTCCATCCAAAGTGGGCGACTGGCGCTCGCGATGGCAAATGTCGACCCACTCGACATCGACGCCCTCGTGTTGGCGACCACCACACCCGATCGCACCGTGCCCGCCACGTCGGCCACCGTCCAACTCGGCCTTGGTCTCAAGTGCGGAGCGTTCGACGTGAACGCGGCGTGCAGCGGATTCGTCTACGCCACCGTTGTTGCCCACGGCCTCATCGCCATGGGGTCACGCAAGGTTCTCCTCATTGGCACCGACACACTGTCCCGCGTCACCGACTGGGACGACAGGAACACCGCAGTCCTGTTCGCCGACGGCAGCGGTGCGGCGGTCCTCGAAGCCACCGACGGCCCCGGGCAGTTACTGGCCTGGGACCTCGACTCGGACGGTTCGGCCGAGGAGTTGCTGTTCTGTGACATCGGCGGGACGATCTTCATGGAAGGCCGGGAAGTCTTCCGTCGCGCGGTTCGGATCATGGTCGACTCGGCCGAGAAGTCGATGGCTGTCGCCGGCGTCGGCGCCGACGACATCGCGCTCATCGTTCCTCACCAGGCCAACATTCGTATCATCTCAGCCGCGTGCGATCGATTGGGCATACCGATGGCCCGCGCGGCCGTGTGTATCAGTGAGACCGGCAATACTTCGTCCGCGTCGATCCCCCTTGCTCTCTTCGACGCGGCCGACGGTGGACGTGTTTCTCCGGGTGATCTCGTACTGCTCGTTGGCTTCGGAGCAGGAATGACCGCCGCCAGCGCGGTCATTCGTTGGGGAAACTGACGTGTCACGGGTCGTTCTCATCACCGGCGGATCAAGGGGTATCGGTGCCGCATGTGCACTGCGCTTCGCGGGCATCGGTGACAAGGTGGCCGTCACTTACAACTCCACCACGCCTCCCGCAGTCCTCACCGATGCGGGTGTTCTCACGGTCAAGTGTGACGTCACCTCCGCAGAGTCGGTCGAGGCGGCCTTCGTGGGAATCGAGGAGAAACTCGGCAAGGTCGAGGTCCTCGTGTCGAATGCGGGCGTCACCAAAGACGGCCTCTTCGTACGGATGAGCGAGAACGACTTCACATCGGTGATCGACGCCAACCTCACCGCCGCATACCGGGTTTCCAAGCGCGCATCGCAACAAATGTTGCGAGCCCGCTACGGGCGGATCATTCTCATGTCGTCAGTCGTGGGTCTGCTCGGCTCGGCCGGACAGGCGAACTACGCGGCGTCGAAGGCGGGCCTTGTCGGCCTCGCCCGGTCATTGGCACGTGAGCTTGGTTCGCGCAACATCACGGTCAACGTTGTTGCCCCCGGGCCCGTCGCCACCGACATGACGGCGGCCCTCGGCGCGGACCGCCTCGCAGAACTCACGGCTGCGGTTCCGCTCGGTCGCATGGCAACCGTCGACGAAATCGCCGAGGTTGTTGCTTTCCTCGCCTCCGACGCTGCCGCCTACATCACCGGCGCGGTCATCCCCGTCGACGGTGGATTGGGAATGGGTCACTGAGCCCAAGGCGTGCCCGTGTTTCTGCCAGAATGACCCAACTCACCCAAAGGAGCAACCATGAGCGATGACCTCTTCGCCCGATTCACCAAGTGCGCCGTCGATGTTCTCTCCGTTGATGCGTCGCAGATCACCAGAGAGGCCACCTTTGGTGACGACCTCGATGCCGACAGCCTCGACCTTGTTGAACTCGTCATGGCACTCGAAGAAGAGTTCGATGTTGAGGTACCCGAAGAAGACCTAAAGGACATCCGCACCGTCGGCCAGGCATTCGACCTGGTGGTCTCAAAACTCTGATGCGCAACCCGTTGGACGGAGGCGGCCCCCGGCGAGTGGCCATCACCGGTCTTGGCGTGGTTGCCCCATCCGGTCTTGGTCGGGAGGCGTTCTGGTGCGGTCTCCTTGGACCCGGTCTGCGCGACACCAAGGCCGTTGAGATCACTGATTGGGACCCTTCCCCCTACTTCGACAACCCGAAAGAAGCCCGCCGCGCCGATCGCGCCGAGCAATTCGCCCTCGCTGCCGCCGCAGAGGCGTTCGCCCAGGCCGGCGACATCACCGCCGACAGGGGTCGGTTCGGGACCATCTTTGCCACCGGCGTCGGCGGTCTCCATACCCTCGAAGAGCAGGTCGGGGTGTTTCTTGAAAAAGGCTCGCGACGCGTGTCCCCTTTCCTCGTTCCGATGATGATGGCCAATGCCGCCGGGGCCGCCATCTCGATGCGACACGGCCTGCGCGGTCCGAACGAAACGATCTGCACCGCCTGCGCGGCCTCGACGCACGCCATTGGCTACGCGGCACGACTCGTCGCATACGGCGTCTGTGACGCCGTCGCCACCGGGGGATCAGAGGCCGCGGCAACACCCACATCACTCGCCGGTTTCGGCAACATGACCGCGCTGTCAACCACGGGCGCGAGCAAGCCTTTCGACGCAGATCGCGACGGGTTCGTCATGGGTGAGGGGTCCGCAGTGCTGATCCTGGAGCGTTGGGATCATGCGGTGGCGCGCGGTGCCAGGATTCTGGGCGAGGTCCTCGGCGCGGCGAGCAACGCCGACGCTTACCACATCACGGCACCTTCACCCGGTGGCGTGGGTGCACAGGTCTGCATGCGCCTTGCCCTGGAAGACGCCGGGCTGTCCCCCACCGACATCGTCCAGGTGAACGCGCACGGAACATCCACACCACTCAACGACGCAGCCGAAGCACAGGCCATGAAAGAGGTGTTCGGAAGCCACCGGCCGGCGGTCACCTCGACGAAAGGCGTCACCGGTCACGCCCTGGGTGCCGCCGGCGCGCTGGAGGCAGCGGCGGTACTGATGTCGTTCGAGAAGAATCTCATCCCACCGACGGCCGGAACGACGGCCCTTGATCCCCAACTCGACATCGATCTCGTCGTCGGATCTCCTCGGCCGTGGTCGCCGGGCCCCACGATGTCGAACAATTTCGGCTTCGGCGGCCACAACGGGTCGATCATCATCGGCCCCGTCAACTGAGGCGTTCAGGCCTCGACAAGGACGAACATCAGGTCGCACTCGCATGCCACCGCGTCTCTCACCAACGCGCGTCCGCTGCCCTTGCCGGCGCGCGAAGACAAGCGTCCGAGCGTCACCTCCAGGGTGAGGGTGTCGCCGGGGGCGACCTGCCGACGAAATCTTGCCGAGTCGAGGCCGCCGAAAAGTGGCAATTTTCCCTCTGTCTTGGGGTCGCTGAGGACGACGTATGCGCCCAACTGCGCAATGGCCTCGCACATCAGAACTCCCGGCAGCGTGGGACGACCGGGAAAGTGGCCCGCAAAAAACCACTCGTCACCCGTCAGTCGCCACGTACCGCGGCCCGAGGTGCCGTCAACGACCTCGCTCACCACGTCGATGAACAAAAACGGTGGGCGATGCGGCAGGACGTCAGCGGGTGCACGCAACGACATGTCCGTTGCCTACTTCCCGAGGGCCTTGAGAAGATTGCCGGGGGTGTCCTTGGGCGACACCTTGTACCACGCCTCGAGAATGACACCGTCGGGGCCGACGAGGAATGCCGAGCGTTCGATGCCCATGTACTGGCGACCGTACATGCTCTTTTTCTTCCACACTTTGTAGGCCTTGGCGACCTTGTTCTGGGTGTCGGAGAGAAGCGTGAAACCGAGATCGTATTTGTCGTCGAATTTCTTGAGCTTGTCCGGCTTGTCGGGACTGATACCGATGATGACGGTGCGGCCGATTTGATCCTTGATGTCCCGCAAACCACACGACTGGGCCGTGCAACCCGGTGTGTCGGCCTTCGGGTAGAAGTAGACGAGGACCTTTTTCTTGGCGAACTTCGCCAGATCAACCGTCTTGCCGTTCTGGTCACCAAGGACGATCGAAGGGGCTTTGTCGCCGGCTTTCAACATGACCGAAAACTACTTCGCGTCGATCGCGGCACGCACTTCGGCGATGTACACCCCGATCGCTTCGGGTCCCTCTTGCATCAAACGGCGCACGACCGAGGCACCCTGAATGACTCCGTCCGCCACTTGACAGGCTTCCTGTGCCTGTTGCGCGTTCGACACGCCCACACCCACGAGCACGGGCAGATCCGTGACGGCCTTGACCCGCCCTGCGATGGTCGTTGCCGTCTTTGCCAGTGCGTCACGTTCACCGGTGATACCCAACAGACCAACGGCGTAGACGAAACCCCGCGCACGTGCCGCGATACGGGGCAACCGCTCATCGGGCGCCGTCGGTGCGGCGAGCATCACCGTCTCGACACCTGCCGCGTCGGCCGCGGTACACCAGCCCGTCGCTTCCTCCAACGGAAGGTCGGGGACGATCGCACCGGCGACGCCATTTTGTTGACACATCGAGGCGAATCGCTCGTATCCGGTGCGAAAAACGGTGTTGTAGTAGAGCATCACCACGATCGGCACCTGCACGTCGAGGGTCGGAATCTCGGCGAGGATCGCCGGTGGCGTCGCACCGGCATCCAAAGCCCGCTGGGACGCCTCTTGGATGACGGGACCGTCCATCACCGGGTCAGAGAACGGGATCCCCACCTCCACAGCGTCGGCACCGGCAGCCACCGCGGCACGAATGCCTTCCTTCCAGTTCGCGAGACCTCCCGTGACGTAGGGGATCAGGAGTTTGCGACCCTCCGCCCTGCGAGCGCGGAGGTGGGACTCGAGTCCCGTCACGCCAGAACGTCCATCATCTGCGCGACGTCCTTGTCGCCCCGGCCCGACAGGTTCATGAGAACCGTCTGGCCCGATATTTTCGGGGCTTCGCGCGCGATCCATGCCAGAGCGTGTGCACACTCCAGCGCCGGAATGATTCCCTCGGTCCTGGCGAGAAGACTGAATCCGCCGATGACCTCCTCGTCGGTCACCGACGGATACTCCGCGCGCCCGATCTCGGAAAGATAAGAATGCTCGGGTCCGACGCCCGGATAATCGAGGCCTGCACTGATCGAATGGGCCTCTTGGACTTGACCGTGTTCGTCTTGCATGAGGTAGCTCTTCATGCCGTGCACCACGCCCGGTACACCGCGCCCAACGGCCGCGCCACCGGCGGGTTCGACACCCACGAGACGCGCCTTGGTGTCGATGAAACCGGAGAAAATGCCGATCGCATTCGACCCACCGCCGACACAGGCAACGACAACGTCCGGGTCGGCGCCCGTGGCGGCACGACATTGTTCGCGGGCCTCGTCACCGATCACGCGGTGGAACTGCCGCACCATCCACGGGTAAGGGTGGGGTCCCATCACCGAACCGAGGCAGTAGTGCGTCGTCTCCACGGTGGCAACCCAATCCCGCATGGCTTCGTTGACTGCGTCCTTGAGCGTACGGCTACCCGACGTTGCGGGTTCGACTTGTGCACCCAGCAGCCTCATGCGGAACACGTTCAAGGCCTGACGTTCCATGTCGACGGCGCCCATGTACACCTTGCACTCGAGTCCAAGTAACGCCGCAGCCGTTGCCGAGGCGACACCGTGCTGGCCCGCCCCGGTTTCCGCCACGATGCGCTTTTTTCCCATTCGTTTGGCAAGCAGTGCCTGTCCGAGCACGTTGTTGATCTTGTGGGAACCCGTGTGGTTGAGGTCTTCCCTCTTCAACAACAGGCGAATGCCGAGCTGACGGCCGAGGTTGTTGCATTCGGTGAGTATCGAGGGGCGCCCCGCATACGTGCGCAGCAGATGATCGAGCTCCGCACGGAAAGCGGGGTCATTCCACGCGTCGCGGAAACCGGCCTCGAGTTCTTGGCAGGCGGGTACCAATGTCTCGGGCACGAAACGTCCACCGAATTGGCCGAAGCGACCCGAGCCGTCAGGTTCGACCATCACGCTCATGGGCACCAGTCTCGCAGGCGCCTCCCGTGCACCACGATTCGTTTGGCACGAATTTCGAGCATGTGCCGGAATCGTCTAGAGATCGTCCTGCCAGTTGTAGGGCATTTCGTCGGGACCCACATAGGTGGCGGGGGCTGCCGCACGAGCCGCGGAGATGAATGCACGCACGAGCCGCGGGTCCTTCTTGCCCGGCTCGCTTTCCACGCCGCTCGACGCATCGACCCCCCACGGGCGGGTCTGGGTGATTGCGTCAGCCACGTTCGTCGGCGTCAAGCCACCCGCGAGGATGATGCGTGGCCCCACAGCCACCTCACCGGCCAGCGACCAATCGAACACCTTTCCCGAGCCGGGCGCAGGTGCGTCGAGCAGCACCAGACCCGTACCGAATTTGTCGGCGCGACGGGCGTCAACGGACCCGGCGACGACGGCCTTGATGACGAAGCGGACACTCGCGCCCACCGCCGCGACGTCGGCTGCGGATTCATGGCCGTGCAACTGGGCCGCCTTGAGACCCGCCCCATGGACGAGGTCGATGACCCGACTCGGGTGCTCGTCACGGAACACTCCGACGGTCAGGATTTCGGGCGGCAGGCGGCGTCCGATGTCGTAGGCCCGCTTGACCGCGATCTGTCGGGGCGACGGGGCGAACACGAACCCGACCGCGTCTGCGCCCATGGCGACGGCCAACAGAGCGTCGTCCTCGCTCGTGATCCCGCAGATCTTGATGAACACCGCACTCGAAGGTACTACGAGACCCGCAGGGCCCGGAGCGATGCACACACATCACCCGAAGTCACGAGGCTCTCACCCACGAGCACCGCGTGGTAGCCGGCGTCTCTCAAGTTGCGCGCGTCGCCCGCATCGCGAACGCCCGATTCAGCCACACGCACGACGCCCGGGGGCATTTTCGAGGCCATGCGAAGCGCCCGCTCGTGATCAACGGCAAAGGTGGCAAGATCGCGTTGGTTGACGCCGATGAGTGTCGCTCCCACCGCGATCGCCACTTCAAGCTCGGCCTCGTCGTGGATCTCGACCAGCACGTCGAGGCCGACTTTCGTCGCAACCGAGTGGAAGGCGGACATCTCGGACTCGGAGAGAGCCGCGGCGATCAGCAGAACACAGTCTGCGCCCATCAGGCGCGTGTCGCACACGTCGCGCGCGTCCACCGTGAAGTCCTTGCGGATCACCGGCAATCCACACGCACCACGCGCCGCCTGCAGATCCGCCACCGAGCCACCGAAGTGCGGCGAGTCGGTGAGCACCGACATCGTGGTCGCACCACAGGTTTCGTAAATGCGGGCCAGGACTGCGGGGTCGAGGCCGGGGTTGAGGTCACCCTTGGACGGCGAACGGCGTTTGATCTCGGCGACGACCGCCAATCGGTCGAGGCCCTCCGATTCGAGACGGGCACGAAAGCCCCTGGTGGCGGGCAAGACCGCCGTGGCGGAGATCAACTCCTCCAGATCGCGTGTGTCGGCGGCCGCGCGGGCGCGATGGTGCGCGACGATCTTGTCGAGATACGTCGCCAAATCGTTTCAGCAGCCCTTGCCGCCGAGGGGCTTGACGAAGATCAACTCGGGGCGACCGCCCATGAACGGCGCCAGCGACGGGCCCCAATCCTTGAACCACTGGGCGCCCATGTGTGCGTCGAGCGCCCCTTGGTCGGTGTACATCTCCCACATCCACAAAATGTTCTCGTCGGTCGCATCTTCGTTGAGGATGTAGTGGATCGTTCCCGCTTCTTTGGAGACGTGGTCTTGTGCCTTCATCAGTTCCCGCGCCAGGTCGGCGCGCTTTCCGGGTGCGGCAATGATCTTGGCTACGACACCCACACGACTCTCGATACCCATGTTTCCCCCACTTTCGCTTTCGTGTTCCTAGAACCCTAGTCGTCGAGCAAGTTCGGTCGTCAGGTCGCCGATGGCCACCCTTGCCTGGGCCGTCGTGTCGCGTTCACGGATGGTCACACAACCGTCGTCGAGCGAGTCGAAGTCGACGGTGACGCAGTACGGCGTACCTATCTCGTCCTGGCGGCGGTACCGGCGGCCGATGGCCTGTGTTTCGTCGTAGTCGACCATGTAACGCCCGGAGAGTGCCGCAAAGATCTCGCGTGCCAGCGGCGTCAGCGTGTCCTTCTTGGACAACGGCAGAACCGCAACCTTGTACGGGGCCAACCGGGGGTGAAGACGCAGAACGACCCGCTCTTCGTCACCCACGACGTCCTCGTCGTATGCCGCCAACAGGAAGGCGGCCATCGTGCGGTTGGCTCCCGCCGCGGGTTCGACCACGTAGGGGACGTAGCGCTCGTTCGTAGCCTGGTCGAAGTAGTCGAGTTTCTGGCCGGAGTGGTCCGCGTGTTGGGTCAGGTCGTAGTTCGTGCGCTGTGCGATGCCTTCGAGTTCACCCCACCCCCACGGGAAGAGAAACTCCACGTCGGCTGTTCCGGCTGAATAGTGGGAAAGTTCATCGGTGTCGTGTGCACGAATGCGCAGCATGTCGCGCGGTATGCCCAGTTCGACGTACCAGTTCATGCGCTCGGTGCACCAGTAGTCGAACCACTTGCGCCCCTCCTCGGGCGGCACGAAGAATTCGAGTTCCATCTGCTCGAATTCACGCGTACGGAAGATGAAGTTCCCGGGCGTTATTTCGTTGCGGAAACTCTTGCCGATCTGTGCAATCCCGAACGGAGGTTTCTTGCGGCTGGTCTGCAGGACGTTCGCAAAGTTCACGAACGTTCCCTGCGCGGTCTCGGGCCGCATGTAGACCTCGGCCCCGGATCCCTCGATTGGTCCTGCGAAGGTCTTGAACATGAGGTTGAAGGCCCTCGCCGCGGTGAACACACATCCCTTCTTGCCCTGTGGACAATCACGGTCCTCGATGTGGTCTTCGCGGAAACGCCGCTTGCACACGGTGCAGTCGACGAGCGGATCACTGAAACTCGCCAGGTGACCACTCGCCTCGTACATCTGGGGCGGGCCGAGAATGGCGGCATCGATGAGAACCACGTCGTCGCGCATCTGGACCATCGTGCGCAACCAGGAATCTTTCACGTTGCGCAGCATCAGCGACCCGAGTGGGCCGTAGTCGTAGGAGGAGCGGAATCCGCCGTAGATCTCCGCGCTCGGGTACACGAAACCGCGGCGCTTGGCGAGGTTGACAATCTGCTCGAGATCCTTGGCTGGCATAAGACAGCCAGAGGTTAGTCGTGACGCTCGAACATCCCCACGGATTTCAGCCTTCGGTCGCACTGTCTTTCGATCGCGACTGTTGCGATGCGGGTCACCTCATGGGTCATCGCACTCTCCGGCTCGGCGAGTGCGGCTGCCAGTTGCCCCCCGAGGATGCGCCTCATCAATGCGACCGCACCGCTGGAGATCGCGGGTCCGGTGCGGCACGAGCGACACTGCAAGCCCCCGTTCACCACATCGAAGGCGACGAGTTCCTCGCCCGAACCGCACGAGGTGCAGCGAGCCAACTCCGGCTCGAAGCCCTCCGCAGCGAGAAGCTTGAGATAAAAAGCCCCGACCACGAGTGACGAGCCCCCTTGTGCGAGCGCACCGAGAGCACCCACGAGCATCCGATAGACGTGGGGAACGGGCTCGCGATCGATCGTCATTTGGTCGACTGCTTCGAGCATCGCGAGACCCTGGGTCATCTTGTCGAGGTTTGCACGCAGGGCCGAGGCGGTGTCGAGGGGTTCGACCTGCGTCACTATGTCGAGTTCGCGCCCCCTGTGCAGCAGAACCGAGACATGGCTGAGGGGCTCGAGCCGCGAACCGAGCCTTGAGCGCGTCTTGCGCACACCCTTGGCGACCGCGCGCACCTTGCCGTTGGCTTCTGTCATCATGACGACGATGCGATCGGACTCACCCAACCGGTACGTCCGCAGCACGACGGCCTCGTCGCGGTAGTTGGTCACGCGTCGATCCCGCCGAAGCGGCGGTTGCGTCGACGAAAGTCGTCGACGGCCACCTGCAGGTGCTCGGTACTGATGTCGGACCACGGGATGTCGAGGAACACGATCTCGCTGTAGGCGAGTTCCCATACCAGCGATGTCGGCAACGTGTCGGGCGGGCCGAGAACAACGACGAGATCGGGTTCGGCATCGGCGGGAGCAAGCACCGCCCGCGCAAGTGCCTGCTCGGAGGCCGTCGAATGTACCCCCCGCGATGCGTCATCCGAGAGAAGTCTCTCCACGACGAGAGCAAAGCGCGCCCGGCCGTCGGCTTCGGGCCGCACGATCACTTCGACCCGACTGCGCTGATGTCGCAACGCTTTGTCGATCATCGACTCGAGGCGCAACCGCTCCCCGTCGTCGAGCGGTGCGGAGCCCGCCGAAACGGGAACGAGAGTGAGCCAACGCACCCCTTCTCGTTCGAGCGCATCGATCAGATCACCGATACGCCGGTTCCACGCACCCTGACCAAAACCCGCCCAGTCGGCGAGCGTGCCACCCGCGACCACGACATGCGCGAGCGGTTCATCGCTGGCCACCGGAGTACCGAGAGCCCTTCGCAAGCGCGCCTTCACGCGTTCCTTGACGCGCGATTTGAACCGACTGATCACGACATCATTGTGTCATGTATCGACATGGTCGAGCCGCTGAACGGCCCGCCGCACGCCCCATCGGTAGTGTTGGTGCATGGCCGAGCGCAAGTTGCATGTCGCATGCATCATGGATGGCAACGGGCGTTGGGCCCGCCGTCGCGGCTTGCCCCGTACGGCGGGTCACACCGCGGGAGAAGAGGCGCTTGCCATCGTCACGCGTGCGGCAGGCGACCGCGACATCGGTTGGCTGACCGTTTTCGGCTTCAGCACCGAGAATTGGATTCGGCCGCGGGCCGAGGTACGCCACATCCTCGCCATGCACAAGAAGCTCTTCGGTCGTCTCGACGAGTTGAACGCCAACAATGTGCGGGTCAACTGGATCGGTCGCCGATTCGACGAACCGGGGTCACGAACCCCGTCGTACGTTCAGCGCGCAATAAAACGCGCCGTCGACGACACGACCCAGAACACGGGAATGGTCTTCACGGTGGCCTTCGACTACGGATCGCGCGCCGAACTTGCCCGCGCCGCCCAACTCGCGGCCGCTGACGCCGCAAACGGGGTACAACCCAACGACCTCGCGGCGAACCTCTACGACGCGTCGCTGCCCGATGTCGACCTGCTCATCCGCACCTCGGGCGAGTCCCGCATCTCGAACTTCCTGCTCTGGCAAATCAACGGTGCAAAGGTCCACTTCACCGAGCGCACCTGGCCCGACATGTCGGCCGAAGAGTTCGACCGCGCCCTTGCGGTTCTCGGTTGAGGCGCACATTGGCCTGATGACCGGCACCGACGATTCCTCCGACGACGCACCCCGTGGTCGGCATGTGATGCGCGACGAGGTCGCACAGGCACTTCACCACGTGACAGCGGGTCTCCCCCGGCCCGAGGACCGCCCCGGCCAGGTCGACATGGCTCTGGCCGTGACGCAGGCGATCAACACTGACGGCCGCCTCATCGTGCAGGCGGGCACGGGAACCGGCAAGACCATCGCCTATCTCGTCCCGGCGATCCTCTCGGGCAAACGCACGGTCGTCTCCACGGCCACCAAGACTCTCCAGGACCAACTCGCACACAGCGACCTGCCCCTCCTCGAGGCGACCCTTCCGCAACCCTTCACCTGGTCGATTCTCAAGGGCCGCAGCAACTACGTGTGCATGCAGCGCGTATCCGAGGTCACCAACAACGCACGTCTCGAATTGGAGGATCTCGGAGCCAGCCACCAACGAGAAGTCGACCAACTTGCCCGTTGGGCCCTCGGCACCGAGTCGGGCGACGTGGCCGAACTCGACTGGCAGCCCTCGCTCCGCGCCTGGCAGACGGTCAGCGTCGGCAGCGACGAGTGTCCGGGTGCGGCGCGTTGTGAGTCGGGCGGAAATTGCTTTGCCGAACGTGCACGAGCCCGTGCCGCGGCCGCCGATGTCCTGGTCGTCAACACGCACCTGTACGGCATGCACGTGGCCGCGGGCGGCGCGATTCTTCCCGAACACGACGTGGTCATCTTCGACGAAGCCCATCAACTCGAGGACACGCTCACATCCACCATCGGTGTGAGCCTCGCGGCGTCCCGTGCCACGACCCTCGCGGCGGCGCTGAGGCGTGTCATCGCAGATGATCGCCTTCAACGCCGGCTCCACGACGAGGCCAAGGCCCTGGGCGACGTTCTCGCACCCAACGTCGAGCAGCGTCTGGCGCTACCGATCCCCCGCGACATCGTCGATTGCCTCACGGCGTTGCGGCTCACGGCCGGTGAGTGTCTCGAAGCGCTGCGCAACGTCGACTCCGCAATGGACTCGGTGCGACAAAAGATGTTCCGCGCCCAGCAACTCGCCACGCGTCTCGCCGATGACATCGATGCCACCCTGCGTGCCGACTCCACATACGTCCCGTTCGTCACCGGGTCCAGCGAGCGGGCGGAACTAATTCTCGCGCCGCTCGACGTCGGACCGGCGCTGGCCGAACATGCGTGGCCCGGACACGCGGTCGTGCTGACCAGCGCGACGATCCCGTTGTCGATGCCCCACCGTGTCGGCCTCGGTGATTCGGCAGAAATGATCGATGTCGGGAGCCCGTTCGAGTTCGCCGAACAGGCGATGCTCTATTGCGCCACGCATCTTCCCGAGCCCAACGCCGACCGCGACGATCTCGTGCACTCCGAAATGGCCGACCTCATCGCGGCTGCAGGCGGCCGCACGCTTGCACTCTTCACCAGCCGGCGGGCGATGAACGCCGCGGTTGAAGCCCTGCGGTCCCGTCTCCCCTTCCCGATCCTCGCCCAGGACGAGAACCAGCGTGCAACTTTGTTGCGCGAGTTCACGCTCGACGAATCCGCGTGCCTGTTCGCAACCGCGGGCTTCTTCGAGGGGGTCGACATCCCGGGTCGCTCGCTCTGCCTTGTCATCATCGACCGAATTCCCTTTCCCCACCGCAACAATCCACTGCTCGCCGCCCGGCGCGAACTCCACGGTCCACGGGGATTCATCGAGATCGACCTGCCGCGCGCGATCACATCCCTCGCCCAGGCGGCCGGACGTCTCGTTCGTTCGCGCACCGACCGAGGCGTCGTTGCGGTTCTCGATCCCCGCCTGGCGAAAAAGGGCTACCGCTGGACGATCATCAATGCCCTGCCGCCGATGGCACGCACGAGCGACAAGTCCGAAGCGATCGATTTCCTCCGCAGCGCCATCAACGACGCCTGACCTCACGCGACGACGAGCCGGTATCCCAGACCACGCACCGTCAGGATGATCCGCGGCTCGTCGGGTTGGTCCTCGATCTTCACCCGCAAACGACGGACGTGGGCGTCGACGAGCCGACTGTCGCCGAGGTACTCGTATCCCCACACACGCTCGAGCAACTGATCGCGTGACAACACCTGGCCGGCGTGGTCGGCGAATTCGCACAAAAGGCGGTACTCGGTGCGTGTGAGGGGTAACTCTTTCCCCATTTTCAAGACGATGCCGAGATCGCGACGAATCTCGAGATCCGCCACGCGGTCGAGTCTCGTCGAGGGCGCCGCCACAGCCGACCCCTCCTGCAACTGGGCACGACGCAAAGCGGCACGTATGCGTGCAGCAAGTTCCTTCGTGACCACGGGCTTCGTCACGTAGTCGTCGGCACCTGCCTCGAGGCCGGCGACGAGGTCGTGGGTATCGGTCTGCGCGGTCACCATGATGATCGGGGTCAGCGAATGGGCCCTGATCTGGCGACACACGTCGAAGCCGGAGATGTCGGGCAAGCGCAGATCCAACAACACCAGATCGGGCGCTGTTTCGTTGAATCTCTTGAGTCCCGTCGCGCCGTCGGGCGCCTCCACTACCTCGTAGCCCTCGTCTTCGAGGGCCAGCCTGAGAGCCAGACGAATGTTGTCGTCGTCTTCGACGAACAGGAGTCGGTGCACGGCCCTCATTCTGCCGATCACCTCGGGAACGTGCCCAAATCGTTACACAAAACGCACGAAAATCGGCCCGCTTCGTCACAATCACGGGAGATACTGCCTGCGGGGTGGTTTCCTGCCCGGTGGGTCACTTTCCTCCCCCTTTTGTGATCCATCGGGCGGAAGGTTCGGCCACACTGGTCGTGTGCGAAGCCCGTTCCGCAGAGATGGCCGTCCGGTCCGCCTCGGGTTGCGAGCCAGAACCCTGGTTTCCTTCGGCCTGATCGCCCTGGTCACGTCGATGTTCGCCGGTGTCGCGACGTATTCCTTCAGCCGCAGCAGTCTCATCGACCAGCGTTTCCAGGCAACACGTTCGCAGGCTTTGGGCAACGCGCAGCTGATGCGAACCCTCCTCCAGACGCGACGCAATCTGGCGAGCCAGGTCATCACCACCATCCGCACCGAATCGCGCGGCTACGCCCTTGTCCGTGTCGACCCGCAGAACTTCTTTTACGCCACCGATCCGCTCAGTTTCACGCAGGCGGACCTTCCCGATTCTCTCCTGACTTCGGTGGCGGCCGGCCGCGCCGCCACACAGCGCTTTGATCACGATGGTGAGTTGTACCAGGGCTTCGGCGTCCCGATGCCCTCGGTCGGAGCCGACTACTACGAGGTCTTTCCGTTGCGCGAAACACAGCGAACGCTGAGTTTCATCCTCAGTGCACTTCTCGCCGGTCTGATCGTCGCGACAGCCATCGCGATCGCGCTCGGCTGGTTCACCTCGCGTCGAGTTCTCCTGCCCGTGCGACGGGTCGTCGACGCCGCGGCCAACATCGCCGGTGGTCGACTCGACGCGCGCCTGGAACCCGAGGATGATCCCGACCTCAATCGCCTGGCGGTCACCTTCAACGAGATGGCAGATGCTGTTCAGGAGCGAATCGAACGTGAGGTGAGGTTCGCCAGCGACGTCAGCCACGAACTGCGTTCGCCGATCACGGCTCTCAGCGCTGCGATCGACGTCCTGGCGGCCCGTCGGTCAGAGCTGTCCGACCGTAATCAACAAGCTCTCGATGTCGTCACGACGCAGGTCCGGCGCTTCGACCGCATGGTGATCGATCTGCTCGAGTTGTCGCGTCTCGACTCGGGAACGAGCACGCCACAGTACGACACGGTGGAGATCGTCGACTTCATCCGACGGATCGCTCAGAGATCCGGTTTCGGCATGGTTCCGGTCGTGGCGTCGGGCATCGTCCATCGTCACATCACGAGCGACCGTCTGCGCCTCGAGCGGATCATCGTCAACCTCCTCGTCAATGCGCGCGAGCATGCCGGTGGGCCCGTTGCAATACTCGTCAACGGTCACCTCCACTCGGTTGCCATCACGGTCGTCGACGAGGGCGCTGGAATACCCGAGAGCGATCGACAGCGAATCTTCAACCGATTTGCCCGCGGTTCCTCGGCGGCGCGTGGGACCGGTACGGGTCTTGGTTTGTCCATCGCCCTCGAACACGCCGTTGCCATCGGTGGTTCGATTCGCATCGAGGACAACACGGCTCGCGGAATGCGCTTCTGTCTCGAGATTCCGATTGACCCCGAGGGCGCCGGCGCGGTGGAGGAGCAGTGAAACGGGTGCGCGCAGTCGCTGCTTTGCCGATGTTCGCCGTCGTTTTGGGGGCCTGTGGACCCCGCACGCAGGATGATGCAACGGTCCTGCGCGGTGTGCCCGACGAACTCACCGCGCCCACGACCACCTCGACGACCACCACATCGACATCGATTGCCCCGACCCTCACGACCGTTGTCGAAACCGAGTCCGTGCTGTTGTACTTCATTCTCGGCGAAAAGATCACGGCCGTCGTGCGAGACCTCCCCCCAGACCCCGAACCACAGATGGTGCTCGATTCCCTCCTCGCGGGTTATCCCTCCAGCGCATTCGGCTCCGACGTGCGCAGTGCCATTCCGAGCAAACTCGAGGCAACGATCACCGTGGAGCGCGGCCTGGCGACGGTCGACGTGGCGGGTTCGCTCCTGTTCGAGATTTCACCCATCGACCAGCCACTTGCGATTGCACAGATCGTTCTCACGCTCACCTCGCGGCCGGGCATCGGCCAGGTCGATTTCCGGGTCGACGGCGAGCCACAGGCGGTTCCGCGGGGTGGCGGCGAACTGGCCCCCGCCGACGAGCCCGTCGCTTACGACGACTACGCGGTTCTTGTTTCACCGGAGGTCGTCGGCAACGCTGGCCCCTGACGCAAATTGGATTCAGTATCCGAGACGTTCGACTCGGCCCGGCTTTCGTTGCCAGTCCTTGTCGACCACCACACGAAGTTCGAGATAAGCACCGGGATCCATCTGGCGTCGCACCGTTGCTCCAACCTCTTTGAGAAGCGATCCGCCGCGGCCGATCACCATCCCCTTCTGGCTCTCGCGCTCGACGATGATTTCACAGCGCACCCGTGGCCACTCCCATTCAGTGACACGAGTGGCGATCGAGTACGGCAGTTCGTCGCGGGTCAGCCGCAACAACTCTTCACGCACCAGTTCGGCCACCCACTCCTGGCCGCTCACGTCACCCGTCGTATCGATCGGGTAGTACCACGGTCCCTCGGGTAGTACCCCGTGGAGGGCTTCTGACAATTCACCGAGACCCTTGCGCGTGTGTGCCGAAACCGGGAAGTACTCATCGGCATCGAGAACGGTCGAGAGGGACAATTCGGTGAGAACGCGGCGGGGGGCCACGGCATCACACTTGTTCGCCACGACGAACAGTTTCGTGGTGCTTCGATCAATCGACACATTGGCGGCAACCCATTCGTCACCCTTGCCGAATCCGCTCTCGGCATCAAAGACGAGCAAGAGAACATCGACGTCGACCGCGCTGGCAATCGCCGTCGCGTTGACGCGCTGGCCGAGTGCGGTCACCGGTTTGTGCAGACCGGGAGTGTCGACGAAAACGATCTGGGTGTCTCCACGAGTTGCAACGCCGTGGATTCGACGTCGTGTTGTCTGGGGCTTGTCCGACACGATCGACACTTTTTTGCCGACGATTGCATTGACGAGGGACGACTTGCCGACGTTTGGTCTTCCGACCACTGCGACAAGACCGGATCTCATCGACCTTGTAGCTCTGTGATGATCGGTGCAAAGGCGTCGAGGTTGGTTTCAAAGACCGTGTAGTGGCTGATACCCGTCGTCTCGCGACGCTCCAGCAACTGTTCGACACACTGCGGCACGGTCCCGATCACGACGTGGGGAATGTAAAGCGCGTCGCTTGCGTCGTCGAGGCCGTAACCGCGGGCCACCTTTTCCATTGTCGGCAGGCGGTCGTCGGTCACGAAGACGTTGGTGAGATTCGTGTGCAACTCCAGGGACGACATCCGGTCGCCCGCAGCCTCACGCACCCAGGCCAACTTTTCGGCCGTCGCGGCACCGGTTGCATTTGCGGCCGATTCGCGTCCGACCCGACCAGCGGACATGTTCGGCACGAATGACACGATGTCGGCCTTGCGGGCCGCAAGAGACAGCACCCGTTTGCCACCGCCACCGATGAGGACCCGAGGGCCTCCCGGTTGGACCGGCTTGGGGTCGTTCGGCGCGTCGCGCAGCACGAAATGGGTGCCTTCGAAGTTCGCCGAATCTCCCTGCCAACACGCACGCATGACGTCGACCGCCTCGGACAGCCGCTCGATACGCAGACCCACGGGCGCGAAATCCTGGCCGATGGTTGCGTGATCTGCCTCCAACCATCCGGCTCCGATTCCAACCTCGAGTCGACCACCGCTCAACAAGTCCAGTGTCGCAGCATCACGGGCAACAATTGCAGGGTGGACGGATTCGTTGTCGAGAACCAACGTACCGATGCGTAGTCGCGACGTATAGGACGCGACGAATGCGAGCGCAACGAGCGGCGATAAACCCTTGGCGCCGCGGTGCTGTGGCATGTGCACCATGTCGTAACCCTCCGTGTCGACGCGCTCCACCAGTCGGCGCCAGGATGCCGCATCAGGCGCGCCCGACGTCATCACGCTGAAACGAAAAGCACGACACTCGACACCCACGGGTGACAGACTAAGCGCATGGCATCGGGAGACACACCCCTCGACCCCCGACGCTGGTTCGACCGCATGCAACCGCAAACCCTGCAGATCGCGACGTGGTTGCTGTATCTCAACGGGTTCTTTCTGTTGATCGACGTCGTCGACAAGAGCGACTACCTGGGTTACTTTCGGGTTCAGTACGGATGGGGCCTGCCCCTCGGGGTTGCCATCGTGGCCCTGCACGCGGCCGGTGGGTGGCTCATGGCGAACGATCGCAAACTCGGCTGGAAACTTGCGGTCGCGGCTTCATTCGCGCCGTTCGTCCTGCGTTTCATCGCCTATTCCGACATCGAACGCAAGTTGGCTGGTTCGTTCAGCCTCTACCGCAAACTCACCGGGGGCAGCACACTCAGTGCGATCTTCGAGGTTGCCCTGTGTGCACTGCTGTTGCACCCACACAGCCGCGGACACCAAAAGATCTGGTACCGCTGACCGTTTTCCGCGCCCCTTCCCGGCGTGAGAGACTGTCGGGATGGCAACAGTTATCGACGGTATCGACAGTCTCAAGTCCCGCATCGGAACCCACCTCGGCTACAGCACCTATCTGACGATCACCCAGGAACGTGTCAACCAGTTCGCCGAGGCGACCGGTGATCACCAGTGGATTCACGTCGACGTCGAGCGTGCGAAGGCCGGCCCCTTCGGTGCGCCGATCGCCCACGGTTATCTCACGCTCTCACTCGGGCCGGTGCTGTTGCCCGAGATCTTCACGGTTGGCGGCATTTCAATGGGCGTCAACTACGGGGCCAACAAGATCCGATTCATGTCGCCGGTTCAGGTCGGTTCGAAGTTGCGCGCAGGTGCAAAGTTGACCAACGTCGAAGACGTCGCGGGTGGCGCACAGGCCACGATGGAGGTCACCTTCGAAGTCGAGGGCGCTGCAAAGCCTTCGTGCGTCGCGGAAATCATCTTCCGCTACTACGTCTGATTCGCGGCGGCCCCTTTTCCGCCACCCGGCTCAGACGAACTCGGGCATCACCTTCATCGCCAGCAGTTCCATCGTCTCGGTGTCGGGATAGTCGGCACACCACGGGATGAAACCCGAGCATCCGAGCTTCACGTAGGTTGCGATCTTTTCTGCAACCTGCTCGGGGGTTCCGACGAGGTTGTTGTTGCTCCAGTTCTCCACGGAATCCCCCCAGAGACCACCCTTCGTGCGCTGGGCCAGTTCCTTCTCCGTCGAACGAATGAACACCTCGGGCGACCAGGTCTTGCGAATCTCCCCTTCGTCGCGGCCCACGGCTGCACAGTGACCCTTGAGAATCTCACGCTTGCGCGCCCATTCGTCGGGCGTGCCACCGAAGTTCGAACAGTCGGCGTGTTCGGCGACCACACGCAGGGTCAACTGTTCACCTCCACCACCGATCCAGATGGGCGGTGTGGGCTTCTGCAGCGGCTTGGGGTCGCAGTTGGCCCGGACCGTCTTGTAGTACTTGCCGTCGTAGGTCGTCTCGACGTTGGTCCACATCGATTTCACGATTTCAACGGACTCGCGCAACATCCCGATGCGGTCCTTGGGCTTGGGGAACTCGAAGCCGTAACCGCGGTACTCGTTTTCGTACCAGCCGGCACCGATACCCCACTCCAGGCGACCGCCGCAGATCACGTCGAGCGTCGAGGTCATCTTGGCCAGCAGACCCGGGTTGCGGTAACTGTTGCAGCCCACCATCTGGCCGAGCCTGATGCGCGACGTGCGCTGCGAGATCGCCGCCATGGTCGTCCAGCATTCGAACACGGCCTCGTGGGCGGGCCGCGGAACATTGTGGAAATGGTCGTACACCCAGATCGAGTGAAAGCCGAGTTCTTCGGCGCGGAGCGCCACATCGACGGCGACGTTCCACTTCTCTGCGTCGCCCACGACGTCGGCGAGTTCCATTTTCCAGCCCTGGGGCATGAACACCCCGAAGATCGGCTTGCCGGCGGCGTGGAGTGGGTGTGCGGACATGGTCGCCACCCTAGAGCGGCAGTTCGCCCGTTGCTTTCTTCGTGGACCCGAAATCCTTGTATGCCGCGATCGTCCGTTGGGCGATACGCATCTGATGGATCTCGTCGGCACCGTCGGCAAAACGGCTCCAACGTGCCTGTTGCAACATTCCCGCCAGCGGGGTGTCAGTCGAATAGCCCAGCGCACCGTGCACCTGAATGGCGCGGTCGATGATCCGCCACAGACTGTTCGCGACGAAATGCTTGGCCATCGAGACTTCGGCGACGAAGTCCATCTTGTGCTCGATTTTGTAGGCCGCGTGCAGCACCATCAGCTTCGATTGGTACAGCTCCATCGTCGAGTCGGCGATCATCCACTGGATGCCCTGCTTCTCGGCGAGGTACGACCCGTGCGAGTAACGTTCCAGAGAACGCTTCACCATGAGGTCGAGTGCAATCTCGGCCTGGCCGATCCAACGCATGCAATGCGCCAAGCGGGCGGGTCCCAGTCGGTACTGGCCGAGAAGGTGTCCCTGACCCCGTCCGCCGAGCATGTTCGCCGCCGGGACACGCAGGTCCTCGATCTTGATTTCGCAGTGGTTGTGGCCACCCGACATCGTGTGCACGTCGCGAACGATGTTCCAGCCCTCACTCGGCAGGTCGACGATGAAGCAACTGTTCGCCGCTTGGGGAATGTCGGGGTCCTCTTCGGTACGGGCGACGAGCATCGCGAACTTCGCACCGCGCGCGCCCGAGATGAACCACTTGTGGCCGTTGATGACCCATTCGTCGCCGTCCTTGTAGGCAAAGGTCTTGATGAGTGTCGGGTCACTGCCCGCCACCTCTGGCTCGGTCATGGCGAAACACGACCGCGCGGTGCCCTCGCACAGCGGACGCAGATATTTCTCCTTTTGTTCCGGCGTTCCCCAGTGCAACAGCGTGTGTTGGTTGCCCTCGTCGGGAGCCTGGGCGTTGAGCACGAACGGGCCGATACCGACCTTCGCCGCCTCGGCGGACACGGCCGCCATCGCCGTCGGGCCGAGGCCCATGCCACCCCACTCCGCGGGCATGTGGGGCAACCAGAGACCCCTCTCTTGGCGAGCCTCCGCGCGCAGTTTCACGATGGTCTTGACGACCTGTGACCTGTCGTTCTGGTCGGTTGCTTCCCATGCGGGGCGAACCGACTCGTCCATGAAGGCACGCACTTTCTGGCGGATGTCCTCGACGTCCTGCGAAAAACTGAAATCGATCACGTGGTGTCCCCCAACTCGTCGGTCTGCGACGGGATCCATTCTTGCGCCGCGCACGGTTGGGCGGCAACCAGAAACCCTCCTAACCTGCGCTTGTGTCGATGCCCGATGGTCGCCTCCCCGAAGGGGCAGAGAAGGTCAGGGCCGTGCGGACGATGTTCGACCGGATCGCCCCGAGGTACGACCTCGTCAACCGCATCATGACCTTCCGCCTCGATACGCGTTGGCGCCGTCGTGCCATACGCACCCTTGGTCTTGCCCCTGGTTCGACAGTCATCGACCTTGCCTCTGGAACCGGGGACCTGTGCATCGACCTGCGTCGGCGCGGCCTCGAACCCGTCTCTTTTGACCTCAGTTTCGGCATGCTCAGCGCCGATCGAAGCGGTGAACCACGGGCGCAGGCCGATATTCTGCGCCTGCCGCTGGCTGACGGATGCGTCGATGGCGCGACGTGTGGTTTTGCACTACGCAACCTCGTCGACCTGGATGCGTTCTTCGTCGAACTCGCACGTGTGATTCGACCCGGCGGCCGCATCGCGCTCCTCGACGTTGGTATTCCGCACAACCCGGTCGTGCGCTTCGGCAACGAGATCTACTTCGGGAAAATCGTGCCCAAGATCGGTGCTCTCCTCTCCGATGGACCCGCGTACCGGTATCTGCCCAAGAGCGTCGCTTACCTGCCCCCACGCGAGGAACTGATCGAAAAGGTCCGCGCCGCCGGATTCGCCGATGCCGTGCACCAACAACTAAGCGGCGGTCTCACGCAACTGCTCACGGGGACCCGCAACGCATGACCGCACTGCATTCCTGCAGCCGCCGCTTCGAAAATCCCGTCGATCTCAACGACGTCGCCCGCCACGACGGTCTTCTCTTCGTGCGCGACGGAGTGGGCGTTGCGGCCCGCGGCACCGCTGCGGAGGCTCCATCGACCCGGGTTCAGGACGTGCTTGCTGCCATCGCCGTAGCCCCCGGTTCATTTCCACCCCGGGCCATCGGCGCACTCCCCTTCGCCCCGGGCGGCGCGGGCAGTTTCGTGATCCCTGCCCTCAGCGTGGTGAAAACCGTTGCGGGTGAACAACATCTCGTGGCGGTGGCCGATACCGCCGCGGCCGCCGAAGCCCTCTTGGCCCGGGCACACGCGCAGATCACGCTCCCACCAACGTCGGCCCCTCGCGCGCACGCCGGGCGGTTCGGTGTCGCAGCGCTGACCGCGGTCGAGGTGTACCTCAAGGCGGTCACCGCCGCCCGCGACGCGGTGCGACGGGGGGAGATCACAAAGGCCGTGATCGCCCGCGACATCGAGGTCACCTCGACCGACCCGATCGACATCCACGCGGTGCTTCTCCGCCTGAAGGCTTCTTTCGGGTCGAGTTACCGCTACAGCTTCCGTGGCCTGGTTGGCGCCTCCCCCGAGTTGCTGGTCGAGGTGGAGGACCAAACGGTACGCAGCAATCCGTTGGCCGGGACGACGGCGCGGACCGGTGACCCCGCGACCGACCGGGCGCTCGCCGAGGCGCTCCTCGCAAGCGAGAAAAACCAGATCGAGCACCGCGTGGTTGTCGACATGGTGCACGACACGTTGCTTCCCTACTGCTCGTACCTCGACTGGGAGCCCGATGCATCCGTCGTTGCAGTGGCCAACGTGCAACACCTCGGTACACGCGTCGAGGGTCGCCTCAACCGGCCCGCCCACGTCGTCGACCTTGCCCGCTTGCTGTGCCCGACCCCTGCACTTGGTGGTCATCCGCGGGACACCGCGGTCGACCTGATCAGGCGCGTCGAGGGGATGGACCGCGGCCTCTACGGGGGAGCCATGGGTTGGTGCGACGCGGCGGGCAACGGCACCTTCGCTGTCACGATTCGATGCGCGGAGTTCGCCCAAGATCGCCGCCGCGCGCGCCTCTTGGCGGGCGGCGGGATTGTCGCCGACAGCGACCCGGAGGCGGAACTCGCCGAAACACAGGCCAAGTTCCAGGCGATGTTGTCGGCGATCGTTCGCCCCTAGCCACCAAGCGCGGCGTCGACAGCGTCGCTGATCGCGCCGTTCAGCCGATCGTGCACCGCATGATCCTCGTCACGGTCGGTGTTGACGACGATCACCGACGGCCCCGGCGTCGCCAGCGCCTCGCGCAGGTCCCCGACGAGTTTTGGTGTCGCGACCCTCAGTCCGAAGCCGTGCGCCACGGCAGCGACATCGCTGCCATGGGGAGTGCCATAGAGCTTCTCGAAGGTGTCATGTGCAACGGTCGTCGCCTGCGGCAGGTAGGAGAAAATCGCTCCCCCATCGTTGTTCGTCACGACGATCCGCACGTCCAGTGCCCTCGCTGCGAGCATGGCCAGCGACGACACGTCGTGGACGAAGGCCACGTCACCAATGAACGCGGTCACGGCCCCCAGTTCGCACGCGACACCAATCGCAGTGGCGATGACACCGTCGATTCCGTTGGCACCCCTATTCGCGTACACGAGCAACCCGTCACCGGTCGGTGCGTACCACTCGATGTCACGGATGGGCATGGAGGAACTTGCAACGACGATTCGTGCCGAAGCGGCCACCTCACGAGCAACGTGCGGGTCGAGCAGAACCTCGCCCGAGAGGGTGGCCAGGATCGCTGCCTCGGCCGCCGATTCTGCGACACGCCACTTGTCAGCCCACGACGTCGGGTCCCCGTCGTGGCGTTTGTCGGCCATTGCCCGCGACACGGCGATCGTGAGACGATCGACGGTGTTTGCGACGTCGGCTTCGATGTGAACCTCGACTGTGTGGTCCGGGTCGTGGTACGTCCCGGGCGAATGCACGACGATTTGCTCTGCCGCCACCGCCCGCAACCACTGACCGAGCACCTTCGATGCCGGCGGGGCACCCAATCGCAGGACCACTTCGGGGGCGAGTTCAGTGGCCGCCAACGGCGACCTGACGATGCCGTCGAAATGGCTGATGATGTTGCCACCCATGGCCCGTGTTCCACTGCGGGGACAGGCGAGCAAGGGCCAGTTGAGAACCGAAGCCAGAACGGTTGCCGCTCCGGCGTAGGCCGTGATCGCATAGCCACATCCCGGATCACCCGCGACGATCACACCGCGACGCCCGGCAAGCCGCTGTGCCAGGTCGTCGATCTCCCAGTCCGTGAGCAACGATTTTGCGTGCAGGTGACCCGACCACGGTCCGTCGTGCGAGCGCGACGCGGGCAGGCTGGCGACTTTGCCGAGTAGGGGTTCACGGAACGGCAGGTTGAGGTGCACGGGCCCCGGCACCGGCCCGGTGGTTCGCGCCACGACATGGTTGGCAAGAGCCCGCCAGGTGTGCGCAGCATCGAATGACGCCACACCGGGGTCGTGGAACCAGCGCACCGACGCCCCGTAGAGCGCCGTCTGGTTGATTGTCTGGGCGGCACCGACGTCGCGGAGTTCGGGCGGCCTGTCGGCGGTGCAGACGATCATCGGCACGGCCGAGAGATGGGCCTCGATGACGGCCGCGTGGAAGTGCGCCGCCGCGGTACCCGACGTGCACAACGCCACCGCAGGTGTGCCGCTCACGAGCGCCGACCCGAGTGCCGCAAAGGCTGCACCCCGTTCGTCGAGGAAAACCTCGGTGCGGATGCGACCATCGTTGACCAGCGCGAGGGCCATCGGTGTCGACCGGGAACCCGGTGCGACGAAGGCGAACTTCACCCCGATACGAGCCCACTCATCGACCAACGTCGCACAGAAGGTCGCCTGTGCGTCGGCTGTGGGGTGGAGGTCTATCGTGTGTGTCATGAAGGTTGAGATCTGGTCGGATGTGGTGTGCCCGTGGTGCTACATCGGCAAGAAACGCTTCGAGGATGCAGTTCAAAGCCTCACAGATGAGGGTACAGAACTCGACCTCGAAGTGACGTTCCGTCCCTTCCAACTCGACCCGAGCGCCCCCGTGGGCGGGTCCAGCCCCGTCGCCGAGGCCTACGCCAAGAAGTTCGGTGGACCAGACAAGGCGGAAAAAATCCTCCACCATGTGACACGCGTCGCTGCTGATGCGGGCATCACCTTTCGTATGGACAGGGCGGTTCGGGCCAACACCTTGCGTGCACACCGCATGCTGCATCTCGCCCTCACTCACCGTGGGCCTGCGGCACAATGCGCCATGAAACAACACCTTCTGGAGTCGTATTTCACGAACGGCGAAAACGTCGCCGACGACGAGGTCCTCCTCGGGGCTGCGCAGTCCGCAGGCATACCTCGCGGGATGGCCGAAGCATGGCTCGATTCCGACGAGGGCGATGTCGAAGTGCGTCGCGACATCATCGGGGCGGGCGAACTCGGCATCACCGCGGTTCCCACCTTCGTCATCGACGGACGATGGACAATTCCCGGTGCACAGGACGTGGAGGTGTTCGTGCGTGCGCTGCGACGGATGCACGAGAAGTCCCTCCCCCCTGGATGAACCACCACTGGTAATGATTCCGCGCCGCATCGTTCTTCTCCACGGTTTCACACAAGGTGGGGCGATCTGGGTTCCGATCATGGAGGCGATCACGACGCGCACGCCGATCGACGCGCCCGATCTCCCCGGACACGGCAGTGAGGCAAACGTCGTGTCCGGCCTCGCAAGGACCGCCCAAGACCTGGCTCTTCGATACGGCAAGGGCGCCTATGTCGGCTACTCGATGGGTGGACGCATTGCGCTTCACGTCGCCCTCGCCCACCCCGAAGTGGTGTCGCATCTCGTTGTCTGCAGCACCACCGCGGGCATCGACGACCCGCACGAGCGCGCCACCCGCCGCGCCGCCGATTCAGCCCTTGCTGCACGCCTTCTGAACGTCGGCGTCGACACGTTTCTCACCGAATGGCTCGCGCAACCGATGTTCGCCTCCCTCGCCGTGACCAAACACGATGCCGAAGTGCGCGCCACGAACACCGCCGAGGGCCTTGCCGCCAGCCTCGAATCCGCCGGCACGGGCACCCAAGAGCCGCTCTGGGACCGCCTGCACACCCTCTCGATGCCGGTGCTTGTCGTCACGGGCGAAAACGATGACAAGTTCAAGGCGCTCGGCCGACGACTCGTCGAGTGCATCGGTGACAACGCGCGTCACGTCGAGGTGCCCGGCGCCGGACACGCGGTCCCCTTCGAGAGATCGGCGGATTTCGCCGCACTCTTGAGCGCCTTCCTGCGCTGAATCAAGCGCCGATGAGAAGCCCAACGGCGAACGTGAGTCCAAACATCATCTGCGCGCGACCGGTCGCGCCGAGTACGGGAATCAGGTCGCGTCCCTGTGCGCCGCCACGCACCGCCGCGAGCCCGGGGCCCACAGCGACGAGACCGAGCAAGCCGAGCACCGCCGACGGTCGTTGAACTCCTGTGAGGACGACGAACACGCCGGCCACCACGCAAAGCGCCGAATAGAGGACTCGCGTTCGTCGATCACCGAGGCGCACCGCGAGCGTCTTCTTGCCTGCAAGCGTGTCGGTCGGAATGTCGCGCAGATTGTTGACGACGAGTAGAGCGCATGCGAGACAACCAACGGGCACGCTCGCCAGCCACGACAGGCTCGGAAGTCTTTCGGTGACTGCGAACGTCGAGCCCACCGTGGCCACCAAACCGAAAAAGACGAACACGAACACTTCGCCCAGGCCCATGTAGCCGTAGGGGTTCTTTCCCCCGGTGTAGAACCACGCCGCGGTGATCGCGGCGACACCCACGGCGAGCAACCACAACGAGGTGGCCAGAGCAATGACCAGACCCGCAACAGCGGCAATGCCCAGGGCGGCGAAGGCGGCGAATTTGACCTTCCGTGGGGCCACCAGCCCCGACCCGACGAGTCGCAACGGCCCGACACGCACCTCATCGGTACCGCGAATGCCGTCGCTGTAGTCGTTGGCGTAGTTGACGCCGATCTGCAGTGCGAGGCTGACGACCAACGCCGGAGTACCGAGCCACCAACGCACATCGTCGGACCCCGCCGCGGCCGCCAGCCCGACGGCAACGGGCACCACCGCGGCCGGAAGTGTCTTCGGCCGCGCACCAACGATCCACGGGTTCACGGCGCCAACCCTACGCTGTGAGCGTGCGTGAACTCGTGGCTCTCGATCTCGCCGCATCGGCGGCGATCGCCGAGAGCGTGAGACGTGAATGGGATGCGGCAAATGCAGTGCTGGTCGTCGACCAGCGGTTGCCCGACACGGCACGACGGGATCTTCTTCGCAACCTCGGTGTGCACAGAGTCGTCGACGCGACGGGACGCAGCCTCATCGATCGCGCCGCCGAACCGATGGACGACGGCGATGCCGTCGTCATTGCCACGAGCGGAACCTCGGGCCCGCCAAGGGGTGTGGTTCACACTCACGCGGGCCTTCGATCCGCTTCACTTGCCTCGGCCGCGGCCCTGCGCACCGGTGCGGAGGCGCATTGGCTTGCATGCCTTCCCCTTGCTCACATCGGTGGCTTTGGTGTTCTCACGCGCGCGTGGCACACCGGCGCGGACCTCACGATCCACGATGGGTTCGACCCCGAGTCCGCAACCACCAGCGGCGCCACCCACGTGTCGCTCGTGGCAACTGCAATGGCTCGCATCGAGACAACAACGTTTCGACACATCCTTCTCGGCGGGGCGCGACCACCTGCTTCCGTCGCCGACAACGTCACCGTGACGTATGGACTGACCGAGTCCTGCGGTGGAGTCGTCTACAACCGCCGCCCGATCCCCGGTGTCAGCGTCGACATCGCCGCCGACGGAGAGGTGTTGCTGCGCGGTCCGATGATCATGTCGCGTTACCGCAACCGGGGGGTGAAGTCTCCCGTCGACTCCGACGGCTGGCTGCACACCAACGACGTCGGTCGTTTCGATGACGGTCTTCTGCTCGTCGACGGCCGTCGCGGCGAGATGATCATCACGGGCGGTGAGAACGTGTGGCCGGACTCGGTCGAACGTGTCCTTTCTCGACATCCACTCGTCGCTGAGTGTGCCGTCGCGGGAGTCGATGATCCCGTGTGGGGCCAACGCGTCGTCGCATGGGTGGTCAAGAACGGCGACGCGGTCCCCACGTTGGAAGACCTTCGGGACTTTGTCGCCGACTCTCTGCCTCGTTTCTGCGCGCCACGTCAGCTGGTGGTCGTCGATTCCCTTCCCCGCACGACGCTCGGAAAGGTGCTGCGTCGCGCGCTCGTCGACGACCTGTCGTCGTCGCGATGAAATTTCGGGTTGCGTTTCGACGTCAGGGGTCGGCGCCCGACCTCTCGTTCGCCACGCAACCGCAGCGGGTGTGTGACGCTCAGGCCGGACCGGCCACCCCTGCTCCGCCGTCAATGACGTAGGTCTCGCCGGTGATCCAACTTGCGGCATCCGACGCAAGAAACACGGCGAGGTTTGCGATGTCCTGTGGCTCGCCGAGACGCTTCGTTGGTAGACGTGCGGCCAGCGTTTCACCGAAGTTGTCGACGAGTACGGCGGCGAAATCGGTCTTCACCAACCCGGGTGCGATACCGACCACCCGCGACGGGCCAATTTCGCTGGCCAACTGACGCGTCATGTGGATGAGTGCCGCCTTGGTGAGGTTGTAGACACCGAGACCGATCTCGGCGCGCATGCCACCAACCGATGCGATGTTGATGATCACCCCCGGGTGGGCGCTCATCCAGCGCTCATGAACCATCTGGGTCCAAAAGAGTGGCCCCTTCAGGTTCACGTCAAAGGTCTTGCCGAAACGTCCCTCGTCGACTCCGAGTGTCTTGCCGAAGTGGGGATTCGTCGCGGCATTGTTGACGAGAATGTCGATCGCACCGAACCGTTCGAGTGTCGCGTCGATGCACGCCGACGCTGCGGGCAGATCTCCTGCGTTTGCCGCGAACACGTCGGTCTCTCCGTCGATACCCGTGGCCGCCGCGCGCAGCTTGTCCTCTTTACGCGACGAGAGCATGACTTTGGCCCCGCTTTCGGCCATCGTCTTGGCGATTGCCAGACCGATGCCCTTGGATGCACCCGTGACGAGGGCAACGCGGCCCGACAGCGAGATTTCCATCGAAACAAACTAGTCGGTGCGCGGTCTTGCCGACACGCGTAGAACGGCAATGCGACGGCCCTCGACCGTCTCGGCAGCGAACCGCCAGCCGTCATGGTCGACGAACTCACCGGGCCGGGGAACATGCTCGAGAACGTTGAACACGAAACCCGCAATCGTGTCCCAGTCGTCATCCGGAATCCGGATGTCGAGCAGATCGTTCACATCGCTCACGGATGTTTTGCCTACGACGAGATAGTCACCGTTCGAGAGATGTTTTATTCCTTGTTCTTCCTGGTCGAACTCGTCGACGATTTCCCCCACGAGCTCCTCGAGGCAGTCCTCCAGCGAAACGATGCCCGCGATCGATCCGTGTTCGTCGGCGACGACGGCCATGTGGAACTTGTCGGTCTGCATTTCACGCATGAGACGACTGACGGGCTTGTTCTCCGGAACGATCCGTACGTTGCGAACAAGGGAGGTGATGGACTCGGCCCCGCGACCCTCACGCTCGGCGCGCATCAAGTCCTTCGCGAAGGCCAGACCCACCACGTCGATGTCGTCGTCGAACTCGCGCACCACAGGAAGCCTGCTGAATCCCTCGGTGATCGCGACGTCGAGCGCCCCAGTGACCGTCAGACCGTGGTCGATGGTGACCATGTCGGGCCGTGGCACCATGACCTCGCGAACCACCGTGTCACCGAACTCGATGATCGACTCGATCAACTCTCTTTCCTCATGCTCGATGATCTCATCCTGTGCGGCGGCCTCGACGATGCCGAGCAACTCCTGTTCGGATACGAACGGGCCCTGCTGCAGGCCCTTGCCCCTCACGATCATGTTCGTGAGAGAAATGAGACCCCGTGACACGAACTGCAGGGGCCAGAAGTTCGCCAGGGTCCACACGGGTCGCGCCGCCAGCAACGCCGCCTTCTCCGGATAGATCACCGCGTAGGTTTTCGGCACCGCCTCGGCGAGCACGTAGAACACCACGACATTTGCCGCAATACCGATCACCACGCCGGCCGCCCCGAAAAGCCTGCCGGCCACGACACCGGTGAGGGTCGCCTGCACCGTCTGACAGACGTTGACCGTGAGAAGAATCGGGTTCACCCAACGCGCGGGATCCTCGACGAGACGCGACAATGCGCGACCCGACTTCAGGCCCTGATCGGCCATCGCGGCCGCCTTCGGCTTTGTCATCTTCGACAGGCCCATTTCGGCGGCGGCGAGAAAAATCAGGATGACGAGGAGGAGAAGGATCGCCGTCAGCATTCCCCAGTCCCCACCCGTCGGGGCCGCCGCCACAAGGGCGACATTCGACATCAACACTTCATTTCACCGGACCATCCTCGAAATGATCGATCCGAAAACCACCGGGAGCGGGTCCTCCCCAGTGGATTTCCTCGAGCAACGCGGTTTCGCGTCGCTGCATGGCGATCCGCTGGACGTCATCGGCATGATCGTAACCGAGCACATGCAGCACTCCATGCGTGATCAAAAGAGCCAGTTCGTCGACGAGGTTTCCGGCATGCGTGGGCGCCTGACGAGCAGCCACGGCGGGGCACACGACGACGTCGCCCAGCAATAAGGGGTGGTCGTCGGCGTCGACCTCGGCGCGGTCGGGGCCGCGGGAGATGCGCCCGGGCCCGGGTGATTCCCCGACGACCACCGCGTCGATCGGAAATGCCAGCACGTCCGTCGGTCCGTCTTTGTCCATGTGCACACGATTCATCTCGGTGATCGTTGCCTCATCGACGAACAAGACACTCAACTCAGCCACGCCCCGAACACCCTCTGCAACGAGTACCGAGCCAACCAGACGGCGCCAGTTGTCGACGTCGATCGCGATGTCGGACTGTTCGTCGGCACAAAAGACCTGGATTGCCCCGTCGCCACCGATGCGACGCGCGCGACGCTGACGTGACAGAAAGCCCACCATCGTTGGTCAGTCCCGGCCGGCGTCCTCGTACGCCGAGACGATGTCGGCGACGATTCGGTGCCGTACGACGTCGCCCTTGCCCAGATGGACGAAGGCGAGGCCATCGATTCCCGTGAGTATCCGCTCCAGGTCCACCAATCCACTCTTGCCCTGGGCGACGTCGACCTGTGTCATGTCGCCGGTGACGACAACGCGTGAATTGAAGCCGATACGCGTGAGGAACATCTTCATCTGCTCGGGAGTCGTGTTCTGTGCTTCATCGAGAATGATGAAGGAGTTGTTCAGCGTCCGACCTCGCATGAACGCCAGCGGGGCGACCTCGATCGCCTGACGTTCGACGAGTCGTGCGGCCGCCTCAGGTTCGAGCATGTCGTAGAGCGCGTCGTAGAGAGGGCGCAGGTACGGATCGATCTTCGCCATCAGGTCACCCGGCAGGAAGCCGAGACGCTCACCGGCTTCGACGGCGGGACGCGTCAGAATGATGCGCTGCACCTGCTTGGCCTGCAGGGCCTGCACGGCCATGGCGACTGCCAGCCAACTTTTGCCCGTGCCCGCGGGTCCGATGCCGAAGGTGATGACGTTCTCCCGGATCGCGTCCACGTAGCGCTTCTGGCCCGCCGTCTTGGGTTTGACCGAACGGCCCTTTGCCACGCGAACGATCTCGTCCGAAAGCACGATGCTGGGGAGCTGATCACTGCGCACCATGTCGATCGAGCGTCCGACAACCGTCTCGTCGAGTGGCTCACCGCGCTGCAGGAGGCGGACGAGTTCTTCAAAGAGTCGGCCGACGACCTCGGTTCGACCGCCCTCGAGGTGGATCACGTTGCCGCGCACCGAGACATCGGTGTCGGGGAACGCGCGCTCGACCATCCGAAGATTGCCGTCACGCAGACCGAGCAGGTCCGCCATCAAGTGGGCGCCCGGGACGACGACGTCAACTGATCGGGCGCTGGAGAACGTGTTCGACATCTGCTCCATCACGGTAGCGGGACTGCGTGGGGAAACTGATCGCGTAGTACCTCTGCACCGAAATCGGCACCAAGTCGGCGTCGGAAACCATACGGGCGAGTCGCAAGAGCAGTTCCGCCGACCCTCCGGTTTCCCTGGGTTGGTTGACTTCCGGGGTGTCGAAAACGAGAAGCGCACCCTCCTCGGCCTCGACGGCCAGACAATGCTTGCCGAGGTGTACCACCGCCCCGCGCGCCACGTAGTCGGGGTCGACGATCGCCCAAACCACGTAGTGCACCTGGCCGGCGGCGAATCTCTCGGGAAAATTCTTGGCAAAAAAATGCTCCGACAACCAGCGCGTCGCGCGAACATCGGTCGAGATCACGGTCATTGCCACCGGAAGGGCTCCTTCCCAGACGACCCACACGCGGTTGACCGACGAACGCAACTGCAACGTGAATTCCTGACGGTCGAGCATCTCGTGGGTCACGGTGCTCTCCACGACGGGCAGATAGGCACGCGAGTAGAGCGCCCACAGACGATCGATCAACGTCGGGTCAAAAACCGCGGAATGTCGGGTGACGTGCATGGAGGGGCTCAAGTCGGGTCGAGCTCCGCCCACCCAGAGACTAGGCGATCCACCCCCGCCAAAGCAGGCATGTGTACGCTCAAAACCCAGTGCGCACAAGCTTTTCACGCATCGCCTGGGTTCTCGTCGCCATCGGCCTGGGTGCAGGACTTCTGCATACCCTGATCGACGACGCGGGCGCCAACGACGTCATCTACCTCGCGGCGACCGTGCAACTAGCGATCGGGGTCGTCGCCGGGCTCGCCACACACCGCCCCCCTGCTTCGACGTGGGCGTTTGTGCTGGCCATTGCGGTGTTTTCGACCACGGCCCAGATCTTTGGTGCCGTGGGCAGCGGCAGCGGTTGGCAGATTGCCTCTGAATCGGGATTTCTTGCCGTGCAGGTGACACTCGCCATCGCTCTCCTCTTGGTGACAGTTCGTCGCAGCGGCACGTCACTCGTCAGGTCGCTCGGCGACGCGCTGATCGTCTCGCTCGGCACCTGGATCCTCATCTGGGTGCTTCTGATCGAGCCATCCATCGACGCGATTGTCGAGCCGAACGTCGTCACGGGCCTGCGCGGGGTCACCCTCGCGGTCAGCACCATCGTGCTGTTCCTGCTCACCTCGCTGCTGTTCTCCGACGTCGATCGCACCGTGGCGGTTTGGATGCTCGCGAGCGCCATCGGGCTTTCGCTCCTCGGCGACCTCCTCTATGCCATCGACAAGTCCGGCCATCTCGAGGTGGCCAACCGTTTCTCGAACGCCCCGTACGTGACATCCCTCTTCCTCGCGTCGGCCACTTTCGTGCACCCTTCGGTGCGGGGCCTGAGCCACCGTGGATCGATCCGTTCGCGTCGGCCCGTCCTGGGACGCCTCATTCTCACCACACTCGCCCTCACCATCCCGCTCGTCGTCGTCTCGACGATGGACCCCGCCGACGGGCTCGACCGAATGGTGCGGACCGTGTCGCTGTTCGTTCTCGCCGTGGTGGTCACCGCGCGTGTCGCCCAAGCCATTCGCGACAACGCGCGCTCGCAGGCCGTGCTCCTCGAAATGGCACAAACCGACCCGTTGACGGGTCTCCCGAACCGCAGCCTGATGCTCGACCACATCGCCGAATCCCTCGATCGCGCGTGGCGGTCCGACAGACGACCGACGGTGCTCTTCATCGACGTCGACAGGTTCAAGAACATCAACGACTCCCTCGGCCACGGGGTGGGCGACGACGTGTTGCAAGCGGTCGCACACAGACTTCGCAGCATGCTTCCCGAACGCACCGTGGTTGGGCGGATCAGCGGAGACGAATTCGTCGTTCTCGACCCGCAGTCGCACGCGACGGGTGATGCCGTACATCTCGCCGAGCGCGTGCTCGCCGCTTTCCACGAACCACTGCATGTGCAGCCGGGTGACGTCTTTGTCTCGGCGAGCATCGGTGTTGCAGTCGCCTCCCCGACCGGTTCGCTGACGGCCGAGGAACTGCTGCGCAATGCGGACACGGCGATGTACCGCGCCAAGGACGCGGGTCGCAACTGCATCGCAGTTTTCGACGAGTCGATGCTCGAGCGCGTCACACAACGCCTCTCCGTCGAAACGGCCCTCTATCGCGCGCTCGAACGACGCGAGTTGCGTTTGGTCCACCAGCCGATCATCGACATCACGCTCGGTGATGTCGTGGGTTTCGAAGCTCTCATGCGTTGGGAACAAGAGGACGGCACCACGGTGTCACCGGCCGAGTTCATACCCATCGCCGAGGAAACCGGGACGATCGTGCCGATCGGTGCGTGGGCACTCCTTGAGGCACTCTCCCATCTGCGCGAGTGGATCGACCGCGGGGTGTGCCCGGTTTTGGCGTCCATGTCCGTGAACGTCTCGCCGCGTCAGCTTCACGACCCGAACTTCACGTCGGTGGTGAGCGAGGCCTTGACGCGGTCCCGCATCGAGCCACGGCAGTTGTGGCTCGAAGTCACCGAGGGCGTCATGATGGCAGAGCCCGACCAGGCTCTCGTCACGCTTCGTCGTCTCAACACACTCGGAGTGCGGGTCGCCATCGACGACTTCGGGACCGGGTACTCATCCTTGTCGCTCCTGCAACGGTTCCCCATCCAGCGTCTCAAGATTGACCGCGCCTTCATTTCCGGTCTGGCCGACGACGTACATTCACGCTCGCTCGTCAAGACGATCATTGCCATGGCCGAGGCCCTCGGCCTGGACACCGTCGCGGAGGGGGTCGAGAGCGTTCGCCAGTTGCAGTCGCTGGCAGACCTGCGCTGCGCCAAGGCCCAGGGGTTCCTGATTTCCCACCCCGTGCACCCCGATTCGATGGAGTCCACCCTCGCCGCTCTCGAGAGATTCACCAACTGGCCCAAAATGCGCTGAGCCCTCAGCGATCGCGCAGAAAGGGGTAGCGATCGCGCGTCTCTACGACACGATCGTGCGTCACATCCGAATACAGGATCGTTTCCGCCTCACGCGCCTCGGCGAGGCACTCGCCGAATGGGGCCACGATCCTTGAGCCCCCGCCGTACCGCAGTGATCCACCGGTGCCGACGCGGTTGACGCCCAGCACATAGGACTGATTCTCGATGGCACGCGCATTGAGCAGCGTCGTCCAGTGCTCGGCGCGCGAAGCGGGCCAGTTGGCGGGCACGATGAAGAGGTCTGTCGAGCCGGCCAGTTCCCAGAAGTGATCCGCAAAGCGCAGGTCGTAGCACACGAACGCACTGACCGCGACCCCTTCGATGTCGACGGTGAGATGACCCGACCCGGCGCGGAAATACTTGTCCTCGCCCCCAAAGCTGAAGGGATGAATCTTTTCGTATCTGTGCACCTCCCCGTTCGGGCCGGCAATCACGAGGGTGTTTGCCGGCAAAGACGAGCCCGTGGCGCGTTCGGGACACGATCCGGCCACCCAGACCCCGTGGGTTCTTGCAACCGAACACAAGAACTGCGATGACGCACCGCCGCGGGGTTCGGCAAGACGAGCCGCCCATTCGTCTCCCATTGCGAACCCCGTCGAGAACATCTCGGTCAAGACGACGAGACGGGCATCGGCGGCGGCCGCTTCGCGGATCATCGGTTCGAGCCGGGCGAAGTTTGCGTCGCGGTCGAGCCACACGATGTCGTGCTGGATCGCAGCGACCTTCACGGTTTCCACCCTTGCAAGCGCTCGACCGCCTCGGCGATCACCTCGGGACGCTTGCAGAAGGCGAACCGCACGAGGCTGCGACCCGCGGCCTTGTTTGCCTCCGAATAAAAGACCACGTTCGGAATCGCCACGACACCGGCGTCGTGGGCCATGCGCCGACAGAATTCCCTGCCATCCATACCCGGGATCACAGGTGCCGCATCGACTGTCACGAAATACGTCGACCGTGTCGGGAACACCTCGAATCCGACCGAACACAAGGCGGGCACGAGTTCGTCGCGTCGCTTGCACAAGTCGTCGGCGATGCCATGGAAGTACTCGTCGGGCAGACCCAGACCACGCGCGATCGCTGGCTGGAACGGGGCGCCATTCACGTAGGTGAGAAACTGTTTGGCCGCGCGAGTGGCTGCAACGAGGTGTGAAGGCCCGCACACCCAGCCGATCTTCCAACCCGTCGTGCGGAAGGTCTTGCCGCCGCTCGATATCACCAGCGTTCGTTCACGTGCGCCGGGGAACTCGGCCATGCTGCGGTGCCTGAATCCGTCGAAGACCAGGTGTTCGTAGACCTCATCGGAGATGATCACGAGGCCGCGTTCCGCGGCAATTTCCGCGATGGCGCCGAGTTCGTCCTCGTCCATCATCATGCCGGTCGGGTTGTGGGGGGAGTTGACCAGAATCGCCCGGGTGCGCGGCCCGACGAGCGCCCGTACACGATCGATGTCGGGTCGGTAGTCGGGCGGACGCAGGGTCACGGGTACGGCACGCGCTCCCGCCAGGGCGATGCACGCCTGGTAACTGTCGTACATCGGTTCGAAGACGATCACCTCGTCATCGGGCTGCAACAAACCCAGCATCGCCCCGGCAATCGCCTCGGTCGCACCCGCGGTGACGAGCACTTCTGTCTCCATGTCGTAGTCGACCCCGTAGAACCGTCGCTGATGGTCGGCGACCGCGGAACGCAACACGGGCATTCCCGGCCCGGGCGGATACTGGTTGAGGCCCGAGCGAATCGCATCGACGGCGGCGTCGAGCACCTCGGCGGGACCGTCGCTGTCGGGAAACCCCTGCCCGAGGTTCACGGCGCCGATTTCGGCCGCCAAGGCCGACATCTCCGCAAAGATCGTCGTACCGAACGGCGCAAGACGCGGGTTCGGCGTCACTGCCCGCTGAGTTCGGCAACCACCGGTTCCATTGCTGCCGTCGCATCTTGTTGGAAGGCGATGTAGTTGATACCCCATCGCTCGCGCAGTGCGATCAGGTTCTCCTTGATCTGCTCCACACTGCCGATCTGAAAATACGGCGCGGTCAGCACAACCTCTGGTGGTAGACCGAAAGCCGGCGCATATTTCTCCGCGACACCCTGCGGGTCGTTGGTGACGACCGTGACGAAGACCTGCAGCGAGAGTTCGATCTCGTCGAACCTGTCACCCGCCCCGGCCTTGACGTAACGGATCTTTTCGTCGACTACGTCGGCGGCGGCCGTTGCCATCGAACGAGGATTGATCGAGCGCCCGACGATCTTCGGGTTGATACCGACGATGTCGGCCTTGCGACCCGCCATGGCGAGCAACTTCTCTCCACCCCCGCCGACGATGATCGGAATGCCCGAAACAGGTTTCGGCCACGCATCGATCTCCGACACGCTGTAAAAGCGACCGGCGTGCGAGAAGGGGCCCGCCCCCCACAGTCCGCGCATCACGTCGATGGCTTCTTCCATGCGGTGGATGCGCGTCATCGCGTCGTCCTGTTCGATGCCGGTGATCGTGTAGTCCTCTTTCATCCAGCCCGCACCGAGGCCGAGCATGAAGCGCCCACCGGACAACACGTCGATCGTCGCCGCCTCCTTTGCGAACACCACCGGGTTGCGGAAATCGTTTCCTGCGACCAGGGTGCCGACCTTGAGCGTCGAGGTGGCGCACGCCGCCGCCATCATCGCGGGAATCGGGGCGAGCTGCTTGGTGTAGTGGTCGTCGATCTGCAAACTGACGTAACCGAGGTCCTCGGCCTGCCTTGCGATGTCGGCCCACTCCTTGCCGTTGTTTGCGACCTTCGCCTTGGCGCCGAACCTGAAGGGTCTCTGTTTTGCCATGGATCAACCCTAGTTGTCGGGGTTCGTCAGTCGGGAAGCAGGATGACCTTGCCGGCGACCCGGCGCGCGTCGAGGTCGGCCAGTGCATCGGCCGCGCGTGACAACGGGTAGACCGCGGGCTCGACCGGCGACAAACGCCCTTCACCGATGAGACCTATGACCTCGCGCAGCATGGCCGTGTTCGCCTCGGGATTGCGCGTCGCCCACGCCCCCCAATCGACACCGGTCACGCGGCGGTTGCGGAGCAGAATCTGGTTGGCGGGCAATTTCGGGATGCCTCCCACGAAGCCGATCACGAGGTAGTTGCCGTCCTCACGAAGAGCCCGCAGACACACCTCACCCAGTGAGCCCCCGACGGGGTCGTACAAAACGTCGATGCCGCCACCCGAGAGGTCCTTTGCTGCCTCCTTGACGGCGTCATCACCCAGCGACACATCCACAGCGTGCACTGCGCCGCGGTCGAGGGCGAGTTGACGTTTGTCGGCGCTCGATGCCGCGGCAATGACGCGGTATCCGAGCGCGACGCCGATGTCGACGGCCGCCAGACCCACGCCCCCTCCCGCGCCGAGCACGAGCAACCATCTGTCGGCGTTGGCCGCTGCGTTCGCCGGATCGTCTCCGAGACGCTGCACGAAGGCGAACCAGCCGGTGAGATAACTCTGCAGGAAACTCGCGGCCTGACCGGTTGTCATGGACTCGGGAAGCGCAACGAGGCGATCCGCCCGCGCCACCGCGTGCGTGGCGTAGCCGCCGAAGCCGAGGTTCGCCAGAACCCGCGCCCCGAGAATTTTCGCGTCGACATCACCGGCGACCTCGACGATCTCGCCGACGACCTCCATTCCGGGCACGAAAGGGACCACCGGCTTGATTTGGTAACGACCCTGCACCAACAGGCCGTCGACATAGTTGACGCCACTGGCAAGAACGCGCAACCGCACGTGTCCGATCAAGAGTGGCGGATCATCGAGGTCGACGACTTCGAGACCATCGAGTGGTCCGAACTCCTTGCACACCACGGCACGCATGGTCCGTACCGTACTTGACTTCGCTACTGTCGCCCCATGACGAGTACGCCCGAGACCGCCGCAAAAACCTTCGCACCCGGTCTCTTTCGGGGACGCACGGTTCTCGTGACGGGTGGCGGACGCGGCATCGGTCGCGCGACTGCCCTCGGCTTTGCAACGCTCGGTGCATCTGTGGCGATCGCGGCACGCAACGCGGACAATCTCGAAAAAACACTCCGCGACCTCCATGAGAGCGGCGTACCCGCCACGTCGTTCGTGACCGACATCCGCAACACCGGGAGCGTCGAGGCCCTGCGTGACCACGTTCTCGGTGCGTTCGGGAGACTCGATTTCCTCGTCAACAACGCCGGGGGTCAGTTTCCGGCGCGACCGTCACAGATCTCCGACCGCGGTTTCCGCGCCGTTGTCGACCTCAACCTGCACGGTACCTGGAACATGATGAGCCGATTCGTGCCCGATCTCGTGGAAGCCGGAGACGGTTCTGTGGTCAACATCGTCCACAACCAGGTCGGTGATCGCGGGGCACCGTTGTTCATCCACTCGGGCGCGGCGCGCGCCGGCGTGGTCAACCTCACGCGCACCGCAGCGCTGTATCTCGCCCATCGGGGCGTCACGGTGAATGCGCTCGCGCCCGGACCCGTCGACACGCAGGGCTTCCGCGAGGAAGAAGTGGCCAACATCTCCCCCGACGTCGTCGCCTACACACAGCGCATCATCAACGACACACCTATCCGCAGGCTGCAGAGCCCCGAGGAGACCGCGGCGCACATCATCTTCCTGTGCTCACCTGCCGCCCGTTCGATCACCGGACAGTTGATCGTTGCCGATGCCGGCAACGCCATGGGCAACCAGAACGCCGTCTACGACCCGTCGGTCGACTGGTAGCCCCTCTTCACCACGTGACGGGAAACGTGCGCTTGCCCCACAGCAGGAACGTCTCGATGCGCTCTGGCTCACCGGCCATGCACAGCGTCGGGGCTGCCGCCAGCAGTTTGTGCAGTGCGATCCGCGCCTCGGTTCGCGCGAGCGCCGCGCCCGGACACACGTGGGTTCCAAAGCCGAACGAGAGATGCTGTCGCAAACGGTTGAGGTCGCGATCGAGACGGAACTCGTCGGGATGATCCCATACTTCGGGGTCGCGGTTCGCCGAGGCGTACAGCACGTGCACCTTCTCTTCGGCCTCGATCTCGGTTCCCGACATCGTCACGGGACACGTCGCCGTGCGATAAAGACCGAGCACCGGGGGGTCGAAACGCAGACTCTCCTCGACCGCCACGTCGACCAACGTGGGATCGGCGACCAACTGCTCCCACAACCGTCGATCACCGAGAAGTCGCCACAAGAGGTTCGTGATGAGCGAGGTCGTCGTCTCGTTGCCACCGACGAGGATCTGTGTGAGAAGGGACAGCATCTCGGCGTCGCTGATCGGGCGCTCGTCGTCCAGCGACGCAGCAACGACGTCGGAGATGATGTCGGCGGGCATCTCGCCTCCTTCGCGGGCGATCGCCCTGCGCTTGTCCGCCTCGGCCAACATGTATTCGGCGAGAGCCCGGCGGGCGCGCGCCTCGCGTGCGGGGTCCGTGCCGTTCATTCCCTGCAACTGTGAATCGCTCCACTCTTTGAAGGTGTCGCGCATCTCCTCGGGCACGCCCAGCATGCGCGCGATCACGATGACGGGCAACGGCATCGCCAACGCATCGTGAAGATCGCCGCTTCGTGACGGCACGGCGAGCATCTCGTCGACCAGCTCATCGACGAGGGTCGTGATCATCGGCTCGAGGGCCGTCGCCGCCCTCGGTGTGAAGGACGTGTTGATGAGGCGACGAAACCTGGTGTGTTCCGGGGGATCGTTGAACAAGGCGATTGCCGGCTTGCGATGCGGGCCCTGGCCCCACAACGACGAGAACGTTTCGATGTTCTTCAACGCTCCGAGTACGTCGTTGTGGCGCGCCAGGCTGACGAATTGAAATCCCGCGCCGTTGAACCGGTGGGCGGGACACGACTCGCGCAAACGCTTGTGCGCGGTGGCAGGATCGTCGAAGTCACGACCTGAAAACGGGTTGTAGTCGACTTCAGACACGGAAAACCCCCGCTGGTCACTCTATTCTCGTGTCGCAATGCGACTCGACCTCCCGGACCCGGACAGCGGCGACTGGCGCGAGGTGCTGCCCCATGATGGATCCGCTTTGTTGAGCGAGAAGTGGATCGACCACAGCGAAGCCGACACGGTGCTTGCGCGACTGATGGAGGAGGTTCCCTGGCAGTCGCATGACCTGGTCCTCTTCGGCAAGAGGATGGCCGAACCTCGCCTGTCGGCGTGGGTGGCCGACGACGACGTCTCCTACACGTACTCGGGTGTCCGCCGCGTTCCCGCAACCTGGACACCTACTCTCACCGAACTGAGGCATCGCTGCGAATCGACCCTTGCTTCGAGGTTTCGTGGTGTCGCGTTCAATTCGGTCTTGGCAAATCTCTACCGATCGGGTGACGACTCGATGGGATGGCACGCCGACGACGAACCCGAGCTCGGCCCGAAGCCGATCATCGCGTCGCTCTCATTCGGCGACGAACGGCGCTTCGATTTCCGTCACCGCAGTTCGGGCGAGACCGTGCGTGTGTATCTCCCGCACGGATCGTTTCTTGTGATGAGTGGCGAAACCCAGACCCACTGGAAACACTGCCTGGCCCGAACCAAGAAGAGCCGCTCGCCACGCGTCAACCTGACCTACCGGTTCGTTCTACCGCGGCATGTGTCCATGACATGATGACCGAATGGCCGTCATCGAAGTCTCCACGCCGTCCCCGGGAATCTCGCTCGTCACGCTGAACAGACCCGACAAGTTGAACGCGATGACGAGCGAACTCGTCGAGTCCCTGCACGAGACCCTCGACGCCCTCGCCGACGATGCCTCGGTGCGCGTCGTCGTCCTGACGGGTGCGGGGCGGGGTTTCTGCGCAGGCCTCGACCTGGGCGGATACGGAACGGCGCCCGGACGCCGGCAGCACGGAAAGGTCGAGGCGTCGTTCGCGACCCAGAAACACATCGCTTCACTCATTCCCCACATGCGCTCGATCCCCCAGCCGATCATCGCTGCCGTCAATGGCCCCGCAGCGGGCGGCGGATTCGCATTGGTGCTGGGTTCCGACATCCGCATCGCGGCAAGCACCGCTCGTTTCAATGCCGCGTTCATTCGCATCGGCCTGTCGGCCTGTGACATCGGCACCAGCTGGCTGCTTCCGCGCCTCGTTGGAGCCGCCAGGGCACAGGAGTTGATGTTGACCGGCCGTATCTTCGACGCCGCCGAGGCCGAGCGAATCGGTCTCGTCATCGAGTGCGTGCCCGACACGGTGCTGCTCGACCGGGCCTACGCAAAAGCAGCGGACATCATGCTGAACAGTCCCATCGGTGTCGCACTCACAAAGGAGGGAATGTGGAGTGCGCTCGAGATCCCCGGACTGCAGGCCGCCATCGACATGGAAAACCGCCAGCAAATCATGGCCAGCTTTTCAGACGACGCACAGGAGACGCTCCGCGCGCGCGCCGACAAGCGCACACCCCGTTACTCCTCGTAGAGATTCGTGTCCCCGCGCACGACGGAGCGTTCTTGGCTTCGGACACCGCACGGGTAATCTGCACGGCACGTATGGATGTCATGTGGGCCATCCGTCATCGCGGCAACCGTCACCGCTGGCCGGGCGCGGCTGTGCTGGTGGTGGTCCTCGCATCCATGTTTCCTGCTCCGGTGCGCTCGCAAGCCACGCCTGCACTCGGACTCTCTTGGAACACCGCAACCCTCGTGGCCAGTTCTTCGACACCACTCGACTCACTGGTCACGACAGCCATGAGCGGCCGGCGCACGTGGCTGGTTCGCGGCAAGTGCGCTCGTCTCGGGCCCAACATCGTTGCGTCGACAACGGGCCGCTGCTCGGTGCGACTCACCATCAAGTTGAGTAAAACGCGCAGTTTCGTGCGCTCTCGCACCCTGCGCATCGTCCCGTCCCGGACCGCTACCGTTCCCGATTCAGCCGTGCCGGGCGGCGCGGCACCGACCGACCCTGCCGTGTGGTATCCGCGGGAGGTGCCCGACAAGGCCTCTGACCGATGGGTCGTGGCCATCGGCAGCTACGTCAGGGGCAAGGACGTGTTTCCGCTCGACACCGCTCTACCCGCCGCCGAGAAGGCCGCGTGCGAACAAGCCACGAAGGTCGGCGAGGGTGTCATCATCTTGTCCTTCGGCCGCCAGATTGAAGGTGGCACCAGCGGCTTTGGTCTCGCCATGTCCTACGACGACATCACACAAGTCGCCCGTGCGTGGGCGGCCGGTCTTGCCCGCTGTGCCCGCGGCCCATGGGAACTCGCCCTCGGCACCAGCAACTCCGGTGGGCTCACGATGTACAACGGTTTCATGGGCGGCACGCGATGGGCCGAGATGGTTGCCGCAGCGCGGACAAGCACCGACCCCCGCGTCACCGTCTCTGCAGCAAACGACCTCGAACCCGGCTGGGGTCCGGCAGGCCAGGCACGCGCGTGGGTCGATGGATTCGTTCGCACCACCACGTCGATCCGCCTGTGGAACTTCGGGTCGGCGGATGGTTGTCCAACGACAGCGAACAAAATCGTGTGCGGCAACAACTGGACGATCGACGACGTCATCTGGGTGTCGGCACAGGCCGGACCGAACCTCGTCGTCGTACCGCAAATCCACACGAAGACCGGTTCACAGGCCCGTCAGTGGGCCCGCATCGCATCGAGAGCCAAGGCGCTCGGCGTCACGGTGAAATTCGGAGGCATGTCGGTTCAAACAGCGGCCTGCACACAAGTCAAGGGGGGATGTCCGACAACGGGCGTCTCGGCGTGGGATGGCTGGCAACAGTTGCGGTCGTCCCTCGATGCACTCGACGACGTCCGCAGCACCCCGCTTGGCGCACCGATCGACATTCGATGGGGCTGGGGCGGACCCTTTTTCCGACCCCCGCCGACCACGACCACGACCACCACCACCACGACAACGACCACAACGACAACGACGACGACAACGACAACGACGACGACAACGACCACGACGACAACGACCACGACGACAACGACCACGACCACGACGACAACGACCACGACGGTGCCGCCGACCACAACAACAACGGTCGCACCGCCGACTCCCTGAACAGCGCCGCGTCAGCGGCGCAGGCCGAGATTGCGCAACGCCTGTGCCGCCACGTGCCGGCTCGTCGTGCGATACCGCGCAAGGCGCGACAACTGCTCGAGGCGGACGGTGAGCGAACGTGCGTAAATGATCGCCTGTGTCTCGCGGGATGAGGCGACGACGGGGGCGGGGGCCGCAGCAAAGACCTCGTCGGCGAAGTCGAACCGCGCAAAATCGTCTGCGAAAATCCGTCGAACCAAGTCGGCTGTTGCCGCGTCGGTGACATCCCGGTACGTGATACCGAGGCCTTCGTTCAATCTTTTCGGCACGAGCGACTTACCGACACGGCCACCGAGGTCATCGGCAAAACGTGCCAGGTCACCTTCCCGATCGAGGCGTATGAGATGCGTGAGGTCGATGGGAGTCAGGTCAAAATGCAATGCCTGTGACTTGAAGTGCGAGTCGCGCCCAAAGACCTCGGGTTGGTCGGCCAGAACGCGCACGAACGACCGAAACGACGCACCCAGGTCGATGCTGCCGCCACTCATCACGTCGGCGCATGCCGACCACACGTCGGGCGACACCTGGCTCGGCGCGCGAAAAAGAATCCTGTTCTCCCATGCCGAATAGAGACGCGCGTACGGATTCCGTACCGCTGCGACCCGCCACCAGTCTTTGGATGTCTTCATCTCCGTCTGTTCGGCCGCCGTCAGCAACTCCATGTGCACGAGGCCGTTGATCGCCATGTTGTGGACACTCTGCTCCACGGACACCGTCGGACCGTCGAGATACGGAATCCGTTCGGGGTGAAAGGTGCCGTTCGCCTCGGCCAACAAGAGCCGCATCGTGCTCGAAGCCGCCTTCGTGGACGGCACGTAGAGGACACGTGCATTACGTGCGGCCAGCACGTGGCCCTTCGGCAATGGGGTGCGCGCCATGACGTTACTCACGTTAGACGTGACGGCTACCGTTGACCCCATGTCGGGGGACGAACACAAACTGCAGCACGACTACGGGCGTATCGACAAGGACTACGGTCTGTTTCTGGCGACCAGACCGCCCGAAGAAGACGGCCCCATCTTCATGGTCAACTTGATGAAGTACCACGAGATCGCCAGGTACGAGGACCAGCACGTTCCAATCTCGGGGCGTGAGGCGGACGACAGGTACAACCCGTCGTCGATCCTCAACAAGATCGGCGCCGACATCATGCTGGCCGCCGACGTTCGTACCTCGGTGCACGGTGCCGACTGGGACCGCATCGCCGTGGTTCGTTATCCCACACGACGCGCCTTCATCGAAATGCAGGGCCGAGGAGACTTCGCCGAAAAGCACGTGCACAAGAACGCGGGGATGCTGCGCACGATCCTCCCCTGCTGCACGCCGCGCAACAAAGAACTCAACAGCCGACCCCGCCCGAGGGGTGGTCTCACCCTCGAACACCTCGTGATGATCGTCTCGGCGGACGTCTTTCAAGGGGCCACCTTCGACGTGGAGGGCACGATCGTCGGTGACGGTCGGAGATGGAAGAACGTTCACCTCATGCGGGTTCAAGACGAATTCGAGGCCGCCCACGTCGCTGACCGCATCCGCCCGCCAGGCGACGGCTTCGTGATGACGCTCACATCACACCTCAACGCCCTTCTCTGAGACGTATCAGTTCATGTAGCGGCCGCCGTTGAGGAAGAACGTCATTCCGGTGATGTAGTCACCACCGGTGCCGGCGAGCCATACCAGCCATGGTCCTCCGTGTTCTTCGGCATCACCGAGGAAGCCGAGCGGCATCTTTGCCTTTAGGCCCTCGACGAATTCGGTGTTGTTCGCCGCCCAGTTGTCCCAAGCCTCGGTCTTCAACGATGGATTCACCGTGTTCACGGAAATCTTGTACTTGCCCCACTCACGTGCAGCGGTGCGCGTGAGAGCGCGGATCGCTTCCTTCGTCGCGTTGTAGCACGTGTTACCGGGAAAGCCTTCGAGGCCCGACCCCGACGAGAAGTTGATGATGCGACCCCCGCGTTCCTTCATGTGCGGGAACACGGCCTGCATCCCCCACAACGTTGCAGAGGCACCGGTGCGGAAGGTGTAGTCCCATTCCTCGTCATCGGTGTCTTCGAGAGGAGTCGGAATCGTCGATGCCCGCGGGTTCTTCTCGGTACCGAAACCCTGGGCGTTGTTCACCAGAATGTCGACTGGACCGAAGGTCTCGACCGTCTTGGCCACCATGTTGAAAATGTCGGCCTTTTTGCCCACGTCGGTTGCGATGCCAAGCGCAATGTTCCCCTCGGCGGTGATCTCGTCGACGACCTTGTCGATGTTGGCTTGCGTGCGGCTCGCCAGCACGACCTTTGCACCCTCGCGGGCATACACCTTGGCGACGGCCTTTCCGATGCCGCGTCCCGCACCCGTGACGATCGCAACCTTGCCTTCCAACTGACCCATAATTCCTCCCCCACTAGAACGCCGCTTGGCGACTCGTTGTGATCGTAAACCGCCGAAGTCAGTCGTCGGCGAGTCGGATGGCACCACTGGGACAGACTTCGCGGGCCTGCCTGGCCCCGAGCTGCTGCTCGTCGGTCGTCAGCACCGCGACCTTGACCGAGGCCTGGTTGTCATCGTTGAACTCGAACAGCCACGGATGGTTGTACACGCACTCACCCGCCATGATGCACTTGTCAAGGTCGATCGTCACTTTCATCGCATCACCTGTCGAACTCGATCCACAGTTCCTGCGGCGAGCGGAAGCCACCGCTGTCGATGTTCGGTGAGGAAATTCCATCGTGCGTGGCGAACTTCGGCCGCGGGTTCTTCATCATCTCCATCATCCGAGCACAGGCGATGACCGCCTCCTGGCGGGCCATCGCGTACCCCATACAGAAGTGCTGGCCCACACCGAATCCCAAGTGCCCGGGCAACTTGTCCTTGTAGCGGGCCGACCTGTTCTCGCGGCCCATGTGCATGTCGGTGCGGTGGATGTCGAACGTGTCGGGGTTCGCGAACACGCGCTCGTCACGATTGCCCGACCCGAGAAGAAGGATGATCAGCGACCTCTCGGGAATGACGCGGCCGTGCATCTCGACCTCGTGCGTGGTGTAGCGCGACTGCACGTGCACCACGGCGTCGTAGCGCATCATCTCGGCAAAAACGTTCTCCCACAGCGAGGGGTCCTTCTTCACGTCCTCGAACTGGTCCGGTCGCGTATAGAGCATGTGGAACCACATGTTCGCGATCGCCTTGTCGGTGGTGTCGCCCCCGGCAGCCAGCAACAGCGCAATGAAACCCTTCACCTCCTCCATCGACATGCGCTTGCCGTCGAGCTCCGCCATCGCGATCTTCGACAACAGGTCCTCGCCAGGGTCACGCAACCGCTCCTGGATGATCGGCTCGAGGTACTTCCACATCTCGTTGCGCGCCGCAATGCCACGCGCCAGATGCTCGCCACCGAAACCCAGCCCTGCGATCAGCGCCTGGTACCAGCCCACGAACCGCTCTTCGTCGGCCCGCGGCAGGCCGAGAATGTTCGAGATCACACGGATCGGGAACTGGTTCGAGAAGCGACCAACGAGTTCCACTTCCCCGTCTCCCGTGCACTCCTCGAGCAGTTCACCCGCGATCTTTTCGATGAATGGAATGAACGACACCAACCCCTGACCGACGAACTGACCGGCGATGATGTTGCGCAACCAGCGGTGGCGCTCGCTGTTGCCGTATTCGAGAATGTTCGGGCCAAACACGTGCGACGAACCGAACTCGTACGGCCCGTCGACCCTGTAGAGGGCCCTGTCGAAGCTCTCGTTGTCCTGAAACGCAGCATTGACGTCCTCGTAGCGGCTGATCATCCAACGGTTGTGGAACCTGTCACGGAACAGCGGATGGTGGTCGCGCAGCCGCTTGTAGAGCGGAAATGGATCCTTCTGGTATCCCGGCGAATCGAATTCGCGCGGGTCTATTTCGTTTGCCAATGCCCCCATGTGGGCAGATTAGCCAACGTTCAAGAAACCTTGAGCAGGAACTTCCCCGTGTTTCCGCCGTCCAACAAGGCACGCACCGCCGCGGGAAAGTTCTCGAGACCCGTCCCGACCGTTTCATGGACGATCAACTCGCCCGACGCCAACCAGTCGGCCATGGCGGTCGTTGCTTCGCCGTACTTATCGGGATAGTGGAAGATCGTGAATCCCAGCAGGCTCGCGTCTCGCTCGGCGATCTTCAGGTAGTTCTTCGGCCCGCGAACATCGGCCATGTTCTCGTACTGCGACACCGCGCCACACAGCACAACCCGTGCCTCGATCGCGAGGTTCATGAGAACCGCGTCCAGCACTTCTCCGCCGACGTTGTCGTAGAACACGTCGACACCATTGGGAGCAAGCGCAGAAACCTGACCCGACACGTCACCCGCCTTGTAGTCCACGGCTGCATCAAAGCCGAGTTCGTCGACCAGGAACGCACACTTCTTCGGCCCGCCGGCGATGCCGATCACCCGACCCGCACCCAAAAGCTTGGCAACCTGGCCAGCCAGCGACCCCACGGCCCCGGCAGCGCCCGACACGACAACCGTCTCGCCCCCGGAAATCTTCGCCACGTACTTCATACCCACGTACGAAGTCAGACCCGTCGCGATGCTCAACGCACCGAGGAACGCCGTCGGCGACCCGAGCCGTGTGTCAACTTTTCCGCACATCGCCGCCGGCAGGACTGCGTATTCCTGGGAGCACATGGGTCCGGTCACGATGTCACCCACCACGAACGCCGGATCCCCACTCTCCACGACCGTCCCCACGCCCAGCGCAGGCACGACGCCACCCAACTTCGCCGATTGGTGAAAGCCCCCACCATCCAAAGTGGTGCGAATGAAGGCATCGATCGACAGGTGGTCGACCTTCACGCACACGAGACCCGCGGCCATGGGCCCGGTCTGGTCGGTCACCATGTCGAAGTTCTCGACGCCAACTGGGCCCTTCGGATGCGACTTCAGCACGATTTTGCGATTCTGGGGCATCCGCCATCCTCGCACAGACCGACTAGAAAGACGGAATGGGCAAGCGCATCATCTTCCTCCTGAGGCGGCTGCCCCACCTTACTCGCGAGGCTTTTCAAGCCCACTGGTTCGACACCCATGCACCCCTCGTCGCATCGCACGCCGCGACACTTGGCATCGTCGGCTACCAACAGGTGCACACCCGCCAAGAGATGCGGGGTACTGCGGTCGCCTGCTTCGACGGTGTCGCCGAACTGTGGGTCGACCCCACCAAGCGCTCGACCGACGCCGCAGAGGTGGCAGCGGCATCAAAAGCACTCCTCGCCGACGAACGCAACTTCATCGACCACTCGGCGTCACCAATCTGGGTTGCAGATGAAGACCTTCGCCTCGAAGGACCGAAGGCCGGCCTGCGAATGACCGCGGCGCTTCGCCGCAACCCTGGCATCACCCGCGAACAATTCCGCCATCACTGGCGCGAACTGCACGGTCCGTGGGCCCTTCGCCATCCGGAAGTATTCGGATTTTGTCACTACGTGCAGAACCACACGCCGGCCGATGCCGACGGCAACCCCCTGGCCCGTGAACGCAATGCACCACCCGCTTTCGACGGAGTCAGCGAGATCTACCGCGATGCGCCAACCGCGTCAGCGGAAGCGGTCGCCGCACTTCGCCAAGAGTTCCACGAGGACGAGAAGAATTTCCTCGACATCGATGCAAGCCCCGTCTTTCTCGGCGAGGTCCGCGTCATCATCGATCGCACATAGAGAAAGGTCACACCATGGGCAAGAAAGTCATGATCACCGGAGCAGGATCTGGATTCGGCAAGGGTGCTGCGCTCGCACTCGCCGCTCGCGGCCACGATGTCATCGCCACCACCGAAACCGAAGCCCAGGCCGAGGCGCTGCGCAAGGAAGCCTCGAACATCTGCGTCGAGAAGGTCGACATCACCGACCCCGCCGACATGGACAAAGTGCGCAAGTGGGACATCGACGTCCTCATCAACAATGCGGGTGCCGGCGAAACGGGCCCCATGTCCGACGTGCCGATGGCCCGCCTCCGCCGCGTGTTCGAGGTGAACGTCTTCGGTACCGTTCTCGTCACCCAGGCAGCACTCCCAAAGATGGTCGCCAAAGGCTCAGGGCGGGTCGTCATCGTCTCATCCATCGCGGGCGTCATGGCCGGGCCCGCGTTCGGGCCCTACTCGATGACCAAACACGCCCTCGAGGCCATGGGCAAGGCGATGCGTGCCGAGATGGCGCCTCAGGGCATCGACGTCTGCCTCTTGAACCCCGGTCCTTACAACACCGGCTTCAACGACCGCATGGCCGACACCATGTGGGAATGGTTCGACGACAAAGCCATCAACGCCCCCAACCGTGACATGCACCTGATGATGAAGGACCTTGTCACCACCAACCAGATGGACCCGCAGGAAGTGGTTCAGCGCATGGTGGAACTTGTCGAAGCCGACACCACGACCGAGAACAATTTCGTGCCGGCGAACATCATCGAAATGCTCACCCAACAGGTGGGCGACGCGACTTCTTGACGTTCCATTGACGCCAAGAGCGCAATTCGCTACTTCTTGATGGTTGTCGTCGTCTTTGGAGTGGTCGTCGTAGAAGATTTCACGCTCGTCGTTGGAGCGATGGTGGTCTGCGCCGGCACTGCAACTTGAGAGGTGGTCGAGGTCGGAGCGCTCGTTGCTACGGGCGCTGATTCTGTCGCGATGGTCGTGGTCGACGTTGCCGCAACAGGTTTTGTTGTCGTGGTTGGCGATTTGATGGTTGTCACGGGCACAAGTGTCGGCTTCACAGTCGTCACCGTCGGCTTCACAGTCGTCGACGGAGCAACGATCGACATCGCGGTGGTGGTCGTCGACTTCGACAACGTCGTCGACGTCACCTTGAGAGTCGTCGAGGGCGACTTGACTATCGATGTCGAGGGCATTCCGACACTCGTTGAGGTCACCGGCGGCTTCACCGTCGTCGACGTGCTCTTCACAGTCGTCACCCTCGGCTTCACAGTCGTCGACGGAGCAACGATCGACATCGCGGTGGTGGTCGTCGACTTCGACAACGTCGTCGACGTCACCTTGAGAGTCGTCGACGGCGACTTGACCATCGATGTCGAGGGCAGTCCGACACTCGTTGAGGACACCGTCGGCTTCACAGTCGTCAATGTGCTCTTCACAGTCGTCACCGTCGGCTTGACCGTCGGCTTGACCGTCGACTGAATTGTCGTGACCGTTGTGACCGTCGACTTGACCGTCGTGGCCGGAGCCAAGACCGATGCCACCGTTGTGGTGGTCAACTTCGGCTCAGTCGATGAAGCGGTCTTGGCCGAGGTCGGGGCGATGCTCGTAGTGGTGCCGGCAAAGTTAGTTGACAGTTTTGCAACCTTCTCAGCAATTGCAGACGCGTCGGCTACCTGCTTTGGTGACACGACCTCAACCGTCTTGGTGAGGGTTCTCGGTACAAAACTTACCTTCTCGGTTGCCGTCGGGGCTGGCGCAACAGACTCCTCGAGAATCGACTCCTCGCCACGCCTCAGGTTGATATCCACGCCTTCCTCACCACGGGGCTGTGCAGAGGTTTGCAGACTCTCGCCCTGCTCGATCGGTATCTCAACGGAGAGCCTTTTCTCGCCAACCGTGACGACCGCTGAACTCTCGTCCGACGGCGTCACCGTGACCTCGCCCAGCGACTCCTCGAACTCGAGGACCACCCGCGAAGACGTCGATCCCGCTTTCGCCTTCGCCTTCACCCGCGTGGTGCGACCCCCACTTTTAGCAACGGTGATGATTGCGTCGCCGCCCTCCTCGACACTCGAAGTCTTCACATCGACGCCAAAGTTGACCACTCCCTTGGGTAGCAGCACCGTCAGTCCGTTCGACAGACCGTCGCGGTGAAGTTGCACGATCGCCCCGGGGATGTCGGCCACTACGACGCCGTCTGCAGTCCCGGCAGACCTGCCGTCGGGTACGGAGACCAACAAGTCGGCAGTTCCCTTGCCGATCGGCACCACGCTGACGCGCACCTTTCCACTTCCCTCCCCTTTGAATCTGACCTTGTCTGCTACGTCTCGTGATGCCATGGGTGTCAGATCGATCGTGCCCTTCTCCCCCGACCACTCCACACCGGGGATTTGGGGATTCGCGGATGCGTTCTCGTAGGACCACTTTCCCACCTCGACATCTATGGTCAAGGGCAGTAACCGCGACGGGTCATTCGAATCCCACACCCAGACGGTGTATTTGCGCTCGGACGGTGAAGTCACCGCAACCGGAAGAATTGAATGTCCCATCATCTCGAAATAGATCCCCATCGTAAAGCCGGCACCCTTGCGGAGACCTTGGATGAGCAGCTTCACCAATGACTCGAGGTCATCTTCTCGCGTTTCTGCGGTCTGCTCAATCACCGTCTCGTTGAACTGGGTTGCCCACCAATAGTCGATGACGTCGACTACACCGGTGATTGTCGGTGCCAGGTTTGCCACCGCCTGTACACCCCCGACCGCGCTCGGGGTTGACAGCGTTAGATCGAGACGTGAGGCGAGCGTCGTGAGGCCCTCGCATCTGCCGCCACTGATCATCGAATTCAGTTCCTCCCTCCGCAGTGCTGCGTCGGCCCGTTCGTCACACTGACCGTTCTCGTACGTCACACAGACGGCATCGCTTCCGAACAGGGCAACCATTTCGTCAACACCGAAGTCGTCGTCGGGATAGATGTAACCCCCCCAATTGGATATCGACAGCGACTGCTCGGCCCGGAGGCCGGAGTCGGCGCATAGGGGTTCAGATCCGAGATCGGCCAGACTCGCCCCCCCGCACGAAGTCTCGAAGTCAATGTCGGGGGCATCGAGCATCGTGTCGACCTCGCGGGAAACCGTTGACGACGCGCCGCCCCCGCAGGCAAGAAGAGCCATTGCGAGACTGATTCCAACGCCGCACACACCGAGCTGCCGTCTTGTGGACGCACAAGACCGCCGGAAAACACCCCGAGAACGCACACACAGACGGTAACGGCAGGCGGGCCCAGATTTCATTAACTCAAAAGTCGACTGCGGAATGCACCTGACCGAAGACCCCCCGCTTTCTGGAGGCGACGCCGGGAATCGAACCCGGATAAACGGCTTTGCAGGCCGCTGCGTAAGCCATTCCGCCACGTCGCCAGCGCGAGCCCGAAGGCCACGCGCCTCGAAGGCTATCGGTCTACCCGCACT
>Ga0194117_10000268_pt1 | contig 72490 bp, 85 predicted proteins | sample TA2MahsurfametaG_FD_160579 | JGI IMG/M metagenome (GOLD analysis project Ga0194117, IMG submission 160579) | Freshwater microbial communities from Lake Tanganyika, Tanzania - TA2015009 Mahale N1 surface | ecosystem: Environmental > Aquatic > Freshwater > Lake | place: Tanzania: Lake Tanganyika... | reverse complement strand
CTTCCTTCTTGGGACGCATGGCGATGGCGCCGGAGGCCTCCATGCGCTCCAGGTCCTTGAGGCGGTCGATGCGGGCGCGCATCGTGGTCCAGTTGGTGAGCATGCCGCCCAGCCAGCGCTGGTTCACATAGGCGGCGCCGCAGCGGGTGGCCTCCAGGGCGATCACTTCAGAGGCCTGCTTCTTGGTGCCCACAAACAGGAAACGCTTGCCGCTGCGGGCGGCGCTGCGCACCCACTTGTAGGCGTTGTTCATGCAGACGGCGGTCTGCACGAGATCAATGATGTGGACTCCGTTGCGCGCGCAATAGATGTAGCGCGACATCTTGGGATTCCAGCGGCGGGTTTGGTGCCCGAAGTGGGCACCCGCCTCCATCATTTCGGCGAGGGTGACAACAGCCATGGTTTGAATTGAGTTTCGGGTTTGCCTCCACCTGCCAGGGACGCGCTGCCATCAGAGGCGGCCACGGTCACCCGAAACGTGCAGGTGTGCGGTGTGAATGGGACCCCGGCACCCTATCAAACCGCCCGTCTGGACTCAGCTCAGGCCGGCGGCGCGGGCCTCGGCATAGAGGGCCCGCACACCGATGCGGTTGAGGGGCAGCCGCAGCAGTTCCATGGCCAGCCCGGGTTTGCCGTGGCGAATCAGCCAGGCCAGCAGCGGCCTCAGGCTGCGCTCATTGAGCAGGCCCCCGAGGGTGAGCAGCTCCCACAGCAACCCGTGGAGGGGGGTGAACTGGATGATGAACCGCACCCGCCGGGTGGGGTGCTTGCGGTAAAACACCAGGCCCATCTTGGCCCGCTGCCGCTCCACCTCGATCAGGCGGGGCACCTGATCCAGGCTGAGGGCCGGATGCCAGTGGTACCCCACCGCCTCGGGGCAGCGCACCAGCACCACCCCCATGCGCCGCAACCGTTCCCCCAGTTCGAGGTCCTCCCAGCCGTAGAGCCGGAAGCGGGTGTCGAACAGGCCGCTCTCCTCCAGCACCGCCCGGTCGATGGCCACGTTGCCGGTGGCGAAGTAGGCCCAGGAGAGATCCCGCAGCTTGTGGGGTTCGCCGGTGGGCTGCTCGAAATTGGCGGTGTTGATCACCGCGCCGTAGGTGAAACAGAGGCGATCGCCCCGTTCCGCCCAGGTCTGCTGCAGCCGGCGGGCATGGCAGAGCAGAAAGTCATCGGTGACCACCAGGTCACTGTCGATGAACACGATCACATCGCCGCAGGCGTGCTCGACGCCGCGGTTGCGCCCCTCGGCAGGGCCGCCGTGGTCCTGCTGCACCAGGCGCACGTGGGGGTGGTTGGCCCCCTCGCGGGCCAGCCAGGCCACCGTGTCGTCGGTGGAGCCGTCGTCCACCAGCACCACCTCATAGGCGCTGAGCGGGGCCTCCAACCGCTGCTGCTCCAGGGCCCGCAGACACTTCTGCAGGATCGGCAGACGGTTGTAGGTGGGGATGACGACGCTCAGGAACATGGGGGTGATCCGCGGGCGAGCTGGGGGCCGGGAGCAAAAAAGGGGGACCCGTCAGGATCCCCCTTCATGGCAGGGTCGGCGCAAGCGCTGACGGCGATGGACCCGGATCAGTCGGCAGCGCCGCCGTTGTTGGCGGTGCCGGTGACGCCGTTGCCGGCGCCTTCACCACGGCCGTCGTTGCGCAGCTTGCGCTTCTTGAACTTGCGGGCGTAGGCGCGGTTGCGCTCTTGCTTTTCCTTCTTGAGGTTGCGGCGTTTGGCCATCGAAACGGCGGGTCCTTGGGGAGATGGTCCCCACCCTACTGAACGGCGGTGGTGAGGGCCTTGAGGCGACCGTCCTCCATGCGCACCAGGCGGTCGGCGATGTCGAGGATGCGGGGATCGTGGGTCACCATCAGCACCGCGCAACCCTGGTCCCGGGCCAGGCGCTGCAGCAGCTCCACCACCTCCCGACCGGTGCGGGAATCGAGGGCCGCGGTGGGTTCATCCGCCAGCAGCAGGCGCGGATGGGCCGCCAGGGCCCGGGCGATGGCCACCCGTTGCTTCTGGCCGCCGGAGAGGTCGTGGGGGAGCTTGTGGAGCTCGTCCCCCAGGCCCACCGCCCGCAACCATTCACGGGCCTGGTCGCGGCGGGCGCGGTAGGCGAGGCCCGGCAGCAGGTCGGAGCCCATCTGCACGTTCTGCTCCGCGGTGAGGCAGCGCAGCAGGTTGTGGCCCTGGAAGATCATCCCGATGGAGCGGCGCAGCTGCTGGCGTTGGCCCTGGCTGGCCCCCGCCAACTGGCGGCCCAGCACCTGCACCGACCCCTCCTGCACCTGGCGCAGGGCCCCCACCAGGGTGAGCAGGGTGGTTTTGCCGCAACCGGAGGGGCCGGTGAGCAGCACCACCTCCCCCGGGGCCACCGCCAGATCGATGCCCTGCAACACCTGGCGACGGGTGTCGCCTTTGCCATACCAATGGTTGAGCCCCTGCAGGGCGATGGCATGGAGGGGGGCGGCGGCGGACATCAGCTCAGAAGATTTCGGCCGGATCGGCATCCGCCAGGCGCCGCATGGCCAGGGCGGCGGAGGCCATGCACATCACCAGAATCATGGTGAGCACCGTGAAGGCCCGTGTGGCATTCATGGCCACCGGCAGCTGGGTGGCGCTGCGCACCAGCCAGTAGAGCCCCTGGCCGGCGGCGTAGGCGGGCAGGTAGCCGAAGGCCGCCAGCAGCAACCCCTCCCGGGCCACCACCCCCAGCAGGCTGCTGAGCCGGTAGCCCATGGCCATCAAGGTGGCGTACTCCGGCAGGTGATCACTGACATCGCTGTAGAGCACCTGGTAGACGATCACGCAGCCCACCACGAAGCCCATGGCGGCCCCCAGGCTGAAGATGAATCCGATGGAGGTGCTGGTGCGCCAGTAGTTCTGCTCAAAGGCGATGAAGCCGTCCTTGGTGAGCACCGTCACGTCGCTGGGGAGCTGGCCCTGCAGGCGCCGGGCCACGGCGGCGGCATCGGATCCCGGCCGCAGCCGCACCAGGCCCACCTCGATGCTGCCGGGGGGCGTGTTGGGCAGCAGCTCCAGGAAGGTTTCGCTGCTGGTGAGCAGGTTGCCGTCGGCGCCGAAGGAGGTGCCGAGCCCCACCAGGCCGGCCACCCGCACCCGCTTACCGGCGATCTCACTCTCCACGGTGCGGCCGGCTTTGAACCACGCGGCCACCGGGCCGAATTCCGGCCGCGATTGCTCATCAAACAGCACCCGGCCCTTCTGGCTCAGCAGCCGTGCCTTGGGGGCCAGGCTGGGGTCGGTGAACAGGGGATCCCCCGGTTCAAAACCCAGGGCGAGCACGGAACGGGTGGCGCGGGTCTCGGGGTTGCGCCACAGCAGCAGAGTCCAGTGCACGGGGGTGATGCCCTCCACCTCCGGGGCCGCCATCACCTGCACCAGGCGGCGGCGTGGGAAGCCCGCCATGCTCACCGAACTGGTGGAGCGGGGGCTGATCAGCACCAGATCCGCATCAAACAGCCGGTGGATGGTGACGCTGGCGTCAAACAATCCATCGCGGAAGCCCAGCTGCATGAACATCAGGATCCCGGCGAAGCTGATGCCCGCCAGGGCCACCGCCAACCGCACCGGCTGCCGGGTGAGCAGCAACCAGGCCAGCGGAATGCGCCGGGCCCGCCAGCGGGCCGCCAACCAGGCCCTCAGGGTCACGGGTTGAAGCGGGCGATCAGCTTGAGGCCCGAGAGGTTGCGCACCCGGGCGGCGGCCTGTGGATCGAGGGCCAGGCGCACCTCCACCACCCGCGCATCGGCGTCGCCGGTGGGGTCGGTGGAGAGCACTTGGCGCTGACTCACCTGGGGGGAGATGCGCAGCACCCGCGCCTGCAGGGTGCCGCTGAAACCGCCGTTCTCACTGGTGAGGCGCACGGTCTGGCCGACCCGCACGCGGTTGATGTCGCTCTCGTACACCTCCGCCACAGCCTCCATGCGATCGCTGGCGCCCAGCTCCAGCACCCCCTGGGCACCGGGGCGCTCGCCCACCTGGGCATGGATCTTGAGCACCGTGGCGTCGAGGGGAGCCCGCAGCTCGCTGTTGGCCAGGTCCACCTGCAGACCCTGGCGCTGGGCGAGGGATTCGCGCCACTGACCCTCCAGCTTCACCAGCTCATCACGCTTCTCCTCCAGCAGCACCAGGGGCGAGGCACCCGTGGCAGCGGCACGGCTGTAGCGGTCCACCTCGCGGCGCTGCAGGCGAATCTGGGCCTGCAGGCTCTGCAGGCGGGCGTTCACGGCGGCGAGGTCCGCCTGGAGCCGCGGGCGGTTGTCGAAACTGGCCAGCAGTTGGCCGCGGCGCACCCGCTGGCCCTCCTGCACCAACAGCTGGCTGAGGCGTGGGGTGCCGCCAAAGCCGCTGATGGGGGCGGCCAGCTCCACCACCTCGCCGGCGGGCTCCAGGTAGCCCAGGGCCGACACGGCCTCCGGCTGCACCACGGGCGCAGGGGTGGGCGGCGCCGGCTTGGGGCGTGGACGCAGGGCCAGCCCCCCCAGCAGCAGCAACACAGCCCCGCCGCCGGCCAAGAGCCAGGGACGGGCGGTGAGACGGGCCATCAGCCGAGCCATCAGCTCAGGGGCAGCGGGTCGTCGAACAGCAGCTGCTCGATGTACCGATCGGCCCAGGCGGGATTGAAGGCCTTCTCCAGCACCCGGCGGGTCTTGTCGTTGCGTTTCTGCTGCTGGCAATAGGAGAGCTGACCCCGATGGCGATTCACCGTATCGGGGTGATCGATGGGCTGCGCCGGGGTGGTGCGGCTGGCCTCGGCCATGACGCTGAGGAAATCCCCCACCACCGCCACGAACTGCTGCTCCTCCGCCGCATCGGCGGGGCGCACGAAGCGCACATGGGGGGAGAAGATCGTGCCCCACTCGGGCAGTTCCCGCTCCTGGCTGAAGCGCCGCGGGGGCAGGGCCTCCAGGGCCGTGCTCACCGCCGGAGGCAGGGCCGGGCCCACGGGGGAGAGGTCGACGACGGCGGCGGAGACCACCCCGCGGCCCGCCACGATATCGGCCCCGAACACCGGCAGGTCGTAGCGGGGGTCGGGGAAGAACACACAGTGCAGGATCTGCAGCCCCGCCCCCAGGCGGGCGGTTTCCAGGTGCAGCTTGCGCAGGCCGCGGCTGCGGCGCAGCTCGTTGCAGATGAACAGATCCTCCCCATCGAGGCTGCCGCTGATGGCCTCCAGCTCGGGATCCACTTCCATGAGCTCCAGATCCGGCAGCTCCTGCCAGCAGAGGCGGATGCGAGCGGCCAGGGTGTCCACCAGCGGATGGATGCCAAGGGCGGCGGAACTCATCGGCGAAGCCGCGGCGACACGCTGCCGATCCTGCCAGCAGAATGCCTGCAGCACAGCCTGCCCCGCCGTTGCCGCCCTTGCCCGCTGCCGCCGTTCCAGCCCTCCCCGAGCCGCAGCACGAGCAACTGAGCAATGGAGCGTCGGTGGTGCACATCGATCTGCCCCAGGCGCCGGTGGTGTGCCTGGACTTCTGGTGCCGCGCCGGCAGCGCCCGCGAAACCGCCGCGGAATCCGGCATCGCCCACTTCCTCGAGCACATGGTGTTCAAGGGCAGTGAACGGCTGGCGGCCGGTGAATTCGATTACCGGGTGGAGGCCCTGGGGGGCAACAGCAATGCGGCCACGGGCTTCGACGACGTGCACTACCACGTGCTGATGCCTCCGGAGGCCAGCAACGACGCCCTCGAGCTGCTGCTGGATCTGGTGCTGCAGCCGCGCCTGGATGCGCAGGATTTCGACCTGGAGCGCCAGGTGGTGCTCGAGGAGCTGGCCCAGAGCGAAGACCAACCGGAGGAGGTGGCCTTCCAGGAGCTGTTGCGCCAGGCCTGCGGGTCCCACGCCTATGGCCAACCGATTCTGGGGCAGCGCCGGGCCCTGGAGGCCCACCGGCCGGAGGCCATGGCGCAGTTTCACCGCCGCCACTACCGGCCGGAGCGCTGCTGCCTGGCCATCGCCGGCCCCACCGCCGCCCTCGGGGGGGATCTGCGGCAGCGGCTGGAGCACTCACGCCTGGGGCAACTCAGCCCCGGTGCCGAGGCGGAGCCGCCGCCGCCGCCGCTGGCCCTCCGCCCCGGTGAAGCGCGGTTGGAGCTGCCACGGCTGGAGGCGGCCCGGCTGCTGATGGCCTGGCAATTGCCGGGGGCTGCGGATCAGCGCAGCGTGCTGGGGGGGGATCTGCTCACCACGCTGCTGGCGGAGGGCCGCCGCAGCCGCCTGGTGGAGCGGTTGCGGGAGAACCTGCGCCTGGTGGAGAGCATCGACCTGGACCTCAACGTGTTGGAGAGCGGGTGCCTGGTGCTGCTGGAGGCGGTGTGTGAGACGGAGCAGCTGCCGGCGGTGCAGCGGGAGGTGCGGCGGGTGCTGCTGGAGCTGCAGGAGCAGCCCCCCGCAGAGGCGGAGTTGGAGCGGGCGCGGCGGCTGGTGGGCAATGGCTACCGCTTCAGCCTGGAGGTGGCGGGATCGGTGGCGGCCATGGTGGGCAACAGCGCCCTGTGGCAGCGCCGCCACAACCTGCAGGCCCCGCTGGACTGGCTGCAGCAGTGGGATGGGGCGGCGCTGCAGCGGGAGCTGGTGCCGCTGCTGGCCCCGGAGCGGGCCTTCTGCCTGCAGGCGGTGCCGGCGTGAGCGCCCCGCTGGCACTGGCCGCGCGGGTGGAGCAGGGGCACTGGCCCCTCGACTGCCCCCTGTGGCTGCTGCACCGGCCCGGGGCCCCGATCCTCTCGGCCAAGCTCTGGATGCGGGGCGGCAGTGGCCGTGACGCCCCAGGTGAACGCGGGGCGGCCCAGCTGCTGGCGGGGGTGCTCAGCCGCGGTTGCGGCCCCTACAGCGCCGATGCCCTGGCGGATCTGGTGGAGGGCTGTGGCGCCGGCCTGCGCTGCGAGGCGGCGGAGGACGCCACCTTGATCAGCCTCAAGTGCGCCAGCGATGACGCCGCCACCCTGCTGCCACTGCTGCTGCAGATGGTGCGCAGCCCCTGGCTGGTGGAGGACCAGATCGCCCTGGAGCGGCAGCTCAACCTGCAGACGCTGCAGCGGCAGCGGGAAGACCCCTTCCAGGTGGCCCACGACGCCCTGCGGGAGCAGCTCTATGGCAGCGGACCCTACGGCCATGACCCCCTGGGGGTGGAGTCGGAGCTGCGGCAGCTGGGGCGGGATGCGCTGCAGCGGCAGGTGGAGCAGCTGGGGGCGCAGGGGGCGGTGCTGGTGCTGGCGGGTGCGATCCCCGATGGGGTAGAGCAACGGCTGCTGGCGGGCCTGGAGGGGACAACCTGGGCCCCCCGCCCCCCGGAACGGCGGGCAGGCCCGCCGGGGCTGAAGGCCGGCGGCCTGGCCACCAGCCCCGATGAAACCGAGCAGCTGGTGCTGATGCTGGGCACCACCACCACACCCCTGGGGGCCGAGCAGGCCCTGGCCCTGCGGTTGCTCCATTGCCACCTGGGCATCGGCATGTCCAGCCGGCTGTTCGTGGCCCTGCGGGAGGAGCACGGCCTGGCCTACGACGTGGGGGTGCACCACCCGGCCCGGCTGGGGGATGCCCCCTTCGTGATGCACCTCTCCAGTTCGGCGGAGCGGGCGGTGGAGGCCACCCGCGAATTGCTCAACGAATGGCAACGGCTGCTGGAGCAGCCCATCAGCCCTGAGGAGCTGGAGCTGGCCCGCGCCAAATTCCGCGGCCAGGAGGCCCTGGGACGCCAGACCAGCAGCCAGCTGGCGGACCGCCAGGCCCTGGTGCTGGGCCATGGCCTGCCGATGGCCTTCGCCGACCGCAGCCTGGAGGCGGCGGCCCAGCTCACCCCGGAGGACCTGCACCGGGCCGCCCGCACACTGCTGACCCAGCCCTGCCTCAGCCTTTGCGGCCCTGCCACCGCCCTGCGGGCCGCTGAAACCCAATGGCAGCGGCACCCCCTCAGCGCTTCTGCGGCCTAGGCGCCTGGCAACAGTTCCAGCTGGCGGCGCTCCAGCAGGAAGGCGCCCCGGCGGAAGCGCACCGCCACCGTCTCGCCGGCCCGCAGGCCCACCACCTCCCCCTCCTCACCGCTGTCCACCAGGTCGGGGGGGCGCAGCATCGGCATGGCATCGGCGCTTTTGAGGTACGGGGGCGCCTGCAGCAGGCGCACCCGGGAGCCCACCAGCAGCGCAGGGGAGTCGGGCGCGTCGGACATGGCGATGGGGAGCGGCCGGGTTGCGATGCTGCCACTCTCCTGCAGGATGGGGCCCATTGCCTGGCCTGCCGTGCGCGCCCTTGCCAACTGGAGCGGTGCCCTCGCCGGACTGCTGCTGCTGATCTGCGGTGGGCTGATCCAGGCGGCCCTGCCCGGCTTTGGGGCCGCTGGATTCACCCTGATTCCCCTGCCCATCAGCCTGCAGGTGCCGGCGCTGCTGCTCACGGCCCTGGTGTGCGGGCCTCGGCCGGCCATGCTGGCGGGGGTGGCATACATCAGCCTGGGGCTGTTCCAGCTGCCGGTGTTCCAGGCCGGCGGTGGCCTCAGTTACCTGCTGGATCCGGGCTTCGGCTACATCGCCGGGTTCCTGCCCGCCGCCTGGCTCACGGGTCGCCTGGGCCGGCAGCCGGGGATGGACAACCTGCTCAGCCTGGCGGCGGCGGCGGTGGTGGGGCTGCTGGTGCTGCAGGCCTGCGGCCTGGCCAACCTGTTGCTGGGGGGCCTGGTGCAGCGCTGGAACGGGGCCCTGCCGCAGCTGCTGCTCAGCTACAGCATCGGACCGCTGCTGCCGCAGCTGCTGCTCTGTTGCGGCGTGGCGGTGCTGGCCCTGCCCCTGCGGCGCCTGCTGCTGGTGGAGCCGTGATCGCCCCCGCCTACCGCACGGCCCTGGCGGTGGTGCTGCTCGACCAGCTGAGCAAGGCCTGGGCCAGCGCCCAGCTCACCCCCGGGCTGGCGACGCCGCTGCTGCCGGGGCTGTTGCAGCTGCGGCTGGTGGTGAACACCGGGGCCGCCTTCAGCCTGCTCACCGGCAACGCCCCGCTACTGGGGCTGGTGAGTGCCGCCGTGGCGGCGGGGCTGGTGCTGTGGATCCAGACCAGCGGCCCGCTGCGGCCCTGGCAGGCCCTGGGGCTGGGGTTGCTGCTGGGGGGCGCCCTCGGCAACGGCATCGACCGTTGGCGCCTGGGGCACGTGGTGGATCTGCTGGAGGCGGTGCCGGTGAGCTTCCCGGTGTTCAACCTGGCGGATGTGGCCATCAACCTGGCGGTGCTCTGCCTGGCGATCGATCTCTGGCGCGGCGATGGTCGGGCGGCCCGCTGAACTGCACTGGTGTGGTGAAGCGGGGCAGCCACGGCGCCTGCTGCTACAGCCCGGCACCTATCGCATCGGCCGCGATCCGGATGCCGAGATCTGCATCCCCGCCGCCGGTGTGAGCAAGCGCCATGGGCTGCTGGAGTGGGTGGGGGGCCAGTGGTGGCTCCAGGATCTCGACTCCACCAATGGCCTCTGGTTCCGCGGCCGGCGCATCCGGCAGCTGCTGCTGGCCGATGGGGATCAACTGCAGCTGGGGCCCGGAGACGTCGAGGCATCGCTGCGGCTGCAGTTTGTCTGGGGGGCGTCAGCCCGGCGGCGGCGCTGGACCCGCATCGGCGCCACCACCCTGGCGGCGGTGGCGGGGGCGGGGCTGGCGCTGCTGGCCCTGGGGCGCCTGCAGGTGCCGATCCGGCCGGAGCTCAGCGGCCAGCGGGGTCCGCTGCTGCTCTACGACGGCCTGAACCGGCCGATGCGGGCGGCGGATTCCAACCAGGCCCTGGATCAGAGCCGGCTGGAGGCCTACGCGCCGGTGCTGATCGAGGCGCTGCTGGCCAGTGAGGACAGCCGCTTCTGGCGGCATCCGGGGGTGGATCCCATCGGCACCGGCCGGGCGGTGCTGAGCAACCTGCTGGGGGGTCGTGTGCTGGAGGGGGGCAGCACCCTCACCCAGCAGCTGGCCCGCAGCCTCTACCCCGAACAGGTGGGCCAGGGGGACACCCTGCCCCGCAAGGGTCGGGAGCTGCTGGTGGCGCTGCAGCTGGAGGCGGGCTTCAGCAAACGCGAACTGCTGCTCACCTATCTCAACCGGGTGTACCTGGGGGTGGGCTGGGGTTTTGAGGCGGCCGCCCGCCACTACTTCGCCAAGCCGGCCCGAACCCTCAGCCTCGGGGAGGCGGCACTGCTGGTGGGCCTGCTGCCCTCCCCCAACGGCTTCGACCCCTGCGTGAACCCATCGGGGGCCCTGACGGCCCGCAACCAGGTGCTGCGCAAGCTGGTGGACTCGGGCCGCCTCAGCCAGGCCGCCGCCCGGCGCAGCCGCCGGCAGCCCCTGCAGCTGGCGCCGGGGGCCTGCGGTGCCGGTGGCGCCACACCGCTGCGGAGGCCCGCACCCTTCTACGGCGACCAGGTGCGCCGCGACCTGGAGACCCTGCTGGGGGCCGAGGTGGCCGCCGAAGGGAATTTCCTGGTGAGCACCTACTTCGATCCGCTGCTGCAGGAGGTGGTGGAGCGGCGCCTGCGGCAGCTGTTGCAGCGCCACGACCCCGCCATCAGCCAGGGGGCCGTGGTGGTGCTCGATGCCCGCAACGGCGGCATCCTGGCCATCAGCGGCGGCCGCGACTACAGCCGCAGCCAGTACAACCGGGCCAGCATGGCCCTGCGCCAGCCGGGCAGCACCTTCAAGCTGTTCCCCTACCTGGTGGCCCTGGAGAAGGGCATGGGGCCCAACGATCCGGTGCCCTGCGGCCCCCTGGAGTGGGGCGGGCAGGTGTTCCGCAGCGGCTGCGGCGGTGAGCTGAGCCTGCGCCAGGCCTTCGCCAGCTCCAGCAACACCGCGGCCCTGCGGCTGGCGCGGCTGTTCGGCCTGGAGGCGGTGGTGGAGAAGGCCCGCGTCCTCGGGCTGCAGACCCCGCTGGAGCCGGTGCCCGGGCTGGTGCTGGGCCAGGCGGAGGTGCGGCTGGTGGATCTCACCGCCGCCTACGCCGCTGTGGCCAATGGCGGCATCTGGCATCCCCCCAGCACCATCCGCCAGCTGAGCGACAGCAGTGGTGGCACGGGCAGCCCCGCCGCCGCTGCGGCCCCCCAGCGCAGCCTGCGGCCGGGCCGGCGGGTGCTGAGCACCCCCACGGCCCGCAAGATGCAGGAGCTGCTGCAGGCGGTGGTGCGCAACGGCACGGGCCGGGCGGCACGGCTGGGGGGCCAGGAGGGGGGCAAGACGGGCACCACCAATGGCGGCCGCGACCTGCTGTTCATCGGCTACGAGCCCAGCCGCCACTGGGTGATGGGCATCTGGCTGGGCAACGACGACAACCGCCCCACGGGCGCCAGCAGCGCGGTGGCCGCCGCCCTCTGGGCCGACATCCTGCAGGCGGCGGGCCGGGGCAGCCTGGCGGCGGGCACCAGGCTGCGCTGAACTCATGGCAGCAACCTCCCCCGCGTGAAACCACCCGCTCGGCTCTGGCTCTGGCTTGGGATCGGGCTGCTGCTGGTGGTGGCGATCACCACGGTGCTGCAGGCGGTGAATGCCCTGATCTGGCAGCTGAGCTACCTGCTGCCCAGCTGGCTGGTGGGCCCCACCCTGCTGTTGCTGTTCGGTGGCGGCGCCCTGCTGCTGCTGCAGCTGCTGTGGCCCTGGTGGCAGGCCAGCCGCCGCGGAGCCGGCCCGAAGGCCGCCGCTGGCGTGGTGGCACCGGGCAACCGCCAGGAGGCGGCCCAGCAGAACCTGGCGGCCATTGATCAGCTGCTGGAGCGCATCCGCGATGACGTGCAGCGGGAGGCCCTGCGCCAGGAGCGGCAGCGGGTGGCGGCGGAGCTGGAGCGGGGGGATCTGGTGGTGGTGGTGTTCGGCACCGGCTCCGCCGGCAAAACCTCCCTGATCCGCGCCCTGCTCAAGGATGTGGTGGGGGAGGTGGGGGCCGCCATGGGCTCCACCGACGACTGCCGTCGCTACCGGCTGCGGCTGAGCAACTTGCCGCGGGGGCTGCAGCTGGTGGACACCCCCGGCATCCTCGAGGCCGGCAGCGCCGGCCAGGAGCGGGAACAACGGGCCCGCGGCCAGGCGGCCCAGGCGGATCTGCTGCTGTTGGTGGTGGATGGCGACCTGCGCAACGCCGAGCAGGAGGTGTTCGATGCCCTGGCCCGCCTCGGCAAGCGCCTGCTGCTGGTGCTGAACAAATGCGACCTGCGGGGCCAGGAGGAGGAGCGGCGGCTGCTGGCGCTGCTGCGCCGGCGCGGCCAGGGGCGCATTGCCCCGGAGGATGTGGTGCCCGCCAGTGCGGCGCCCCAGTCGGTGCCGATGCCGGGGGGACGGCCGCTGCAGCCGCCGCCGGAAATCGATGCGCTGCTGCGGCGCATCGCCCAGGTGCTCCACAGCGATGGCGAGGAGCTGATCGCCGACAACATCCTGTTGCAGAGCCGCCGGCTCAGCGATGCGGGCCGCCAGCTGCTCAGCGACCAGCGCCAGAGCGACGCCGAAACGGTGGTGGATCGCTACAGCTGGATCAGCGCCGGAGTGCTGGCGGCCACCCCCCTGCCGGTGGTGGATCTGCTGGGGGCTGCGGCGGTGAATGCCCAGATGGTGGTGGAGATCGGGCGCATCTATGGCGTCAGCCTCTCCCGGGCCAGTGCCCAGGATCTGGCGGTGTCGGTGGGGCGCACCCTGGCCAGCCTGGGGGTGATCAAGGGGGGGGTGAGCCTGATCGGCAGCGCCCTCAGCCTCAACCTGCCGGCCCTGTTGCTCACCCGGGCGGTGCAGGCGGTGGGGGCGGGCTGGCTCACCCGGGTGGCCGGCCGCAGTTTCATCACCTACTTCCAGCAGGACCAGGACTGGGGGGACGGCGGCATCCAGGAGGTGGTGCAGCGCCAGTACGACCTCAACCGCCGTGACTCCGCCCTGCAGGCCTTCCTCAGCGCCGCCTTCAGCCGCGTGGTGGAACCGCTGCAGCGCCAGCAGAAGCAGGGGCAACTGCCCCCGCGGCCGCAGGAGCCCCGGCGGGGCTGAGCCCCAGGGCCTCCGGCGGTGGCGGCAGCAGGGGGCCGCGGGAATCGAGCACGGCGATCAGCACCAGATAGGCCACCGCGATGGCCACCGAAATGGCGCCGGTGATGATCGCCACCCAGCGGCCCCGGGGTTCGGGGCCGCTCATGGCAGCGATGCCTCCACCACCGTGGCCAGACGCTGCAGCTCCGCCTCGCCGGTGTGGGGGTTGCCCAGCACCGCCTTGAGGTGATGGCGGCCGCCGTAGAGCGGGCGCGACAGCATCAACTGCTGGTCCAGCAGCCGCTGGCGGGTGGTGGCCGACCAGGCGTCGGACTGGGATGGCCCCATCCCCTCCGGGCAGAAGGCGAGCACGTGCAGGGGGCCGCCGCGGAGCTCCAGGGGCAGGGGCTCCAGCAACCGCTGCAACCGCTGCCGCCGGGCCACGGCCCCCTCGAGCAGGGCATCGATGCCGCTGCGGCCCAGCTGGCGCAGCCCCAGCCACAGCTTGAGCACCTCCGCCGGGCGGGTGCCCTGCAGGCCGCATTCGCCGCCGTGGGCATCGGCCCAGCTGGGCTCCATGTAGGGAAGGCCGGTGGCGAAGCAGGCGGCCAGCAGCGCCGGCTGCCGCAGCAGCAACAGCGAACTGCTCTTGGGGATCCCCAGCAGCTTCTGGGGGTTGACGGTGAGGGAATCGGCGAAGCCCAGATCGGGCACCCGCTGGCGATGGGCCCCGCTGAGGGCAAACACCGCCCCGATGGCCCCATCCACATGCAGCCAGATGCCGCGGCTGCGGCAGAGCTCCGCCATGGGGGCGATCGGATCCACCGCCCCGCGCACGGTGGTGCCGGCGGTGGCCACCACGGCCAGCACGGGCCGGCCCTGGCGTTCCGCCCGCTCCAGGGCCCCCTGCAGGGCTTCGATGGCCAGGGCGCCGTCGGCATCCACCGCCACGGGCCAGAGGGCCGTGGCGGGCAGGCCCATCACCATCAGGGCCTTGCCCAGGGAGACATGGGCATCGGCACTGCAGAGCACCACCGCATCGGGGTGACCCGCCAGGCCGGCGCGGTGCCGGGCCACCACCAGGGCCATCAGGTTGCTGAGGCTGCCGCCGCTGGCGGCCACGCCACCGGCCTGCTCCCCCAGGCCCAGGGCGGAGGCCATCCAGGCGCACAGGCCCCGCTCCAGGCGGGTGAGGCTGGGGCTGAGCTCCTCCGCCAGCAGGTTGTTGTTGAGGCCGGCGGCCACCAGCTCCGCCGCCACCCCCGCCGCCAGGGGCGGGGGATCGAGGTGGGCCAGGGAGCCGGGATGCAGCGGGTTGAAGGCCCCATCCATCACCAGCTGCAGGTCCGCCAGGAGGGTCTGGGGCGCTAGCCCCTCCGCAGGGGGCGCCAACTCCGGCAGCACGCTCAGCAGCGGCAGGGGGCTGCGCTGGCCCGATCCGGCCCACCATTGGCACAGCTGCGCCACGGCCGACTCCAAAAAACGCTGCAGCTGCGGGTCGCCCTGCAGCGGATCGGGGAACGCCACCAAGGGATCCACCGACGGCTCGTGCTGGGGTGCTGGAGCCAAAACGGCGGAACAAGCTGGCGCCATTCTCCAGCCCGGCGGGCCGCGCCCAGGGATGGCATCCTGCAGACAGCATGCGGCAGGGCCCCTGGGCGCCGACCCCCTGGAGTTAGGAGCGGGCTTTGGCCCCGAGGCGCCGGCGCATCAGGGCTGGATGGGGCGGCTGCTGCGGCGGGCCGAACGGGTGGGGGAAGCCGGTGAAATCCCCGTGGCGGCGGTGGTGCTGGATGAGCGGGGCCGGGCGATCGGCTGGGGCAGCAACCGCCGCGAACGGGATCAGCAGCCCCTGGCCCATGCGGAACTGGTGGCGCTGCAACAGGCGGCGCGGCTGCGGCAGGACTGGCGCTTCAACGGCTGCACCCTGCTGGTGACCCTGGAGCCCTGCCCCATGTGCGCCGGGGCCCTGGTGCAGGCCCGCATGGGCCGGGTGGTGTTCGGCGCAGCCGACCCCAAGCGGGGGGCCCTGGGGGGCTGCCTCAATCTGGCGGCGGACGCCAGCGCTCACCACCACATGGTGGTGACGGGGGGTGTGCTGTCGGAGGCCTGTGGGGCCCAGCTGGAGGGCTGGTTCAGGCGACGGCGGCGGCAGCGGCGGGAACCGCCGAGCGGAAGGCCGGCAGCTCCTGCTCCAGCAGGTTGAGCAGCAGGTCGACGTTCTCCTCGCGGGAGTTGTAACCCATCAGGCCGATGCGCCACACCTGGCCGGCCAGGGCCCCGAGGCCGCCACCCACCTCGATGCCGTGCTTGTTGAGCAGGTGCAGGGTGAAGGCCTTGCCGTCGACACCCTCGGGGATGCGCACCGTGGTGAGGGTGGGCAGGCGCAGGTGGGCGGGCACGTGCAGCTGCAGGCCCAGGCGCTCCAGGCCGGCCCAGAGGCGCTCGGCGTTGCGGCGGTGGCGGGCCCAGACGTTCTCCAGGCCCTCCTCGGCGATCAGGCGCAGGGCCTCCCGCATGCCGAAGTTCATGTTCACCGGGGCGGTGTGGTGGTACACCCGGTCGCTGCCCCAGTACAGGTTGAGCAGGCTCACATCCAGGTACCAGTTGGGCACCTTGCCGCTGCGGGCATGGAGCTTCTCCTCAGCCCGCAGGCCCATGGAGAAGGGCCCCAGCCCGGGGGGGCAGCTGAGGCCCTTCTGGCTGCAGCTGTAGGCCAGGTCCACCTTCCAGTCGTCGAGGTAGAGGGGGACCGCCCCGAGGGAGGTAACGGTGTCCAGCAGCAGCAGGCAGTCGTACTGACGGCAGAGGTCGCCGATGCCCTCCATGGGCTGACAGACGCCGGTGGAGGTTTCGGCGTGGACGATGGCCAGGATCCTGGGGCGGTGCTGCTTCAGGCCGGCCTCGATCTCCTCGAGGCTGAAGGCCTCACCCCAGGGCTTCTCGATGGTGCGCACGTCAGCGCGGTAGCGGCCGGCCATGTCCTGCAGGCGCAGGCCGAAATAGCCCTTCACCGCCACCAGCACGGTGTCGCCGGGCTCCACCATGTTGGCGATGGTGGCCTCCATGGCCGCCGAACCGGTGCCGCTCATGGGCAGGGTGAGGCGGTTGTCGGTCTGCCAGACGTAGCGCAGCAGCTCCTGCACCTCGCCCATCAGGGCCACATAGAGGGGATCCAGGTGCCCGATGGGATTGCGGCTCAGGGCCTGCAGCACCGTGGGGTGGGCATTGGAGGGGCCGGGGCCCAGCAGCAGCCGATCCGGTGTGGCGATCGGACCGAGGGACAGGCGGTGCCGATCGGACACGGGATAGGGGGTGGAAGCCAAGGCCTGGAAGGGGTCTGGGTACAGGGAGCCTACGCAGTCGTGGGGGCGCTCAGCGGGCCCGCACGTTGGTGTCGGCCAGGCCGCGGCAGAGGTGTTCGAAGGGGGCCCGCACCACCGCATTGATGGCTTCGGGGGCGGCCACGCCGGCGTCGGACAGCTGCTCGCACACCACATCCGCCATCAAGGCGATGCTGCGCACCGTGGGGCCCGTGGGCACCCCCAGGCTCTTGTAGGTGTCATCGAGGCCGTTGAGCACCCGCTGGTTGAGGATGGTGCTGTCGTCGGCCACCAGGGCGTAGCTGGCGTAGCGCAGGAAATAGTCCATGTCGCGCAGGCAGGCGGCCCAGCGACGGGTGGTGTAGGCGTTGCCGCCGGGCAGCAGCAGCTCGGGGTCGGCCTGCCAGAGGCGCTGGCTGGCCTCCCGCACGATCTCGGCGGCCTCGCGGTTGATCAGCTCCACCGCCGCCAGCCGCAACTGGGCCTCGGAGAAATAGCCGGAGATGCGGTCGATGGCATCACGATCGAGGTAACGACCCAGCTGGTCGTACCGACCGATCAGACCCGTGATGGCATCGCGCATGGCGTGAAGGATCGACGCACCTGAGCCGGAAGGTAGCACCCCAAAACTTTCAGATCCCTTGCCGGCGCTTGCATCTGGCGCAATTGACAGAAACGGTTACGCAAGCGGCCGTGGGGGGCCATCAGAGCGGATTTTGGTTACCTCTGATACACGGGCCGGCGCCGCAGCTGCGTACGGTCCCGCGCAGCCCGGTTCCAGGCCGGTCGCGAACCCGTTGTTCCACACGCTCCACGCAACGTCATGGCCAAGACCGCCCAGGACGTCCTCCGTCAGATCAAGGACGAGGGCATCGAACTGATTGACCTCAAGTTCGTCGATCTCCACGGCAAGTGGCAGCACCTCACCGTGTGTGAGGACCTGATCGATGAGGCCGCCTTCACCGAAGGCGTGGCCTTCGACGGCTCCTCGATCCGTGGCTGGAAGGCCATCAACGAGTCGGACATGGCGATGGTGCCCGACCCCAACACCGCCTGGATCGACCCCTTCTACAGCCACAAGACCCTCAGCCTGATCTGCTCGATCCAGGAGCCCCGCAGCGGCAAGCCCTACGCCCGCTGCCCCCGGGCCCTGGCCCAGAAGGCCCTCGACTACCTGGGCTCCACCGGCCTGGCCGACACCGCCTACTTCGGCCCCGAGCCCGAGTTCTTCATCTTCGACGACGTTCGCTACAAGAGCACCAACGGCTCCAGCTTCTACGCCGTTGATTCGATCGAAGCCCCCTGGAACACCGACCGGGTGGAGGAGGGCGGCAACCTCGCCAACAAGATCCAGCTGAAGGAGGGTTACTTTCCGGTGTCGCCCAACGACACCCTGCAGGACATCCGCAGCGAAATGCTGCTGACCATGGGTGGCCTGGGGGTGCCGATCGAAAAGCAGCACCACGAGGTGGCCACCGCCCAGCACGAACTCGGCATCAAGTTCGCCGAGCTGATCAGCGCGGCCGACAACGTGATGATCTACAAGTACGTGGTGCGCAACATTGCCAAGAAGTACGGCAAAACCGCCACGTTCATGCCCAAGCCGATCTTTGGCGACAACGGCAGCGGCATGCACGTGCACCAGAGCCTCTGGAAAGCCGGCCAGCCCCTGTTCTGGGGTGAGGGCACCTACGCCAATCTCTCCCAGACCGCCCGCTGGTACATCGGTGGCCTGCTGAAGCACGCCCCCAGCTTCCTGGCCTTCACCAACCCCACCACCAACAGCTACAAGCGTCTGGTGCCGGGCTTCGAAGCGCCGGTGAACCTGGTGTACTCCCAGGGCAACCGCTCCGCCGCCGTGCGCATCCCGCTCACCGGCATGAACCCCAAGGCCAAGCGCCTGGAGTTCCGCTCCGGCGACGCCCTCTCCAACCCCTACCTGGGCTTCGCGGCGATGCTGATGGCCGGCATCGACGGGATCAAGAACCAGATCGATCCGGGCGACGGCACCGACGTCGACCTGTTCGAACTGTCGGCTGAGGAGCTGGCCAAGATCTCCACCGTGCCCGCCTCCCTGAACGGCGCCCTGGAGGCCCTCAAGGCCGACCACGAATACCTGCTGGCCGGGGGTGTGTTCACCGAGGACTTCATCGACAACTGGATCGCCCTCAAGTACGAGGAGGTGCAGCAGCTGCGCCAGCGGCCCCACCCCCACGAGTACACGATGTACTACGACGCCTGAGCCCCTCAGGCCCCTGCAGCCCCGGCTCCGGCCGGGGCTTTGTTGTGGGCCGGCTCAGCCGTGGCGCAACTGGGCCAGGGCGCTGGCGTGGAGGCGCCGCTCGTGGGCATGGCGCTCAGCCCAGGCCTGCTCCTGGGCATGCACGTCGGCGGCCTCGCTGCCGTCGCCGGTGCGCTGGCGCTGGGCGATCACCGGCTGGTGGGCGTGCTCGCGGCGCTGGCGGGCCCGTGCCCAATCCACATAGGAGCGGGTGTCGGAGGGGAGGGGTTGTGTGCTCATGGGGGTGACGGCCTGCCGGCCGGACTTGCTGGGTCCATTTTGTAGCTGTTGCTACTAAATCAACCGCCGCGCCATCAATCTTGATCTCTGGCCACCGGGGCCCGCGGAGCGGCTGCCGGATCCGTTGGAATGGGGCCAACTCGCCGGAGCGGCGCCAGTCCATGGCCGACACCCTCACCAAGCTCGCGTACCAAGCCCTGCAGCAGGGCAAGAGCCTGATGGGGGTGGCCCACAAGGAAGTGAGCACCAAGCTGATGGAACTGGTGGCTCCGGAGGGTGCCCCCAAGACACGGCCCATCCCCCCCCAGATGCTGAAGGATCTGCAGGCGGCCCACGGCGCCCTGCTGGACCTCGACTGGCAGGAGGCCCAGCAGGGGCTGTACCCCACCAGCCTGCTGTTCGACGCCCCCTGGCTCGACTGGGCCACCCGCTACCCGCTGGTGTGGCTGGACATGCCCAGCACCTGGGCCCGCCGCAGCGAGCGCAATGTGCATGACCTGCCGGAGGAGGTGAACCGGGAGAACTACCCCGACTACTACCTGCAGAACTTCCACCACCAGACCGACGGCTACCTGAGCGACCACTCCGCCTCGCTCTACGACCTGCAGGTGGAGATCCTGTTCAACGGCACCACCGACCCGATGCGGCGCCGGGTGATCCGCCCGCTGGTGGAGGGGCTGCGCGCCTTCCGTGAGCGCCCCGCCAGCCAGCTGCGCGTGCTCGACATCGCCACCGGCACCGGTCGCATGCTGCGGCAGCTGCGGGCCGCCCTGCCGGAAGCCCAGCTGGTGGGGCTCGACCTCTCCGCCGCCTACCTGCGCCAGGCCAACCGCTGGCTCAGCCAGCTGCCCAGCGAGCTGCCGCAGCTGGTGCAGGGCAATGCCGAAGCGATGCCCTTCGCCGCGGGCAGCATGCAGGCGGTGACCTGCGTCTTCCTGCTGCATGAGTTGCCCGGTGAGGCGCGCCAGGCGGTGCTCGACGACTGCTTCCGCGTGTTGGAGCCCGGCGGCACCCTGGTGCTGGCCGACTCGGTGCAGCTGGCGGATTCACCCCAGTTCGAAGCGGCCATGGACAACTTCCGCCGCGTCTTCCACGAGCCCTACTACCGCGACTACATCGCCGACGACATCGACCAGCGCCTGCAGGCGGCCGGCTTCAGCGGCATCCGCGCCAGCTCCCACCTGATGACCCGCGTCTGGAGTGCCACCAAGCGCTGACAAAGGGCCCTCGGCCGCAACCCGGCCCCATAGGGTCGCAGCAGCTGAACCGCCGGACACCCGGGAATGGCCAACCCCTTCAGTGTGCGATGGCTGGCCGGCTGGACGTTTCAGACCGTGTTCATGGAGGGGCACCTGCAGGTGGAGGCCCATGGCTTCGGCATCTGCCTGCGCACCCCCGTGCTGCCCGGCGAAAGCCCCCTCTCCGCCGCTGACCGGCTGGTGCTGGCGGAAGACCAACGCCGCCGGGCCCTGCACAACGCCTGGCTACGGGGTGAACGCCTGGCCCAGGGGTCCCCGGCCCCACGGCTGAGCGGCGCCCGGGTGGATCAGCAGCAGGAACCGCTGCTGGAGCCCGACGCGGTGGCCATGGGGCCGGCGGCCTAACGCCGCAACCAGAGGGCCAGGGCCAGCCCCAGGCCTCCCCAGCGCAGGGCCTGCCACAGCCAGCGCTCCCCCCAGGGGGTGGCCCGCAGGGGGGCAGGTAAGGGGTCGAGAAGCCGTTGCGCCAGGGCCATGCGCTGCCGCAGCCGCCGGGCCTGGAGGCTGTCGTCGCGGGGCTGCAGCCGCTCGGCCCGCGCCACCTGGGCCATGAGCCCCCCCAGCTGGTGCAACCAGCGGATGGGGGAATGGGGGGAGCGCGGCCGCTGCTGCATGGCGCCAGGATGGCCGCCGGACACGCCGTTCGTCCAGTGAGTACGCCTGCACCGCAGCGATCCCGCCCCAGCCTCTGGCCCGAGGGCAGCCCGGAGGCCACCGAAGCCCTGGCGCGCCTGCTCAGCATCGAGGAGCGCCAGTGGCATGCCCTCAAGGGTCAGCCGCGGCGGCGCGCCGCCGAACTGCTGGCGGCGGCCCTGGTGCAGTTGGTGAACGGCGGGGAGGCCACCCCGATGGTGCAGCAGGCCCTGGGCTGGCTGCAGGGGGACCTGCGGGACCCGGGCTGCCCCCAGCACGGTCGCTAGGGCTCAGGCGGCCCGGCGCACAGCCACCTGCACCCGGTTGCCACGGCGGCTCCAGCGCACATCCTCAAAGCACTGGTGGATCAGGAACAGGCCCCGTCCACTGGCGGCATCCAGCTGGTCCGGCAGGTCACGGCAGCGGCCCTGGGGGGGCACCCCGCAACCTTCGTCCTGCACCTGGAACACCAGCCAGCGGGGCGTGAGGATGCGGCGCACCCGCAGGCATTTGCGCGGGTCGTTGCCATTGCCATGGCGCACCGCATTCACCAGCACCTCCTGGAGCCCCAGCTGCAGGTTGCCCAGCTGCGGCGAACGGTTGATCGGCTCCAGCAACAGCTCCAGCAGGGGGGAGAGGTGCAGGGTGGATGGGGTGATGAAATCAGCCCAACGCAGGGCCATGGCTGCAGGAGCTGGGGGGCCGTTGCTGGGGGGCCGCGGCTGGGCGGTTCCCCGGTGTCTTGACCCTACCCCTGCGGCGCCGACGCCGCACGCCGCAACGGCTCAGGCCGGCACACGCCGTTGCAGGGCCGGATGGGAGAGCAGCGCATCCATCAGGCGCACCCCCCGCAGCTGGTTCACCAGCGGCAGGTGCCCCTCCGGCGCCTCCAGCGACCAGGTGAAGGAACCGGGGTAGCGGGTCCACACCCCCGCCTGCTTCCAGCCCAGGCGTGGCCAGAGTTGATCCCATCGGCCCGCCAGGCTGCGCAACAGGCGCAGTTGCACCGAAAACCCGAAGCGGCCTTGGGAATACACCACCCAGAGGCGGTCGAGGCTCTCGAGGTCCGCCGCCGCCATGGGGGGCACCTCGGAGTAATAGACGTAGCCGCGCTTGACGGCATCCGTGCCCGCCAGCTGCCGCAGGTGCTCGCTGGTGAGGCGATCCGCCTCCTCGAATTGCTGCTGGATCAGGGCCCGCTGCAGGGGCCCGTAATCGAGGCCCTGGGCGCTGCTCACCGCCAGCCAGCCCTCCGGATGGCGCTGCCAGAAGGCCTCCGCCAGGCCGTCGGCCTGGCTCAGCAACAGCTGCACCAGGGTGCCGGGGGCCCAATCGTCGGCGGTGGCGTCGAGGCGATCCAGCTGCTCCGGGATCAGGGGCCTCAGCTCCGGGCAGCGCTGCAGCAGCTGGGGCAGGAGGCTGCGCCGTTGCCGGGGGGCGGCGCTGAGGAAACGCTCCAGCAGCTGTTCAGCACTGACCGTGGTGGTGACAGGGGGTCCGGAAAGCATCGAGAAGGACTGAGCTGTCGGCGCCAGCGTTGGCCCACTATGTCAGGCGTGGCCGGGAGCGGGCGGAGTGGGCGCAGGGGGGCGTGAGGGCATCGAGGCGTTCCTGGCGGGCGCTGGCCCCGTGCTGGATGTGCGGGCCCCGGCGGAGTTCGCCCAGGGCCATCTCCCCGGGGCCCGCAATCTGCCGCTGTTCAGCGACGAGGGCCGTGCCGCGGTGGGCACCGCCTACAAACAGCAGGGGCGCCAGGCGGCGATCCAGCTGGGGCTGGAGCTGGTGGGGCCCCGGCTGGCGGAGTTGGGGGCGGCCCTCAGCGCCGCTGCGGCCGAAGCTCACGGGCCGCTGCGGCTGCACTGCTGGCGGGGGGGCATGCGCTCGGAGAGCGTGGCCTGGCTGGCGCGACAGCTGGAGTTGCCGGTGGTGGTGCTGGAGGGGGGCTACAAGAGCTTCCGGCGCTGGGTGCTGGGGCGGCTGGAGCAGCCCTGGCCTGTGCACCTGCTGGGGGGTCGCACGGGCACCGGCAAGACCGATCTGTTGCTGGCGCTCCGGCGCCGGGGGGTGGCGGTGGTGGATCTGGAGGGGCTGGCCCACCACCGCGGCAGCAGCTTCGGGGGCCTGGGGCTGCCGCCCCAGCCCAGCAACGAGCACTACGAGAACCGCCTCGCCCTGGAGCTGGAACGGCAGCGGGGGGCGCGCCAGATCTGGCTGGAGGCCGAAAGCGCCCAGGTGGGGCGCTGCCGCATTCCCGCCGGCCTCTGGCGCCAGATGCAGCAGGCGCCCCTCCTGGAGATCCGACGCCCGCTGGAGGAGCGGCTGCAGCAGCTGGTGGCGGTGTACGGCGGCCAGGGCCAGGCCCCCCTGCGGGAGGCCACCGAACGCATCGCCCGCCGGCTCGGCCCCCAGCGCACCGCCGCCGCCCTCGAGGCCATCGACCAGGGGGACTGGGCCGGCGCCGCCCGCCAGATGCTGGATTACTACGACCGCTGCTACGACCACGAGCTGGCCCGGCACGGGGAGACGGATCAACGGCGCCTGCTGGGCAGCCACGAGCTGGGGGGCCTCGACGCCGAGCAGGGGGCAGAGCGGCTGCTGGCCAGTGCCGCAATCAGCGCCGGCGGCGGCTGAGGGGGCCCCGGAACACTGCCTAGGATCAGCACTTTCAGGGACTCGGGGATGGCTGCCATTCAGTTTTTTCGCGGGATCGATGAACCGGTGGTGCCCGACATCCGCATGACCCGTTCCCGGGATGGCCGCACGGGCCAGGCGATCTTTGTGTTCGACCAGCCCGAAGCCCTCTCGCCCGAGTCCCTGGGGGACATCGGCGGCATGTACATGGTGGATGAGGAGGGTCAGCTGGTGACCCGCGACGTGAACGCCAAATTCGTGAACGGCAAGCCGGCGGCCCTGGAGGCCACCTACACCTGGAAAACGCCGGAGGATTTCGAGCGCTTCATGCGCTTCGCCCAGCGCTATGCCGACACCCATGACCTGGGCTTCTCCCAGAAGGGGGACCAGGGCGACGCCGGCGATGCAGCTGATGCCGACTGAGGCCCCGTGAAATTCGGCCAGTGGATCGGCGTGATCGCCACGGCGGCGGCCCTCGTGCTGCTGTGGCAGCTGCGGGAGGTGGTGATCCACCTGTTCGCCGCCGTGGTGCTGGCGATGGCCCTGTGCACCCTGGTGGGGGTGGTGCAGCAGCGGTTGCGCTGCCGCCGGCCCCTGGCCCTGCTGCTCACCCTGCTGGGGCTTGTGTTGCTGCTGGCGATCGCCCTGGCGGCGGTGGTGCCCCCGTTTGTGGAGCAGTTCCAGCAATTGCTGCTGCAGTTGCCCACCGCCGCTGAGCGGGCCACGGCCCTGTTGCGGCAGGCCCTCGAGCAGAGCAACCGCATGCTCTATGGCCAGCAGGCGGTGCAGTGGCTGCAGCAAACCTGGGGGGCCTCCGGCGGCGGCGCCGAGCCCGTGGCCGGCGGCCTGCGGGGTTTGCTGGGGGTGGCCGGCAACCTGGGCAGCGGCCTGGTGCAGCTGCTGTTCGTGCTGGCGGTGAGCCTGATGATCGCCGCCCAGCCCCAGGCCTACCGGGAGGTGGCCGTGCTGCTGGCCCCCTCCTTCTATCGCCGTCGCCTGCGGCAGGTGCTGCAGCAGTGCGGGGAAGCCCTCAGCAGCTGGATGGGGGGCGTGCTGATCAGCTCCCTGTGCGTGGCGCTGCTGGCGGGCATCGGCCTGTCGCTGCTGGGGGTGAAGCTGGTGGTGGCCAATGCCCTGCTGGCGGGGCTGCTGAACGTGATTCCCAACATCGGCCCCACCCTGAGCACGGTGTTCCCGATGTCGGTGGCGTTGCTGGTGTCCCCCTGGAAAGCCCTGGCGGTGCTCGGGCTCTACGTGCTGGTGCAGAACCTGGAGAGCTATGTGATCACCCCCTCGGTGATGCAGCACCAGCTGAAGCTGCTGCCCGGCCTCACCCTGGCGGCGCAGTTGTTGTTCACGGTGCTGTTCGGCCCCCTGGGGCTGCTGCTGGCCCTGCCCCTGGCGGTGTGCCTGCAGGTGGTGATCCGTGAGGTGCTGATCCGAGATGTGCTCGACCCCTGGCGGCGGGAGCAGCAGACCCCATGAACGGCCGCACCCTGATCGGCCTGCTGGCCCTGGTGGTGCTGGGGCTGTTGGCGTGGGAGCTGCGCTGGGTGCTGCTGGTGCTGTTCGGGGCGATCGTGCTGGCGGTGGCCCTCGACGTGCCGGTCACCTGGCTGCGACGCGTCACCCGCCTCAACCGGCCCATCGCCCTGCTGGTGGTGGTGCTGGTGCTGGTGTTCACCGGCTGGCGGCTGGGGCAGCTGCTGCTGCCGGAGCTGGTGGAGCAGGTGAACCAGTTCACCCAACTGGTGCCCGCCCTGTTCAACCGGCTGGGGCAGCTGCTGGGCGGCATGGCGATGCTGGAGAGCGTCGAAGCCCGGCTGCTGCAGTTCGGCACCCTCGAGAAACTGCAGCCCCTGGGCAGCCAGTTGCTGGGCCTCGCCGGCGGTGCCGCCGCCATCACGGTGCAGCTGCTGCTGATGGTGTTGCTGGCGCTGCTGCTGGCCCTCGACCCCCGCAGCCACCAGCGGCTGGTGCTGGCGATCACCCCGGCCCAGTTCCGCCCGCTGATCAGCGAGGTGCTGGGGGACTGCCGCCAGGCCCTGGGGGGCTGGCTGGCGGGGATGACCCTCTCCGGTGTGGCGGTGTTCGCCCTCACCTGGGCGGGCCTGGCGGCCCTGAAGGTGCCCCTGGCGCTGCTGAGCGCCCTGGTGTGCGGCCTGCTCACCTTCGTGCCCACCATCGGCCCCACCGCCGCCACCCTGCTGCCGTTGTCGGTGGCGCTGCTGGTGTCACCGGCGCTGGCGCTGCAGGTGCTGGTGCTGCGGCTGCTGGTGCAGAACGGTGAAGCCTTCCTGCTCACGCCACTGCTGCTCAGCCGCACGGTGAACCTGCTGCCCACGGTGGCCCTGATGGCCCAGTTGTGCCTGGGGGCGCTGCTGGGGCTGCCGGGGGTGCTGCTGGCCCTGCCCCTGGTGGTGGTGCTGCAGGTGCTGGCCCAGAAGCTGCTGGTGGAGCAGGTGATGGACCGCTGGCTCTAGGGGCCGGTTGCCGCCCTCAGCGGGGACGCTGCCGCAGGGAGGGCAACAGCAGCAGCACCGCCACCGCCAGGGGGTGGTGCACGGGGATCTGGATCAGGCTGCTCCAGGTGAAGTGGTCGAGCAGCAGCTGCAGCTCCACCCGCAGATCGAGCAGGGCCAGCAGGGCCAGAACCGCCAGCACCCAGGGGAAGCCGCGCAGCGACAGGGGGCGCCGCGGGGGCCCGCTCATCGGCGGGCCAGCAGCGGCAGCAGGGTGGGGGCCACACCGATGCTCGACCAGCTGCCCACCGCGATGCCGATGGTGAGCGCCACGGCGAACCAGAAGAGGGTGCTGCCACCAAAGAAGATCAGGGCCACCAGCGGCAGCAGCGTGGTGAGGGAGGTGAAGAGGGAGCGGGTGAGGGTGGCATCCACCGCCACGTCCACCTGATCACTGAGGGCCAGATCCCGCAGCACGGTTTTCTGCTCGCGGATGCGGTCGAACACCACCACGGTGTCGTTGACGGAGTAGCCCGCCACGGTGATCAGGGAGACGGCGAACAGCGAATCCACCTCAATGCCCGCCAGCAGGCCCAGCCAGGCGAACACCCCACAGGTGATCAGCACGTCGTGGCCGAGGCACAGCAGGGCCAGGCCCGCAAAGATGCGGTCGTAGCGCACGGTGATGTACACCGCGATGGCGGCGAAGCTCACCAGCAGCGAGATCAGGCTGCCCTTGAGCAGCTGATCCCCGAGGGTGGGGCCGATGGTGTTCACGGAGGTGGCGGCCGCCTGCAGCGGGCCCGCCTCCGCCTGCACCGCCGCCACCACCGCGGCGGCCTGATCGGGGTTGAGGTCGGGCAGGCGCAGCACCAGGGAGCGGCCCTGGTCGAGCACCTGCACCGCGGCGGCGTTGAGACTGGGCGCACTGGCCCCCGGCTCCGCCGGCAGGCTCAGGCGGGAGAGGCTGCGCTGCAGCTCCGAGGCGGAGAGGGGAGCGCAGTTGGCGCCGCAGGCTCGCTCCAGCTGGATCTGGGTGCCGCCGGTGAAGTCGAGGCCGGGCCGCAGCGGGGCGCGGATGTCGGGGTTGAGCCAGCAGAGCACCAGGCCCACCAGGCTCAGCAGGCAGGCCAGGCCCGAGCCCCACCAGGCCAGCCGGCGGTGGCGGGTGATGCGGAAGCGGGGGTTGGGCAGGGGGCCGGGCTGGGGGCTGCTGGTCATCAGGCGGCAGCAGCGGGCTGCTGGCGGGCGGGCAGGAAGTAGGTGACGCGGCGCAGGGCCGGGTAGCTGGTGAGCAGCCGCAGGATGCTGCGGGTGCAGGTGAGGGCCGTGAACAGGCTCAGCAGCAGGCCGATGGCCAGGGTGACGGCGAAGCCCTTCACCAGGCCCGTGCCCAGGGCGAATAGGGCGGCACAGCTGATCAGGCCGGTGACATGGCCATCCAGGATCGAGGAGAAGGCCAGGGAGAAGCCGGTGTCGATCGAGCGGATCAGGGTGTTGCCGGCCCGCAGCTCCTCCTTCACCCGCTCGAAGATCAGCACGTTGGCGTCCACTGCCATGCCGATCGAGAGGATGAAGCCGGCGATGCCCGGCAGGGACAGGGTCACCGGGATCAGGGCGTAGAGGGCCAGGTTGAACAGGGCGTAGAGGCTGAGGGCCAGCACCGACACCACCCCGGGCAGCCGGTAGACCACCACCATGAACACCGCCACCAGGGCCAGGCCCGAGAGGGCGGCCACCAGGCTGGAGCGGATGTTCTCGGCCCCCAGGGAGGGGCCCACGGTGCGCACCTCGATCAGCTTCACCGGCAGGGGCAGGGAGCCACCCCGCAGCTGCACCTCCAGGTCGCGGGCCTCCTCGGCGCTGAAGTTGCCGGTGATGCTGGCGGAGCCGCCGGTGATGCCCGCGGGCTTGAATTCGGGGCCGACGCTGGCCTCACTGATGGAGCGGCCGTCGAGCACGATGCCCAGCAGGCGGCCGCTGCCGGCGATGCCCTGGGTGAGCGCCGCAAACTTGCGCCCCCCCTCGCTGTTGAAGCTGAGGGTCACATCCCAGCCGTTGCCGGTCTGCTGCTGCTGGCGGCCGGCGGCGGTGAGGTCGCGGCCGGTGAGTTCGGCCGGTTCGTAGAGCTCGACGATGCGGCGATTCACCTCCGCCAGCAGCAGCTCCAGCTGTTCGGTTTCACCGCTGCCGGCGGGCACGGTCACCCCGAGGCTGCGCAGCGACTCCGCCAGCTCCTGGGCGGGAATCGAAGCGGCGGGGGGCTCACCGGCCGGTGTGGGCTGCCCCTCCGCCAGGGCCTGGCTGCGCTGGCGACGTTGGTTGAGCACCGCCTGGGCCTGGCGCTTGAGCTTGAGCAGGCCGGTCATCTGCTGCTCGGTGCCGGGCCTCTGGGCCCGGAACTCCAGCAGGGCGGTGGTGCCCAGCACCTTGGCGGCGCGGCTGGGGTCCTGCTCGCCGGGGAGCTGCAGCACCAGCTGGTCGTCACCCACGGTCTGCAGGGTGGATTCGGCCACCCCCAGGCCGTTGATGCGGCGGTCGAGCACATCTTTCACCGCCTCCAGTTGCTCGGCCTTCACGGTTTTGATCGAGCCGGTGGGCATCACCTGCAGGGTGAGCTGGCTTCCGCCCTTGAGGTCGAGCCCCAGCTGCAGGGGGAAGCTGGCGAGCACGGCGCCGGCGGCAATGGCCAGGGCCAGGATCAGGGCGAACCACCCCTGTTGGCGTGCCATCAGATCTGGCCGGCCTTGAGGGCCTTGGCCGCTTCCACGATCTGGTGGGGCTGGATGATCGTCAGGTTTTCCAGGGTGCCGTTGTAGGGGGTGGGGATGTCCTGGGAGGACAGCCGCACCGGCCGGGCGTCGAGGTCGTCGAAGCACTGCTCGGTGATCAGGGCCATCAGCTCGGCGCCGATGCCGCCGGTCTTCATGCACTCCTCCACGATCAGCACCTTGTGGGTCTTGCGGATCGAGCGGGCGATGGTCTCCATGTCGAAGGGCTTGAGGCTGATCAGGTCGATCAGCTCCACGCTCACCCCCTCCTTCTCCAACTGCTCCACGGCCTTGAGGCAGTGGTGGCGCATGCGGGAGTAGGTGAGGATCGTCACGTCGCTGCCCTCCTGCACCAGGTCGGCCTGGTCGAGGGCGCAGATGTAATCGCCTTCGGGGATGTCCTCGGTGAGGTTGTAGAGCAACACGTGCTCAAAAAAGAGCACCGGGTTGTTGTCGCGGATGGCGGCCTTCATCAGGCCCTTGGCGTTGGTGGGGGTGCTCACCGCCACGATCTTGATGCCGGGCACCGCGTGGAAATAGGCCTCCAGGCGCTGGCTGTGCTCAGCCCCCAGCTGGCGCCCCACGCCACCGGGGCCGCGCACCACCGCCGGGATCGTGAAGTTGCCGCCGCTGGTGTAGCGCAGCATCCCCATGTTGTTGGAGATCTGGTTGAAGGCCAGCAGCAGGAAGCCCATGTTCATGCCCTCCACGATCGGGCGCAGGCCCGTCATGGCGGCGCCCACGGCCATGCCGGTGAAGGCGTTCTCGGCGATCGGGGTGTCCAGCACCCGCAGCTCGCCGTACTTCTCGTAGAGATCCTTGGTGACCTTGTAGGAGCCGCCGTATTGGCCGACGTCCTCACCCATCACACAGACGTGGGGGTCACGGGCCATTTCCTCGTCGATGGCCTCGCGCAGGGCGTTGAACAACAGGGTCTCTGCCACGGCGGCGCAATCAGTCCGGCTCTGGCCGGTCGCTGGGCCAACTTATCTCAGCCGCCCGTCTCAGCCGCCGGCGGCGAAGGTGGCCAGCAGCAGCACCGAGAGGAGCATGCCGGGGGAGAGCAGCAGCACCAGCAGCTGCAGGTCGTGGCCGGTCATCGGAGCGGAGGCCCTGGGGCCCGTCCAGGCTAGGGAGTTTCCTCCGCCTGGCTCCATCCCGGTAAGAGGCTGCGGATAAAGGTGAGGAACAGCCCCAGGCCCACGAAGGCGAAGGTGAAGGTGGCCAGGAAGGCCATGCCCTCGATCAGGGTCTTCATGAACACGGCGATGCTCTGGGCGAAGCGGGCCGTGTAGTGGGGCGGATGCTCGGCGTACCAGCCCACCACCCGGTACGACAGCTGCAGCGCCAGCCAACCCAGACCGAAGCTGGTGAGCGAGCCGGTGATGAAGCTGAGGGGGCCCTTGCGGGGCCGGCTGCTGTTGCCCTCGGTGGGGGTGGGATCCGTTGCTGCCATCACCCCAGGGTGGCACCGGCCTGATGGCAGCCGCAGACCCAGGCCTCAAAGCCACCCGCCTGCAGGGCCCCATCCAGCTGCTGATGGGCGGCGACGGCGGCGGCGCGGCTCGGGAACAGGGCGAACAGGCTGGGGCCCGAGCCGCTCATGGCCACCGCCAGGGCGCCATCGGCCTGGCGCAGCAGGGCCAGTCCCTCCCGCACGCTGGCCACCTCCGGTTCCACCACGGGTTGGAGGTCGTTGCGCAGGGGCGGCAGCGGCGCCCCCTGGCCCAGGGCCGTGAGCAGCGGGCCCGTGCGCAGGGCCTGGCGCCGCTGCTCGAAGTCCGCCTCATCACTGAGATAGAAGTCCTGCCGTTGCTCACGGCAGCGGCCATAGGCCCAGGGGGTGGAGACGCTGGCCTCCGGATGCTTGATCAGCAGCACCCCCAGGGCCGGGGCCTGGGCCAGGGGCACGGGCTCCAGCACCTCCCCCCGGCCGAAGCAGAGCTGGGTGCCGCCGGCGATGCAGAAGGGCATGTCGGAGCCCAGCTCCGCCGCCAGGGCCAGCAGCTGTTCCGGCGACAGAGCACATCCCCACAGGGCATTGAGCCCCACCAGGGCCGCTGCGCCGTTGCTGGAGCCCCCCGCCAGGCCGGCGCCGATGGGGATGCGCTTGGTGAGCTCCATGGCCACCCCCAGCTCCGGCAGCCCGGCCCGAGCACGCAGCAGCTCCGCCGCCCGCACGATCAGGTTGCGGCCATCGGTGGGCAGATCGCTGCGGTCGCAACGCAGGCGGATCGAGCTGTCGGCGGTGGGCTGCAGCCGCAGGGTGTCCGCCAGATCGAGCATCTGCATCACCATGGCCAGCTCGTGGAAGCCATCGCTCCGCAGGCCGAGCACCTCTAGGTGCAGGTTGATCTTGGCGGGGGCGCTGACCAGCAGCTCAGCCATGGGGGCCCTCAGGCGGTGAGCCGATTCAAACCCGCCGCCAGCGCCACCCAGGCCGCGGGCGCCACCTCCTGGGGGCGCTGATCCAGCCGGATGCCGGCCGCGGCGCACAGCTCCTGCAGCAGCTCCGGCGGCTGCAGCCCCGCCAGGGTGTTGCGCAGCATCTTGCGGCGGGCCGCGAAACAGCGGCGCAGCAGCCCCTCCACCCCCCGGGCCAGGGCGGGCTCCAGGCGCCGCTCCGGCGGCAGCGGCTCGAGGCACACCACCTCACTCATCACCTTGGGGGGCGGCTGGAAGCAGCGGGGCGGCACCGGGCACACGCTGCTGCAGCTGGCCAGCAGCTGCATGCGCACGCTCAGGGCGGAGTAGGCGCTGCTGCTGGGGCGGGCCCGGATGCGCTCCCCCACCTCCTGCTGCACCAGCAGCACCAGGCGCCGGTAGGGCTCGGCCACGGGCCGATCAAGCCGGCCCACCAGGCGCTCCAGCAGCGGGCCGGTGATGTTGTACGGGATGTTGGCCACCACGGCGGTGGCGGCCGGCAGCGGCAGGGCGAGCACATCCCCCTGGCTGAGGCTGAAGCGGGGGTTGTCGCCGAAGCGTTGGTGCAGGCCCTGCACCAGGTCGCGGTCGAGCTCCACGGCCCGAACCGCCGCCGCCGGCGACGCCAGCAGCCGCTCCGTGAGGGCACCACGGCCGGGCCCCACCTCCAGCACCGTGTCCTCGGGGGTGAGTTCCGCCGCCGCCACGATGCGCTGCAGCACGGTTTCGTCCTGGAGCCAGTGCTGGCCGAAGCGTTTGCGGGCGCGGTGGGCCGCGAAGGACATCGCCGAGCAGGGCAGGCCTACCCCCAGATTGCCCCCCGGCCGGCCGCCAGCCCCCTAGTGCCAGCGGATCCAGCGCACCGGCCCCCGGGCCGGCGGCAGCGGCACCACGGCCGCCACCAGTTCCACGCTGCAGTGGCCGTAGGGGGGATGGGCCGCCTGCCACAGGGCCAGGGCCGCCGCCAGCCGGGCCCGCTTGCGCCGGTCCAGCCCCAGGCGCACCGCGCCGCCCAGCCCGGCACGGCGCCCCTTCACCTCCACCAGCAGCAACCGATCGGGCGGCTTGTGCAGCAGCAGATCCAGCTCCCCCCAGCGGCAGCCCCAGCGCAGGGCCAGGGGTCGCCAGCCGGCCTGCAGCAGCAGCCGTTGGGCCCGCTGCTCCGCCCAGCGGCCCCCACGCTGGGCGGCGGTGCGAACCATGGCCACGGGGCGGGGATGGTGCGAGGGTTCCCCGCCGCGGTTGCCCTCAGCCCTCCGGCAGCTGGCCCCGCAACTGGCGCAGGCAGTATTTGCAGCCGCCGGTGGTCACCAGGTGACGCTCCGGGGTGATCGAGATCAGGCGCACCGGATGTTCACGGCAGCGGATCTTGATGGGGCTCTTGAAACTGCGGTAGACGATCTCGCTGTAGTCGTAGCGATCGCCGAAGCGGGCCCGGGCGCGGGCCAGAAACGTGGTGAGATCAATCGGATTTCCCATCGCCGCCGCCCGGGGTGCTGATCGCGCTGTGCTGGGAATCGCAGAACCAACCCTAGGGGGATCGCCACGGGCAAACGGTGAGCCCTGCGACAACCTGATTAGGGTTGCGCCACCGCCGGATGTCCGTGATGCGTCGCCTCCTGCAGTTGATGCTGCCGCTGCTGTGGCTGCCCGCACTGCTGCTGCCCCTGGCGCCCCCCGCCTGGGCCGCCATGGATTACGCCAAACAGGTGTTGATCGGCCATGACTTCGCCGGCGCCGACCTGCGCGGGGTGACCTTCAACCTCACCAACCTGCGGGATGCGGATTTCCATGGGGCCGACCTGCGGGGCGCCAGCCTGTTCGGCGCCAAGCTCCAGGACGCCGACCTCTCCGGCACGGACCTGCGGGAGGCGACCCTCGACTCGGCGGTGCTGGATGGCACCGACCTGCGCAACGCCGTGCTGGAGGACGCCTTCGCCTTCAACACCAAATTCACCAACGTGCAGATCGACGGGGCCGACTTCACCAACGTGCCCTTCCGGGGCGACGTGCTCAACCGGCTCTGCGCTAGCGCCAGCGGCACCAACCCCGTGACCGGCCGCAGCACCCGCGACACCCTCGAGTGCGGCTGAGGCTGCCCCGCAACCGCCATGAGCTTTGACGCCCGCAGCCTGGAGCGCCTGCAGCAGCTGGGCCGCACCCTGCCCCAACCGCTGCCCAAGCCCGCAGCGGCCGCCACACCGCCGCCGGCCACCGCCAAGCGCCACCGGGTGGAAACGGAAACCGACCCCCAGGCCCTGTTCCGGGAACTGATGCAGGTGAGCCCGGATGGCACCGTGCCGCCCCACCTGATGGAGCGCCTGCGCCAGGCGGAGGCGGAAGCGGAACGCGCTGCGGCGGCCAGTGCGGCGGCCCAGCGCCGCGCCCAGCTGCAGCCCCCGGGGGGCGCTGCCCCCAGCGGCGATCAGCGGCGCGGCACCGCTCGCAGCCGCACCCCTCTGCGCCCCGGCGGCCAGCGGCGCGGTCCGCTGAGCGCCGAGGAGCTGGAGCTCTATGGGGCCTTCCAGGATCTGCTGCACCTGGAGAGCGATGAACGGGAGGACTCCGACGGGGCCTGAGCCCCGCAACGGGGCCCCCGGGGGTTGCACCCAGCCGGAGACCGTTGCGGCGGCGGGGCGTTGTCGTCCTGGCCGCGCCACCGGATCCGGTCTGGCACCGGTGCGGCCCGCGGCGCCATAACCGCGGCCTAACCCTCAGGCCGCCAGGGGCTGGCCACCGCGGCGTCGGCCCAGGGGCTCGATCCAATCCACCAGCACCTGGCGGTGCCGCAGCACCCGGCTGGGGAGACGGCAGCCCAGGTTGATCCGCCCCTCATCCACCCAGCGCCCGAGGCGAATCGCCAGGGCCTCCTCATGGCGGGCGAAGGAGCCCTGCTGGGCGGCCACCCAGGCCATTTCGCGCTCGGTGATCACGCCGCTGGCCACCGCCTCCAAGAACACTTCCCCGAGAACCATGGGAGCCATGTAACAAAGTCGTTACATCATGTCGCCCGCGACCGGCAGGGCGCGACCCGCTCGCCAGGGCAGTACACCTGAACTACTGTGCAGACCGTGCTGAGGCGCCGCCGTGGCCAAGCCCGTTGATGACGCGAACCCACAGCTGATCGGCGGCCTGCGCCCCGAGCGGCGCCCCCTGCGGCTGCCCCTGGCGGGGGCAACCGTGGCGGCCGGGTTCCCCAGCCCCGCCGACGACTACATCGAGGTGGGGCTCGACCTCAACGAGCTGCTGATCCGCCACCCCAGCAGCACCTTCTTCCTGCGGGTGAGCGGCGATTCGATGGTGGAGGCCGGCATCCAGCATGGCGATCTGCTGGTGGTGGACCGCAGCCTGGAGGCCCGGCCCGGCCTCGTGGTGGTGGCGGTGCTGGACGGGGCCTTCACCCTCAAGCGGCTGTCACGGCACCGGGGCCGGCTGCGGCTGGAGGCGGCCAACAGCGCCTATCCGCCCCTAGAGCTGCACCAATGCGGCGACGTGCAGATCTGGGGAGTGGCGATCCACGTGATCCACCCGCTGGGGCGCCATGGCTGAGGCCATCGCCCTGATCGACGCCAACAACTTCTATGCCAGCTGCGAGCAGGCCCTCGATCCGGCGCTGCTGGGGCGGCCGGTGGTGGTGCTCTCCAACAACGACGGCTGCGTGGTGTCCCGCAGCAGCGAGGCCCGCCAACTGGGCATCGCCATGGGCCGGCCCTATTTCCAGATCGCCGCCCAGCTGGCACGCCACGGCGTGGTGGTGCGCAGCTCCAACTACGCCCTCTACGGCGACATGAGCCAACGGCTGATGAGCAGCCTGGAGCCCTACGTGGCGGAGCTGGAGGTGTATTCGATCGATGAGGCCTTCGCCCGGCTGCCCCGCCCCCGCCACGGCGACCTGCAGCGCTGGGCCACCGCCCTGCGCAGCCGCGTGCGCCACAACCTGGGGCTGCCGATCGCCATCGGCCTGGCCCCCAGCAAGGTGCTGGCCAAGCTGGCCAACCACGTGGCCAAGGCCGACAGCCAGCACGCGGGGGTGTTCGACCTGGGGGGCCAGGACGACCCCTCCCCCTGGCTGGAGCAAACCGCCGTGGAGGAGGTATGGGGGGTGGGGCGCCAGCTGAGCCGCTGGTGCCGGCTGCGGGGCATCGCCAACGCGCGCCAGCTGCGGGACATGGCCAGCGGCGAGCTGCGGGCCAAGGCGGGGGTGGTGGGGGTGCGGCTGCAGCTGGAGCTGCAGGGGCAAAGCTGCCTGCCCCTGGAGGAGGCCCCCGCCGCCAAGCGGGAAACCTGCGTGAGCCGCAGCTTCAGCCAGCCGATCACCGACGAAACGGAGCTGCGCCAGGCGGTGGCCAGCTACGTGGTGCGGGCGGCGGAGAAGCTGCGGCGCCAGGGGCAGCGGGCCGGGCGGATCACGGTGTTCGCCCGCACCAGCCCCTTCGCCCCCGGCTTCTACAGCCAGGCCAGCAGCGCCCCGCTGCCCCTGGCCAGCAACGACACCGCCGTGCTGCTGCAGGCCGCCCTGCGGCTGGTGCCGGGCCTCTACCGGCCCCACAAACGCTTCGCCAAGGCGGGGGTGCTGCTGCAGGAGCTGCAGCCGGAGCAGCAGCTGCAGCACCACCTGCTGGCGCCGCTCACGGCGGAGCAGCAGGCCCGGCGGGAGGCGCTGATGGGCCGCATCGACGGCCTCAACCGGCGCTATGGCCGCGGCTGCGTGCAGTGGGGGGCCTGCGGCCTGGATCCCGCCTGGACCATGCGGCGCGAACGGCTCTCCCGGGCCGCCACCACGCGGTTCAGCGACCTGCCCACGGCTTGGGCGCGCTGACGCAAACAGCCGGCGCGCTGACGCGAACAGCCGGCCCACTGAGGGGGGCTCAGGGCTGGGGGTATTTCTTCAGGGCCAGCTGGGTGCAGGCGGTTTTGGCCTGGTGGATGCTCTGCTGGCTGAAGATCTTCTGCACCACACAGGTGCAGGTGAAATCCACCATGCCGGCCGGGGGCACCTTGCCCGCCTGCTCGTAATCCGCCTGCATGGCGGCGGCGCACTTGTTGTAGATCAGCTGCTCGATCATGCCGGCCTGGGCCGGGCGGGGCAGGCCCAGGGCCAGCAGGCTCAGGGCCAGCAGCCTCAGGGAAAGGGCGGCACCGGGCAGACCCGCAGCGGCGAGGGCGCTGAGGGGTGGCCGCTGGGGGACAGACAACAGGTGGGTCAGGGCGATGGCCCGATTGTGCCCACGGATCAGGCGGGCAGGGAATCCAGGGGGGCAGCCTCGCCGGCGTCCTGCCGCTCGCGCAGCACATCCTCGTAGCCGGCCCGGCGCTGGTCGTCGAGGTGGCTGATGTGCTGGCGCTCGTTGTAATAGAGCTCCTGGAAGCGCAGGGCGTCGCTGTTGAGCTCGGCGAACATGGCGTCGATGCGGGTCTCCATGTCGAGGCCCGCGGGGGCCGTAGCGGTGTCCTCCTGCAGCAGCCGGGCGATGCAGCGCTCCAGGGTTTCCAGCCGCTGGGTGCCCCAGGCGTTGAGCAGGTGGCGGCAGCGCTTGAGGCTGCGCTGGCGCTCCAGGGCCGCCGTGGCCCCGCGCAGCTGCAGCTGGGGGTTCTGGAGGGAGAGCCGCTGCACATCCGAGGGCTCCAGCAGCGGCGTCAGGCGCCCCAGCAGATCGGGCTGGGCCATCAGCAGCTGATCCGAGAGCAACCGGGGGAGATCCAGGTCCGCCAGATCGTGGCCGGGGTCGGTGCCGCGGTTCACCGCCTCGAGCCGCCCGACGCCGAGGTTGTCCTCCTCGAGGGCGCTGATGGCGGCCCACAGCTGGCGGTGGTGGGAGAGGGCGAAGTCATCGAGTTCCCGGCGCCGCAGCTCGGCGCGGATGCTGCCGCGATGGCCGGGGCAGTGCAGATAGAGGCGCAGCAGCTCGGCTTCGGCCCGCTCCCGCAGGCCCGCCTCACCGGGCTGCTCCCAGCGCTGGGAGCGGCCATGCCAGCGTTGGCCCTTCACCTGCTGGCGCAGGTCGTCCTCCAGCTGCAGGGCCAGGCGTGCCTGGCCGCCGCTGAGGCGCTCGGCCACCTGCTGCAGGTAGCGGGAGCGCACGGCGCTGGCGGGCAACTTGCCCAGCAGCTGCACCAGCTCGCTCACCGACTGCTGGAACTGGTCGGAGCGGGCCAGGTCGCGGCCCTCCAGCACCTGGTCGATCTGCCAGTCGAGCCACACCGGCGCCTGGTCCAGCAGGGCGCGGTAGTCGCCGGCGCCGTGCTCCTTGAGGAATTCGTCGGGGTCCTTGCCGGCGGGGAGCTGCAGCACCCGCAGCTCCAGCTGCCCCTGCAGCGCCAGCTGCTCCACCTCACCGATGGCCCGCTGGGCGGCGCGCACGCCGGCGCGGTCGGTGTCGAAGTTGAGGATCAGGCGCTTGCTGTCGCAGCAGCGGCAGAGCTGGGTGATCTGCTGGCTGCTGAGGGCGGTGCCCAGGGCCGCCACGGCATTGGTGATGCCGGCGGCGTGCAGGGCAATCACATCGAAGTAGCCCTCCACCACCACGGCGCGGTCGTCCTTGCGGATGGCGTTGACGGCCTTGTCGAGGCCGAACAGGTGCTTGCCCTTCTCGAACACCTCCGTTTCCGGGGAGTTGAGGTATTTGGGTTCGGCCCCATCGAGGCTGCGGCCGCCGAAGCCGATGATCCGGCCCTGGCGATCGCAGATGGGCACCATCACGCGATGGCGGAAGCGGTCGTAGTAGCCGCGGCTGTCGGTGGCGCTGCTGCCCTTGCGGGGCACCACCAGGCCGGCTGCCTCCAGCAGCTCCGGCGCCAGCCCCTCCACCTGGTGCAGATGGCTGAACAGCCCATCCCAGCGCTCGGGGGCGTAGCCAAGGCCGAAGCCCTCGAGGGTGGTTTCGCTCAGGCCCCGCTGCTCCCGCAGGTAGGCCAGGGCGGGGGCCCCCTCCGGGGTGCGCAGCTGGGCGCGGAACCAGCCGGCCGCCAGGGCCAGGGCCTTGTGCAGCTGGTCGCGGCGGGAGAGCTGCTGGCGCAGGCGCTCCTGCTGGGGGCCCTCGAGGGTCTCCACCGGCAGCTGGTATTTGCGGGCCAGCTCCAGCACCACATCGCTGAAGCTCTGGCGCTGGAGCTCCATCAGGAACTTGATGGAATTGCCGCCGGCCCCGCAGGAGAAGCAGTAGTAGAACTGTTTGGCCGGTGACACCGTCATCGACGGCGATTTGTCGTCGTGGAAGGGACAGATCCCGACGAATTCCCGCCCCTTCTTCTTGAGCACCACGTGCTCACCCACCACGTCGACGATGTCAGCGCGTTCCTTGACGGCCTCGATCGTGCGGGGGTGGAGCCGGGGAGCTGACACGCTGCGCGCTCAGGTGCGGCTTCAGGATGGCAGGGCTGCCCTGTGGATGCTGTCCAGTGCGCTGAGTTTCAGCCTGATGGGGGTGTGCGTGAAGGCGGTGGGGGACCGCATCCCCGTGGGGGAGGTGGTGATGGCCCGCTCCGCCGTGAGCCTGCTGCTGAGCGTGGTGATGCTGCGCCAGGCGGGGCTGGAGCCCTGGGGGGAGCGGCGGGGCCTGCTGGTGCTGCGGGGGGTGATCGGCACCGGCGCCCTGCTGTGCGTGTTTGCGGCCCTGGCCCAGTTGCCCCTGGCGCCGGCCACGGTGCTGCAGTACCTGCAGCCCACCTTCACCGCCGTGCTGGCCTGGCTGGTGCTGCGGGAGCGCATCGGCCTGCGCATGCTGCTGGCGGCGCTGCTGGGCTGGCTGGCGGTGCTGGCCCTGAGCAACCCCCAGGAGCTGATGGGGCTGCTGGGCCCCCTCGGGGCCTGGCTGGGGCAGCGCCAGCAACCGCTGCCCTGGGGCGGGGTGCTGCTGGCCATCGCCGGAGCCCTGCTGTCGGCCTGCGCCTACGTGAGCGTGCGGGCCCTGGGGCGCACGGAGCACCCGCTGGTGATCGTGTTCTATTTCCCCCTGGTGGGGCTGGTGCTCACCCTGCCGCTGGTGGCGCTGCAGCCGGTGTGGCCCACCGCCTGGGAGGCCCTGGCCCTGGTGGGGGTGGGGCTGTTCACCCAGCTGGGGCAGATCGGGGTCACCAAGGGGCTGCTGGGCATGCCGGCGGGCCGCGCCACCGCCATGAGCTACGGCCAGGTGCCCCTGGCGGCCCTGTGGGGCTGGTGGTTCTTCCGGGAGCCGCTCGATCCCGACACCGCCGTGGCGGCGGGGCTGGTGCTGGCGGCCACGCTGCTGAGCCTCAGGCGGTCTCGCCCTTCAGGGGCAGGGGATCGATGATCCAGTCCTGGGTGGCGCCGTCGGCGCTGCCGGTGGGGCGGGCCAGGCGCCAGCTCTGGCCGCGCTCGCCCCGCTGCAGGTAGAGGTCGAAGGCGCTGTCCACACGGATCGGGTCGTCCGCCAGGCGCCAGTCGAAGCGGCCGGTGAGGTGCAGGCCGCGGTTGCCGCCGATCTGGAGCCCCTGCTGGGATTCCACCCGCACCCGGCTCACCTGGGGCGGGCCGGCGGCCGCCAGGCTGAGGGCATCGGCGATCGAGCGCTGGGTGAGGTCGATCTGCAGGGCCAGGGCGGAGAGCAGCACCTTCTGGGAGGGCTGCCCCAGGCCGGTGCAGGCGCTGAGGCCCAGCGCCAGCAGCGAAAGGCAGGCCCAGGCCAGGCCCTGACGCCAGCGGGACACCAGGGGGGACAGCAGGGTTGTCAGACCGGGCAGCATGGGGCACACAACGCGTGCTCCCATGATCGGCTGGCTGCAAGGGCAACTCGCCGATCGCTGGCAGCAGGCCAGCCGCCACGGGGTGCTGCTGGTGGTGGCGGGGGTGGGCTACGAGCTGCTGTTGGCCAAGCGCCACTGGGAGCGGCTGCCCGCCGGCAGCCCCGAGCTCACCCTGCATGTGCACCAGGTGATCCGGGAGGACAGCTGGACCCTCTACGGCTTTGACAGCCGCGCCAACCGCGACCTGTTCCGGGAGCTGGTGGCCGTGAGCGGCGTGGGCCCCCAGATGGCCCTGGGGCTGCTGGGGCAGCTGAGCGCCGAGGAGCTGGTGCGGGCGATCGTGCAGGCGGACCTGCGGCTGCTGTGCCAGGCCCCGGGCGTGGGCAAGCGCACGGCGGAGCGGCTGTCGGTGGAGCTGCGCACCCGGCTGCAGGAGCGTTTTGGCGCCAGCCTGGCGCTCTCGGCGGCGGAGCTGGAGGCGGAGGCCCTGGCCTTCGGCGCCGCGGGTGAAGGCGGCGACGCCGGCCTCGATGGGGTGCGCGATGAGCTGCAGCTCACCCTCACGGCCCTGGGCTACGAACCCCTGGAGATCAACCGGGCCCTGCGGGCCGTGGCCCAGCTGGGGCAGGCGCCCGCCGGCGATGGCGAGGCCTGGCTGCGGGAGAGCCTGCGCTGGCTGTCCCGCGGCGAAGCCGCCTGAGGGGGCGGCGCCGCAGCGCCCCGGGGGGAGGGCTGACCCCGAGGCGGTAAGTTGGTTGTTTGCACCGTCAGGGCCCGACGCCGCGCATGTCGCTCGACACCACCAAGAAGCAGGAACTGATCAACGCCCACCAGACCCATGGCACCGACACCGGTTCCGTGGAAGTTCAGGTGGCGATGCTGAGCGAGCGCATCAGCAAGCTGAGCGGCCATCTGCAGAACAACATCCACGACTTCTCCTCCCGCCAGGGGCTGCTGAAGATGATCGGCCGGCGCAAGCGCCTGCTGAGCTACCTGCGCAGCAGCAGCGAGCAGCGCTACTCCTCCCTGATCCAGAAGCTCGGCATCCGCGGCTGAGATGGCGGGGAAGGGGAACGGCCGGGCCCGCCAGGGCAGTGGCGGCGGCATCGCGCCCAGCAGCACCCCCTCCCGCGGGCCCGCCGGCAAGCGGGGGCCCCAGGCCCAGGGCATCCCTCCGGCGGTGGCCAACCGCATGGCCCGGCGCGTGGGCCTCGCCACCGGCATCCCCACGGTGCTGGGGATGGCCACCTTCATCGTGAGCTACGTGGTGGTGAGCCGCGGGCTGCTGGACATTCCCCCGGTGGCCACGCTGCTCACCTCCGGCGCCTTCTTCCTGCTGGGGCTGGTGGGCCTCAGCTATGGCGTGCTCTCCGCCAGCTGGGAAGACCAACCCGGCACCCTGCTGGGGTTTGAGCAGGTGGGGGTGAACATCGGCCGCCTGCGCGGCTCCCTCAAGCGGCCACCAGCGGCGAGCTGAGCCGGGCCTGGAAGGCCTGGGCCACCAGGCTGCTGAGGGCGGCGTTGCTGTCGCGCACGCAGAACTGGTGCCCCAGGCGCACGTAGCGCACCTGGTCCCCCAGGCGCACCATCGCCACCACGGGCACCCGCACCCCCGCCTCATCCTTCTCGGTGCGGTGCTGGGTGAGGCACTCCCGCAGCTTGTGCTGCACGGCGATGTCACTGGCCTGCTGGGCATCCAGCTCCACCATCAGCACCTGCAGCCGGTCGATCACGCGGCAGTCATCCACGATCAGCTGCACCTGGTCGTCGCCGCGGCGGTCCACGGAGGCCCAGATCAACAGACGCGCATCCACCATCAGGTGGTCCGAGAGGCGGGCGAAGGTCTTGGGGAACACCACCGCCTCGCAGCTGCCGCTGAGGTCTTCGAGCTGCAGCACCGCCATGCGGTCCCCCTTGCGGGTGGTGACGGGCCGCAGGCCCGACACCATGCCCACCACGCTGACGCGGGCCTTGTCGTTGAGCTCCTCGAGGCTGCCGAGGCCCACCGGTGAGAGCAGCTGCACCGGGCGGGTGAGCTGCTTGAGGGGGTGGTCGGAGAGGTAGAAGCCCACCAGCTCCTTCTCCAGCCGCAGCTTTTCGGTGGGGGGGTAATCGGCCACCGGCGCCGCCTTGGGGGCGGTGCTCAGGTCCGATGCCCCGTCCTCCGGTGCCGCTGTGGCGGCGGCCATCAGGTCGAACAGGTTGCCCTGGCCGCTGGCGCGGTCGCGGGCGCGGGAGGCGGCCCAATCCACGATCAGATCGAGGTCGGCCATCAGCTGGGCGCGGTTGGCGCCGGGCTCGAGGCCATCGAGGGCGCCGCAGTGGATCAGCGATTCCAGGGAGCGGCGGTTGAGGGTGCTGCCGGGGATGCGGTCGCACAGATCCGCCAGGGAGCGGAAGGGTCCGTCGCTGCTGCGGGCCTCCAGCAGGGCGCGGATGGCGCCGTCGCCGAGGTTGCGCACGGCGGAGAGGCCGAAGAGGATGCGATCGCCGACGGGGGTGAAGTCGATGCCGGAGGCGTTCACATCCGGCGGCATCACCTCGATGCCCATGGCGTTGCAGTTGGCGATGTAGCGCTGCACCTTGTCGGTGGTGCCGGCGTTCACCGTGAGCAGGGCGGCCATGTAGGCCACCGGGTAGTGGGCCTTGAGGTAGGCGGTCTGGTAGGTCACCGCGCCATAGGCGGTGGAATGGCTCTTGTTGAAGCAGTATTCGGCGAACAGCACCATCTGCTCGAACAGGGATTCAGCGATGCGCGGGTCGACGCCCCGTTCGCTGGCCCCCTTCACGAAGATGCTCTGGTGTTTCTCCATCTCGCTCTTCTTCTTCTTGCCCATGGCACGCCGTAGCAGGTCGGCTTCGCCGAGGGAGTAGCCCGCCAGGTCCTGGGCGATGCGCATGATCTGCTCCTGGTAGACCATGATTCCGTAGGTCTCCCGCAGGATTGGTTCGAGCTTGGCGTCGGCGAAATCAATCGCCTCGCGGCCGTGCTTGCGGTTGATGAACTTCGGGATCAACCCGGCATCGAGGGGGCCCGGCCGGTAGAGGGCCAGGATCGAGGAGATGTCCTCCAGGGAGGAGGGCTTGAGGTCGCGCACGATCTGGCGCATGCCGCTGGATTCCAGCTGGAAGATGCCCTCCAGGTCGCCGCGGGCCAGCAGGCCGTAGGTGCCGGGATCGTTGAGGGGCAGGGCGTCGGGGTCGAGCTTCTCGCCGGTGCTCTGCTCCACCAGATCGATGGTCTTGTCGATCATGGTGAGGTTCTTGAGCCCCAGGAAATCCATCTTCAGCAGGCCCATCGATTCGACGTCCTCCATGAAGTACTGGGTGATCACCTGGCCGTCGTTGTTGCGCTGCAGGGGCACCACCTCATCGAGGGGATCGGCGGCGATCACCACGCCGGCGGCGTGCACACCGAAGGTCTTGTTGGTGCCCTCGATGCGCATGGCCATGTCCACCCAGCGCTTCACCTGGGGGTCGTTCTGGTATTTCTCGCGGAACTCCGGCGCCGGCGATTCCTCGCCGATCATCTCCTTGAGCTTGGCGGGCTTGCCGCGCACCACGGGGATCAGCTTGGCCAGGCGGTCGGCGTCGCCGTAGGGGATATCGAGCACCCGCGCCACATCCTTGAGCACCGCCTTGGAGGTCATGCGGTTGAAGGTGATGATCTGGGCCACCTTGTCCTCGCCGTAGCGGCGGGTGACGTAGTCGATCACCTCCCCACGGCGCTCGATGCAGAAGTCGGTGTCAATATCCGGCATCGACTTGCGTTCCGGATTGAGGAAGCGCTCGAACAGCAGGCCGTTGGTGACCGGATCGATGTTGGTGATGCCCAGGGCGTAGGCCACCAGGGAGCCGGCGGCGGAGCCGCGGCCCGGCCCCACGGGGATGCCGTTCTCCCGGGCGAAACGGATGTAGTCCCACACCACCAGGAAGTAGGTGGGGAAGCCCATCTGCTCCATCACCTGCAGCTCGAAGGCGAGCCGTTCGCCGTAGGTGGGCTCAAAGGGGTCGGCCTCCGCCAGCCCCAGCCGCGCCCGCAGCCCCTGCTCGCTCACCTCCTGCAGGTAGCTCACCGGGGTGTGGCCCTCGGGGATCGGGAAGCGGGGCATCTGGTAGCGCCCCAGGATGTCGTAGTCCTCCACCTTGTCGGCCACGCGGGCGGTGTTGGCCACCGCCTCCGCCACCACCGCGGGGTCGAGGTGGTCGGCGAACAGGCCGAGCATCTCCGCCTCCCCCTTGATGTATTCGGTGCCCGTGTAGCGCAGGCGCTTCTCATCGCTCACGAGCTTGCCGGTGAGGATGCAGAGCAGGGCGTCGTGGGCCTCGGCGTCGTTGCTGGTGAGGTAGTGGGCGTCGTTGGTGGCCACCAGGGGAATGCCCAGCTCCTGGCTGATGCGCACCAGCTCCACGTTGACGATGCGGTCCTCGGGGGAGCCGTGGTCCTGGATCTCCAGGTAGAAGTCGTCGCCGAACACCCCCTGGTACCAGCGGGCCACCTCGCGGGCCACGTCGGGCCGGTTGCGCAGGATCGCCTGGGAGAGCTCGCCACCGAGGCAGGCGGTGGCCACAATCAACCCCTCGCTGTGGCGCTCGAGGGTGGGCTTGTCGATGCAGGCGCGGGAGAAGATGCCGCGGCCGCGCATGCCGCGCAGGTGGCTGATGCTGGTGAGCTTCACCAGGTTGCGGTAGCCGACGGCGTTCTTGGCCAGCACCACCAGGTGGTAGCGGCGCTCCTTCTTGGGGGGATTGGGGTCGTCGAGGGAGCCGTTGATCACATACATCTCGTTGCCGATGATCGGCTTCACGGATGTGCCCTTGCACAGCTTCAGCAGCTCGATGGCGCCATACATCACCCCGTGGTCAGTGAGGGCGAGGGCGGGCATGCCCAGCTCCTCGGCCCGCTTCACCATGGCCGGCAGCTGACTGGCCCCATCCAGGAGGCTGTAGTCGCTGTGGTTGTGGAGCGGAACGAAGGCCAAGGGGAAATCCGCAGCAACCGGGGCAACGGAACCGATGGTGGGTTCCGGCCCCAGGCTAAGGGCGAAACGCTAGATGTAGTGCCTCAGGGCACCAGCGCCGCCGCCGGCCTCTGGGCCATCACCCGGGCAGCCTGCTCGTAGTGCCAGGCCACCTGCAGCAGCCGCTCCTCCTGCAGCACGCCGGTGATCAACTGCAGGCCGATGGGCAGGCCGGCGCCGTCGAAACCGCAGGGGAGGCTGATGGCCGGCAGGCCCGCCATGTTGGCGGGGATGGTGAGCAGGTCCGCCAGGTACATGGCCAGGGGGTCTTCGCTGTGGGCGCCGAAGCCGAAGGCGGTGGTGGGGGAGGTGGGGGTGAGCAGCACATCCACCGTGTCGAAGGCGCGGTCGAAGTCGCGGCGGATCAGGGTGCGCACCTGCTGGGCCTTGCGGTAGTAGGCATCCACATAGCCGGCGGAGAGGGCGTAGGTGCCGATCAGGATGCGGCGCTTCACCTCATCGCCGAAGCCCTCGGCGCGGCTGCGGGCGGTCATCTCCGCCAGGCTGGCGGCATCGGCGGCGCGGTAGCCGTATTTGACGCCGTCGTAGCGGGCCAGGTTGGCGGAGGCCTCCGATGGGGCGATCACGTAATAGGTGGCGATGCCGTCGTTGAAGCGGGGGCAGCTCACATCCACCAGCTCGCAGCCCAGGGCCTGCAGCTGCTCGGCGGCGGCCATCACGGAGGCCTTCACCTGGGGATCAAGGCCCTCCGCCTCGAAGCACTCGCGCACCAGGCCCACCTTGAGGCCCTGCACCGGCTGCTGCAGGGCGGCGCGGTAATCGGGCACCGGCGCCTTGAGGCAGGTGGAGTCGCGGGGGTCCTCACCGGCGATCACCTGCAGCAGTTCGGCGGCGTCGGCCACGTTGGTGGTGAAGGGGCCCACCTGGTCGAGGGAGCTGGCGAAGGCCACCAGGCCGTAACGGCTGACGCGGCCATAGGTGGGCTTGAGGCCCACCACCCCACAGAAGGCGGCGGGCTGGCGGATCGAGCCGCCGGTGTCGGAGCCGAGGGAGGCCACGCACTCGCCGGCGGCCACGGCGGCGGCGCTGCCGCCGGAGCTGCCGCCGGGCACCTTGTCGGGGTTCCAGGGGTTGCGGCTGGGGCCGAAGGCGGAGGTCTCGGTGGAGCTGCCCATGGCGAACTCATCGAGGTTGGTTTTGCCCAGCAGCACCGCCCCAGCGCCCCACAGCCGCTCGGTGACGGTGGATTCGTAGGGGGGCACGAAGTGCTCCAGCATGCGGCTGGAGCAGGTGGTGCGGATGCCCTTGGTGCAGAGGTTGTCCTTGATGGCCAGGGGCACACCGGCCAGGGGCGGCAGCGGTTCACCGGCGGCCCGCAGGGCATCGATGCGGTCGGCGTCGGCCCGGGCCCGCTCGGCGGTCACCTCCAGGTAAGCGTGCACGCTGGGCTCCACCGCCTCGATGCGGCTGAGGTGCTGGTCGGCCAGCTCCCGGGCGGACACCTCACCGCGGCTGAGTTGCTCGCGCCACGCGGCGATGCCCATCGGAACCCTGCTCTGTTGCTGGGGCGACGCTATCAGTCAGCGTCTGGGCTGAGGCCGCTGCTCAGGCCTCGGCGCTGATGGTGAGCGGTTCGCTGCGGCGGGTGCGCAGCAGGGTGTGGTTCACCTCGGCGGCCCCTTCGCTGCGCAGGTCGGCGAGGAAGGGGGGCAGGGCCGCCTCGAGGCTGGAGCGCCGCACATAGGGGCCAAACCAGTAGGTGACATCCGGCTGACGCGATTCCACCCGGGCCCACCAGGCCAGACCGAGCCCGTTGGCGACGGTGCGCAGGGGCTGGAGCACGGTGGTCATCGGCCCTGGGGCGCAGTGAAGTCTGTGGCCATTGTGGCTGGAGGGCTCGCGAACGCAGCCGTCAGAGCTGGATGTCGGTGGAGAAGCCGGAGCCGTAGCTGGGCTCGAGGCCCAGCACCAGGGCCGGGGTGGGGTCAGGGGCCGCCGCTTCGGCCAGCTGGGGCTCGGCCTCCGGCAGGGGCTCGAACTGGGGTTCGGGGGCGGGCTCAGGCATCACCTCGGCGGGCAGCTCCGCCGCCGGTTCGGGGTCCGGGATGGGGGTGGGGAGCACCGCCGGGGGGGCCGGCATGGCGGGGCGCACGATGCGGGGGGCCGGGGCGTTGCCGGAGAGCTGCTTCATCCAGCCGCGGCGGGCCACCTCGTAAAGCACCATCGCCGTGGCCACGGAGGCGTTGAGGCTGGGGGTGCTGCCCCGCAGGGGAATGCGCACCAGCTGGTCGCAGTGCTTGCGGGTGAGCATCGAGAGGCCGGCCCCCTCGGAGCCGGTGACGATCACCAGCGGGCCCTCCAGGTCGGCCTCCGACAGCGACACGCTGCCCTCACCCGCCAGGCCGATGACGCGATAGCCCTCCTGCTTGAGCTGATCCAGGGAGCGGTTGAGGTTCACCACCCGGGCCACGGGCAGGTGCTCCAGGGCGCCGGCGGCCACCTTGGCCACCGAACCGGTGAGGCCGGCGCTGCGGCGCTGGGGCAGCACCAGGCCATGGGCACCGAGGGCTTCGGCGCTGCGCACGATCGCCCCGAGGTTGTGGGGGTCGGTGATGCCGTCAAGGGCCATCAGCAGGGGCGGTTCCCCCAGGTCGCGGCAGCCCTCGATCAGGCTGTCGAGGTCGAGGGTGTCGGCGGCGGCCACCTGCAGCACGATGCCCTGGTGCACGGCACCGCCGGTGAGTTGCCCCAGGCGCGCCCAGGTGACCTCCTCCACCAGCACGCCGCCGGCCTTGGCCTCCCGCAGCAGCTGCAGGAAACGGGGCTGGAAGCGCATCTCGGGGGTGCACCAGATGCGGTGAATCGGGCGCTCACTCTCCAGGGCGGCCTGGGCGCTGTGCCGCCCCCAGATCAGGTCGTCCGCGGGGGCGGCGCCGAAGCGTTCCGATTCGCCGCTGGGGGCATCCACCGCCACCTGGGGGGCCCGGTCGGGGCGGCGGTCGTCGAAGGGGGGGCGGGGCTGGAAGGGGGTGCGGCCCTGGGGGCGACCCCCAGGGCGGCCCGGGCGGCGCTCCGGCCGACGCTCGGGGCGGCTGCCGCCGAAGCGGGCGCCCTCGGGCCGGAAGCTGTCGCGGCGGGGGGCATCGGCCCGGGGGGCCTCGAAGCGACCCTCACCGCGGCGGGCGAAGGGTTTGCGGTCGCTGGGGCCGCTGCGCTCGGCGCGGTAGGGCCGTTCACCACGCTCGGGGCGGTCACCGCGGGCGGGGCGATCCCCCCCCTCCGGGCGCCACTCACCGCGGGGGGCAAAGGGGCGGCGGGGGCCACCGGCACGGGCCGGGCCGCGGCCGGGCCTGGAAAAACGACCCTCCCCGGCTCCGGAGCCCTGGCCCTGGTCCCTGCGGCGATCAAAACGGGGGCTCATGGACAGAGGGGCAAAGGATCTATGGGTCGGCGTCTTCAAGGTGCGCCAGCAGCTGGCCAAGGCGGCGGGGGTTCTGCAGAAACAGCCAGCCCACCATTGTCTCAAATCCCGTCGCCTGGCCATAGGCGGCGGCGTCACCGCGGCGGGGTCCGCGGCCGGCACGGTTGCGACCGCGCCTCACCAGATCTAGCTCCGCATCGGTGAGCAGCCCACGGGCCTCCAGGCGCTGCAGGGCCGCGGCCTGGGCATCGGCACGCACATCGGCCACCACCGCCCGGTGCAGATCGGCGCTGCGGCCGGGTTGACGGCAGCGCCGCAGCCGTTGGTGGAGCTCCCACACCGCATCGCCGAGCCAGGCCAGCTGCAGCGGCCCCAGTTCCCCCTCCAGGGGGGTGGGCCCCAGGGCCTCCAGCCAGCCGGGGCTCAGCCCGGCCTCAGGCGGCGATGGCTCCGAGGGCGGTGTCGAGGTCGGGCTGGAGATGGAGGAACTCCTCGAGTCGCACCAGTTTCACCGTCTGCACCACGCGGGCATTGCCCACCACCAGGAACTGGGTGCGCTGCTGGTTGCACTGCTTGGCGAACTGCACCAGCGACCCCAGGCCGGAGGAATCGATGAAGTCGATGCGGCTGAGGTCGAGCACCAGCGGCTGGGGGGTGCTGGTGAGGTGCCCGTTGATGAATTCGAGAAACTGCTTCTCGGAGTAGGCGTCGAGCTGGCCGGTGAAGCTGAACAGCAGACAGCCGTCCTGCTGCTCGAAGCCGCCGCGCAAGGACACGGTCAATCGCTGCAGATCCGTGATGGCTCCTGACCTCGGACGACACAGGCGACCGCAGTGTAGGGACAGTTTTGAGAACGGACAGGCCCGCAACATTCCGTGCGGAAAGGGCCGCGAAGCCGCTGGCTTCAGCCGCGGCGCTGGGCCATCAGGGCGGCGAAGCGGCCGAAGTGGTGGTCGGCGTCGTGGGGGCCGGGGCTGGCCTCCGGGTGGTACTGAACCCCGAACACCGGCAGGCGGCGGTGGGCCAGGGCCGCCACGGTGCGGTCGTTGAGGTTGAGGTGGGTCACCTCCACCGCCGTGGCGTCGAGGGAATCGGCGTCGAGGGCGAAGCCGTGGTTCTGGCTCGTGATCTCGACGCTGCCGGGGCTGCCGCAGGGGTGGTTGAGGCCCCGGTGGCCGTAGCCAAGCTTGTAGGTGCGGCCCCCCAGGGCCAGCCCCAGAATCTGGTGCCCCAGGCAGATGCCGAACACCGGCAGATCGGGCTGCTGCAGGAGCCCCTGGGCCAGGGTGATGCCGCTGCCCACCGCCGCCGGGTCGCCGGGGCCATTGGAGAGGAACACCCCTTCCGGGCTGCGCTCGAGCACCTGCTCCAGGCTGGCGGAGGCGGGCAGCACGGTGACGCTGCAGCCATGGGCCGCCAGGCGCTCGAGGATGGCGCGCTTGATGCCGAAGTCGATGGCCACCACCCGGTAGGGGCATTCGGGAGCCGGCTGGCGGCGCTGGTCAAAGCTGGCGGGGCAGCAGCGGTCCCACTGGTAGGGCTCGGCGGTGGTCACCTGCTCCGCCAGGTTGAGACCCGCCATGGAGGGGGCGGAGCGCACCCGCTCCAGCAGCTGCTGGGGGCTGCTGCCATCGCTGCTGATGGCGCCATTGATGGCGCCCCCCTCCCGCAGGTGGCGCACCAGGGCGCGGGTGTCGAGGCCGCAGATGCCCACGACGTTGTGGTGCTGCAGCCACGCCTCCAGGCTGTCTTCGGCCCGCCAGCTGCTGGGGGTGGGCACCAGCTGGCGGGCGATCACGCCGCGCACATGGGGGGCATCGGCCTCCTGGTCGGCGCCGTTGACGCCGGTATTGCCCAGCTCCGGGTAGGTGAAGGTCACCAACTGCCCGGCGTAGCTGGGGTCGGTCATCACCTCCTGGTAACCGGTCATGCCGGTGTTGAACACCACTTCCCCCACGGCGGTGCCGCGGGCGCCGAAGGCGCTGCCCCGCAGCACCAGGCCATCGGCCAGCACCAGCAGGGCGGGGTGGGGGGCGTGTTCCGTGGTCATGGGCCCATCATCCCCTGCAGCGGTTCAGGCCAGGGCGGTGCGCAGGGCCTCCAGCCGGGCCCAGGGGGCGCCGCTGGCCAGGGCCTCCAGGGCCATGGGCACCGCCGCCGCCACGCTGGGGGCAAGGCCGGCGGCCCATAGCACCAGGGCCGCATTGAGGGCCACCACGTCCCGCTGGGCCGGGGTGCCCTGGCCCCGCAGCACCGCCTCCAGGATGCGGCGGTTGTGCTCCAGCTCACCCCCCGCCAGCTGCTCGAGCCCCGCCGGGGTGAGCCCCAGGTCGGCGGGGAGCAGCTGATCGGCGCGCACCTGGCCCGCCTCCACCAGCCGCAGGTGGTTGGGGCCGGAGAGGGAGGCCTCATCGAGGCCACCGTGGCCGTGCACCACCACGGCCCGCTGCACCCCCAGCCGGGCCAGGGCCTCGGCCATCGGATCCAGCAGCTCGGCCGCCCCCACCCCAAGCACCTGGAAATCGGGCCGCAGCGGATTCACCAGGGGGCCCAGCAGGTTGAACACGGTGCGCACCCCCAGGGCCTTGCGCAGGGGGGCCAGCCCCACCAGGGCCGGATGCCAGCCGGGGGCGAACAGGAAGGTGACCCCCGCCTGGGGGAGGGCATCGAGCACCCGCTGGGCCGGGGCCGCCAGGTTGAGGCCCGCCGCCTCGAGCACATCGGCGGAGCCCACCTTGCCGCTGGCGCTGCGGTTGCCGTGCTTGGCCACATGGGCACCGCAGGCGGCGGCCACGAAGGCCACGGCGGTGGAGATGTTGAAGGTGTTGGCGCCGTCGCCCCCCGTGCCGCAGGTGTCCACCAGCGGCAGGGGCGGCCGCTCCCCCGGCAGGGGGCAGGCCTGGCGCAGCACCTGGGCCATGGCCGCCAGCTCCTCACCGGTCACCCCCTTGGCACGAAGGGCCGCCAGCAGGGCACCGGTCTGCACCGGCTGCAGCTGCTCCGCCAGCCAGGCCTCCATCAGGGCCGTGGCCTCGGGGGCCGCCAGGGGCTGGCCCCGCAGCAGCTGCTCCAGCAGGGCAGACCAGGAGAGGGAATCGGCGGCCATCGGTGGGGTGCGCAACGGAAGGGGGCGGCGGGAACTCAGGGGCTGTCCTGGTCGGCGGTGTCGAAGCCGGAGCCCACGGACTGCTCCTCAGCCCGCAGGCCGGGGCGGTAGCCGGCTTCCCAGATGCCGCGGCAGCGCTGGTTGAGCTGCTCGCGGCTGAGGCCCCACAGGCGCAGGGTCTTGTCGAGGTCGTCCTGGAGGTCCTGGGCACCGGGGAAGCCGGCGTAACGCATCAGCAGCCGCCCCAGGTTCACCAGCTCCGCCTCGGCGGGGGTTTCGGTGGCCAGCAGCTGATCCACCAGCTCCCGGTCGGTGGCATAGAGCGGATGGCTCTGGGGCTGCTGCTCGTCCATGGGCCGTCGGGTTCGGCTCCCTAGGTTGGCAGCACTTGCTGAGCTCCATGGCGGCGATCCGCTTCGGCCTGATCGGGCGCTACCTGCGCCCCCATCGCCGCACGGTGCTGCTGGGCATGGCGGCCCTGGTGGTGGTCAACCTGCTGAGCGTGTCGATCCCGCTGCTGGTGCGCGGCGTGGTGGACGACCTGCAGGACGGTTTCAGCGTGGCGGACGTGCTGCGCCAGGCGGGGTTGATCATCGCCCTGGCCACGCTGATGGGGGCCGTGCGGCTGTGGTCGCGAATGCTGGTGTTCGGCGTGGGCCGCCAGGTGGAGGTGGAGCTCAAGCAGCGGATCTTCGACCACATGCTCCGCCAGGAGCCGGGCTGGGTGCAGACCACCGGCAGCGGCGAGGTGATCAGCCGTGCCACCAGCGATGTGGAGAACGTGCGGCGGCTGCTGGGCTTCGCCGTGCTCAGCCTCACCAACACCGCCCTGGCCTATGCCCTCACCCTGCCGGCGATGCTGGCGATCGACCCCTGGCTGAGCCTGGCGGCGGTGGGGCTCTACCCGCTGATGCTGGTGATCGTGCGGCTGTTCGGCGGCCGCATGATGAAGCAACAGCGGCGCCAGCAGGAGGCGCTGGCCCAGCTGAGCGACCTGATCCAGGAGGACCTCTCCGGCATCAGCGCCATCAAGATCTACGGCCAGGAAACCACCGAACGGCAGGCCTTCGCCGCGCGCAACCGCCGCTACCGGGATGACGCCCTGCAGCTGGCCCGCACCCGCAGCACCCTGTTTCCGCTGCTGGAGGGCATCAGCTCCGTGAGCCTGCTGCTGCTGCTGGCCCTCGGCAGCGGCCAGCTGGCCAGCGGCCGGCTCTCGATCGGCGACCTGGTGGCCCTGATTCTGTTTGTGGAGCGGTTGGTGTTCCCCACGGCCCTGCTGGGCTTCACCCTCAACACCTTCCAGACCGGCCAGGTGAGCCTGGAGCGGGTGGAGGAGCTGCTGCGCCGCGAGCCGGAGATCCAGTCGCCCCAGCACCCCCAGCCCCTGGAGCGGCCGCGCCCCGGCAGCGGTGTGGCCCTGGAGGCCCGGGGCCTCACGGTGCGCTACCCCAAGGCCCAGCGGCTGGCCCTCGATGGGGTGAGCTTCCGGCTGGAGCCCGGCGAGCTGGTGGCGGTGGTGGGGCCGGTGGGCTGCGGCAAGACCACCCTGGTGCGAGCCATCGGCCGCATGGTGGAGGTGCCCGCCGGCCAGCTCTGGCTCAACGGCAGCGATGTGACCGGCGTGGACCTGGAGAGCCTGCGGCGCCAGGTGGCCCTGGTGCCCCAGGAGGGGTTCCTGTTCACCGCCACCCTGGCGGACAACCTGCGCTACGGCGACCCGGAGGCGGACCAGGGGTCCGTGGAACGGGCGGCACAGCAGGCCCGCCTGGAGGCGGACATCCGCGGCTTCCCCGACGGCTACAGCACCCTGGTGGGGGAGCGCGGCATCACCCTCAGCGGCGGCCAGCGGCAGCGCACCGCCCTGGGGCGGGCCCTGCTGGTGCAGGCACCGCTGCTGGTGCTCGATGACGCCCTGGCCAGCGTGGACAACAACACCGCCGCCGCCATCCTCGAGGCGGTGCGCCAGCAGCGGCAGCGCACGATCCTGATGGTGAGCCACCAGCTCTCGGCCGCCGCCGCCTGCGACCGGATCCTGGTGCTGGACGGCGGCAAACTGGTGCAGCAGGGTCACCACAACAGCCTGGTGGCGCAGCGCGGCACCTACCGGCGCCTGTGGGAGCGGGAGCAGGCGGAACAGCAGCTCAGCCGCGCCGCCTGAAGGGGGCCGGCGGCATCACACTCTGTGCCGCAGGGCAGACAAGCCGCCCAACCGTGGCTTAGCTGGAACCACTGCCCCATGCCGCTGCCGCCATGACCGCCGGTGTGCCCTACCGCCTGCGCTGCACCCTCACCTTCGGGGACATCTACGCGCAGATCCTGATCTGGATGCTGGTGATCTTCGCCAGCCTGGCGGCGGGCCTGGCGCTGATGGGGGCCAGCCGGCCGATGTTCGCCCTGGTGGGGGTGGGGCTGATCCTGGTGCTGTCGCTGCCGTTTCTGCTGTTCGCCTTCACCACCACCCTGCTCAACCACATCGCCCTGGAACCGGGTTCACCGCAGGGCTGAAGCCCCTAGGCTCCCCCGGACGCTTGCACCAAAAACCCGGGTGTTCGGACTGTTTCAGGCCATGGCAGGCAGCAAGACCAGGTTGGTGAGCCCCGAGGCGGCCCTGCCCGGCCGCGGCACCCCCATCCCCTCCGCCGAACGCCATGCGGTGCTGGGTACGTCCCTGAAGGCGCCGCTGAGCACCAGCCAGCAGGAGGCCCTGTTCGGTTGCGGCTGCTTCTGGGGGGCGGAGAAGGGGTTTTGGCGCCTGCCGGGGGTGATCACCACCGCCGTGGGTTACGCCGGCGGTTTCACCCCCAACCCCACCTATGAGGAGGTGTGCTCCGGGGGCACAGGCCACACGGAGGTGGTGCGGGTGGTGTGGGATGTGAACGCCGTCGACTTCAGCGACCTGCTGAAGCTGTTCTGGGAATGCCACGACCCCACCCAGGGCATGGGCCAGGGCAACGACACCGGCACCCAGTACCGCTCCGCCATCTACGTGGCCGATGCGGCGCTGCTGCCGCAGGCGGAGGCCTCCCGCGACCGCTACCAGGCGCTGCTCACGGCGGCCGGCCGCGGCGCCATCACCACGGAGCTGGCCAGCGGCAAGCCCTTCTATTTCGCGGAGGCCTACCACCAGCAGTACCTGGCCAAACCCGGCAGCCGCCCCTACTGCTCCGCCCGCCCCAGCGGCGTGCTGCTGGATGGCTTCCCCGGTGCCGCCTACAAGCTGCCGCCGGCGGTGTGGAGCCACTACGACTGGTCCATCGACCACTGCGTGCTGCGGGGGGAGAACAGTCCGATCCAGCCATGATCAGCCTGAGCCTGGTGCCGCTGCTGGCGATGACCAGCCCCTGGTGGGAGGACTACGAGGTGCGCGAACGCTTCCTCTGCGGCGACCGCGGCGGGCTGGTGGTGGAGCGCAACGCCTCCCAGGCCTCGCTGATCAGCGGCCCGGCGGGCATCACCCTGTTCCGGGAATCCAGCACCGAACCGGGGCTGCACTACCGCAACGGTGAAATGCTGCTCACCCTCTGGGGCGACAACCTCACCCTGGAGCAGGGGCGCAACACCCTGCGCTGCATCCGCACCGACCAGGCCTGACCCCCACCGCCATGAACCCCTTACCCGACCGCACCGTGATCATCGGCATGGTGGCCACCCTGGGGCTGGTGTTCGCCCTGGTGTTCTGGTTCGTGCGGCTCAACCCCAGCCAGCCGCCCGAACTGCAGTGGCGGGATTCGCCCCCCAGCCGTCCGGCGCCGGCACGGCCGCTGCTTCCGGGCAAACCGTCCAATGCGGCGCTGATCTGATCGGTGCTGCAGGACAATGCGGCCGGACCTCCGCCCTCGCGCGTCCGATCCGTGCCACCCCAGACGCCCGACCCCCTGCAGCGCCAGCTGCATCCGCTGCCCAAGGGGCTGGTGGAGCTCTATGGGCTGCTGGCGGTGCTGTTTGTGCTGGTGCCGGAATGGATGGCCGGCAGTGCCCTGGCGGGCCTGCGCCAGGGGCGCGAGGGCAGCGACCTGCCGATGACCGCCCGCGCCTGGCGGCGGGTGCCGGAACTGCGGCTCGCCTCGATGCCGCTGGCGGAGCTGCGGCTGCTGGCCCGGCAGCTGCGGGTGTGCGGTTACGCCGGCCTGAACCGCGATCAACTCACCGGGCGGCTGCTGGGCAAAATCCGCGCCCGTGGCGCAAAGGCCCTGTGGTAACTTCGATCTGCCGGGGCGTAGCGCAGCTTGGTAGCGCACCACTTTGGGGTAGTGGGGGTCGTGGGTTCAAATCCCGCCGCTCCGATTGATTCACCGGCGCGCCACCCTCGGGTGGCGTTTTTTTTGCCCTGCGGCCGGGGATGGGTCAGTGCAGCCGGGTGGTGACCCGGTAGCAGCGCAGCCAGCGGTTGACCCGCGGCCGCAGGCTAGGGGGCACCTCCTCCAGCAGCTGGGAGAGCTCCAGGGCCCCGAGGCGGCGCAGGTCGCGCACATCCACATGCCAGAGGGCCTCCGCCTCCCGGATCAGCCGCGCCCAGGTGCGCGTGTCCTGCCAGCGCTGCACCTCCTGCTGCGGGCAGGGGCGTCTGGCCGGTTGCCCCCGGGCTGTTGATGCCATGGCCGCCATGGGCGGGGATCATCCTCAGCTTGCAGCGGGGGCAACGCAGCAGCCCAAAGCGACGGTTCTGCTTCCCGTTGCTGAAGCAAATCAGGCGCTGCGGCGCTCCTGGGGCTCCTCCACCGGCACCACCGGGAAGCCGAGGCGCTCCACCTCCCGCTCGGAGAGGCGGCGGGTCCAGGCGCCGCTCACCGGATCGTTCCAGCGGAAGCCCGCCTCCCGGGCCCGATGGCGCTCCTCATAGGAGACGCGGGCGCGGTAGAGACGCCGCGGTTCGAGCCCCTGCTGCAGCAGCGTCTCCAGCTCGGCGCAGCGCTCAAACACCTGGGCCAGGTAGATGCAGTCGGTGAGGGCGCGGTGGGCCGCCCACACGGGCACCCCGTAGGCCAGGGCCAGGTCGCGCACGGAGGGGTTGGGGCGCAGCTGGCGCTCCGCCGGCCAGCGGAGGTCTTCCATGCTGCAGAGCCAGGGCTTGTGGATGGCCGGCAGGGGACCCACGCCAAACCACTGGCGATCGAAGGCGGCGTTGTGGGCCAGCACCACATCGGCGCTCTCCAGCAGCGCCTCAAAACAGGCCAGGCCGCTGCGCCAGGGCTGGGGCAGGCGGCTCACCGCCGGGTCGATGCCGTTGATGGCTTCGGCGCCGTTGCTGTCGCAGGGCAGCAGAAACGACACCTGGCCCAGCACGGCCCGGTGGGGCACTTCAAACAGCACGGCCCCCACTTCGATGCAGTGGTGCTGCGCGGGGTCGAGGCCCGTGGTTTCGGTGTCGAGGATCAGCAGCCGCTGGGGGGCGGACGGGCCCGCCGGCACCAGGCTCACGGGCTGGGCCGCCGGCACGGGCACAGGTTCGGGCTCCGGGGCTGGGGGCACCACCGCAGGAGCTGGAGGCGCCGCGAAGGCCAGGCTGAGCAGATCCGCCTGCTCCCAGCCCGGTTCCGCGGCGGCGGCGGCCGAGGGGTCGGCCGGGGATGGATCCAGCGGCTGGGGCATCGGGCGGGGCGGGACTGCCGCCATGATCTCAGCGTCCACCGATGCTGCCTAGGGTTTGGCCAGCTTGGTGTTCCCCTTGGCCCAACCCCTCGGCTGCGGCGACCGCGCCCCGCAGATCGCCCTCAGCGATCAGAACGGCATCGAGCGCCGCAGCGACCAGCTGGCGGGCAAGGCCCTGGTGCTGTTCTTCTACCCGAAGGACGACACCCCCGGCTGCACCATGGAGGCCTGCGCCTTCCGCGACAGCCATGCCGACCTGCAGGCCCTGGGGGCCGAGGTGTGGGGGGTGAGCGGCGATGACGCCGGCAGCCACCAGCGCTTCGCCCAGCGCCACAGCCTCCCCTACCCCCTGCTGGTGGACCGCGGCAACCAGCTGCGGCGCGCCTTCGGGGTGCCGGCGGTGCTGGGGCTGCTGCCGGGCCGCGTCACCTACGTGATCGATGGCGACGGCGTGATCCGCCACGTGTTCAACAACCTGCTGGATGGGCCCGCCCACCGCCGCGAAGCCCTCGATGCCCTGAAGCGTCTGCAGGCGGCATGAGCTGGCGCCAGCGGGGCAGCCTCTGGACCCTGCAGCCGCCGGAGCCCATCGGCCGTGTGGATGTGATCGGCGGCAGCTACCTGGCGGCCACCCCCCAGCTCAGCTACCGGCGCCTGCTGGAGGCCCTGGCCCGCCAGGGGCTGGCGGTGTGGGCCTGGAGCTACGTGCCCGGCTTCGACCACCAGGCCCAGGCCAACGAGGCCTGGCGCGCCTTCCGCGCCGAGCGCTGCGACCTGCCGGTGCTGCGGCTGGGCCACAGCCTCGGCTGCAAGCTGCACCTGCTGGCCCCCGACAACGGCCGCGGCTGCAGCGGCCTGGCGGCCCTGAGCTTCAACAACTTCTCGGCGGAGCGCAGCGTGCCGCTGCTGGCCGACCTGGGCCCACGGCTGGGCATCAGCAGTGAATTCAGCCCCTCGCCGGAGGAAACCCTGCGGCTGGTGGGGCGTGACTACCGCCAGCCCCGCAACCTGCTGGTGCGCTTCAACCGCGACGGCATCGACCAGAGCCCGCGACTGCTGGATCAGCTGCGGCAGCGCCCGGGGGATGCCTCCAGCCTGGTGGAGTTGCCGGGGGATCACCTCACCCCCGCCAGTGCGGGGCTGCGGCAGAACCTGCTGGGCCGCTGGGCCGATGACCCGGCCCGCCAGCGCCAGATCGATCGCCTGGCGCAGCTGATCCTGGGGTGGTGGCGCTCAGACCCGCAGGGCCTCGAGCACGGAGCGGTCCTCCAGGGTTGAGGTGTCGCCGCTCACCTCCTGGCCGGCGGCCAGGGAGCGCAGGATGCGGCGCATGATCTTGCCGCTGCGGGTCTTGGGCAGCGCATCGGTGAACTTGATCAGATCCGGCCGGGCGATGGGGCCGATCTCCTTGCCCACATGGCCCCGCAGTTCGGCCATCAGGGCGTCATCGCCGCTGCGGCCGGCCTCGAGGGTCACGAAGGCCACGATGCCTTCGCCCTTGAGGTCGTCGGGGCGCCCGACCACCGCCGCCTCCGCCACGGCCGGATGGCTCACCAGGGCGCTCTCGATCTCCATGGTGCCGAGGCGGTGGCCGCTGACGTTGATCACGTCGTCCACCCGGCCCATCACCCAGAAGTAGCCGTCGGCGTCGCGGCGGGCGCCGTCACCGGCGAAATAGAGGTGGGAGCCGTCGGCGGGGCGGATCTCCTCCCAGTAGCTCTTGCGGAAGCGCTCCGGATCGCCATGCACGGTGCGCATCATTCCGGGCCAGGGGCGACGGATCGCCAGGTAGCCCCCCTGGTCGGCGGGCTGGGAGTTGCCGTCTTGGTCCACGATGTCCGCCTGGATGCCCGGCAGGGGCAGGGTGGCGGAGCCGGGCTTGGTGGGGGTGGCCCCGGGCAGGGGGCTGATCATCACGCCGCCGGTTTCCGTCTGCCACCAGGTGTCGACGATCGGGCAGCGGTTGCCTCCGATCACGTCGCGGTACCACATCCACGCCTCCGGGTTGATGGGTTCCCCCACGGTGCCGAGGATGCGCAGGGAGCTCATGTCGTAGCGGTCGGGCACCTCGCGGCCGCCCTTCATGAAGGCGCGGATCGCCGTGGGGGCGGTGTAGAAGATCGTGCAGCGCAGCTTCTGGATCAGCTCCCAGAAGGCCCCCGGGTTGCCGGGGCGCGGGGCCCCCTCGTACATCACCGTGGTGGCGCCATTGGAGAGCGGGCCGTAGACGATGTAGCTGTGGCCGGTGATCCAGCCCACGTCGGCGGTGCACCAGTGGATGTCGTCCTCGCGGATGTCGAAGATCCACTGGAAGGTGAGGTGCGCCCAGAGGTTGTAGCCGGCGGTGGTGTGCACCACCCCCTTGGGCTTGCCGGTGGAGCCGGAGGTGTAGAGCACGAACAGGCGGTCTTCGCTGGCCATCGGCTCGGCCGGGCAATCGGGGCTCTGGGCCTCCACCAGCGCATGCCACCAGTGGTCGCGACCGGGGGCCATGGCGCAGGGGCCGGCGGCCCCCGCCAGCCGCTCCACCACCAGCACGTGCTGCACGCTGGGGGCGCCGCCGTTGGCGGTGAGGGCCTCATCCACCGCCGGCTTGAGGGGCACGGGCTTGTCCTTGCGGAAGCCGCCGTCGGCGGTGATCACCGCCTTGGCCTCGCCATCGATCAGGCGATCGCGCAGGGCGTCGGCGGAGAAGCCGCCGAACACCACCGAGTGGGGGGCGCCGATGCGGGCGCAGGCCAGCATGGCGATGGCCGCCTCCGGCACCATCGGCATGTAGAGGGCCACCAGGTCGCCCTTGCCGATGCCGAGGGCCTTGAGGGCATTGGCGGCCTTGCACACCTCAGCGTGCAACTGGCGGTAGGTGAAACGGCGTTCATCGCCGGGCTCCCCTTCCCAGATCAGGGCGGTCTTGTCCGCCCGGGGGCCATTCAGGTGCCGGTCGAGGCAGTTGTAGCTGAGGTTGGTGGTGCCCCCTTCAAACCAGCGGGCGAAGGGGGGATTGCTCCAGTCGAGCACCGTGTGGAAGGGCTCGAACCAGTGCAGCTGGCTGCGGGCCTGTTCACCCCAGAAGGCGTCGGGATCGGCGTCGGCGCGGGCCACCAGGGCCCGGTAGGCCTCCAGGGAGCCGATGCGGGCGGAGGCCGCCAGGGCGGCGGGCGGTTCGAACAGACGCTGCTCCTGCAGCACGGATTCAATCCCGGAGCTGGGGGCGGCGTCGGACATGGGGCGGGAACGGCGTGCACCCATTCAAGCGAGGAAATCCCGGGCCCCCAGCCGCTGTCACGCAGTGTCAGGCCAGCGCTAACGGAGGATGGATCGATGGTTCTGCCCGCCGCCTGCCTGTTCGACCTGGACGGCCTGCTGCTCGACACCGAGCCGCTGCACGCCCGGGCCTGGCAGCAGGCCGCACGCCACTTCGGCCGGGAGCTGACCCCCGAGGAACTGATGGCCCTGCGGGGCCGCCGCCGGCTCGACTGCGCCGATCAGGTGCGGGGCTGGATCGCCGCCGCCGGCGGCCCGGCCCTCAGCGCCGCCGAACTGCTGGCGGTGCGCCAGCCCATCGCCGAGGCGCTGCTGGTGCAGGCCCCGCCGATGCCGGGGGCGCCGGAGCTGGTGGAGCACTGCCACGCCGTGGGGCTGCCCATGGCCCTGGCCACCAGCAGCTCCCGCGAGGCGGTGGCCCTCAAGGCCGCGCCGCACCCCTGGCTGGCGCGCATCGGCGTGCGGGTGCACGGCGATGACCCGGAGCTGGAGCGGGGCAAGCCGGCCCCGGATGTGTTCCTGCTGGCGGCCCGGCGCCTGGGGGTGGCGGCAACGGACTGCTGGGCCTTCGAGGATTCCCCGGCGGGGGCGGCGGCGGCGGCGGCGGCCGGCTGCCGGGTGCACGTGTTGCCGCCGCCGCACCTGGATGGGCCGGCCCTGGAGCGCAGCTACCCGGGGGAGCCCACCCTGCTCAGCAACCTGCACCAGGTGATCCGGGCGCTGGAGGCCGCCCCGTGAAACGGGGCCGTGAGGCGCTCAGTACAGCCGGCTGAGCACGAATTCCGGCAGGGCCAGCAGGGCGCTGCGGCTTTCGGAAGCGGGCAGCCAGGTGAGGGCCTCGCGCGCCTCATTGGCGAAGCCCTCCGCCAGGGTGCGGGAGCGCTGGATGGCGGCGCTGCCGCGCACCAGATCGAGGGCCTGCTCCAGGTCGCCCTCCTGGCTGAATTCCCGCTCGATCAGGCCCGCCAGGGCGGGGCGCTCCTCGAGGGCGTAGAGGGCGGGAGCGGTGAGGTAGCCGCTGGCCAGGTCGCTGGCGGCGGGCTTGCCCAGCTGCTGGTCGCTGCCGGTGAAATCGAGGATGTCATCCACCACCTGGAAGGCCAGGCCCAGCTGGCGGCCGAAGCGGTAGAGGCTGTCGAGCTGGGATGCGGGCAGGCCGCTGAGCACCCCGGCGGCGCGGGCGCTGTTGGCGATCAGGGAGGCGGTTTTGCAGTAGCTCTTCTCGAGGTAGGTCTCGAAGCTCTGGCCGGTGTCGTAGCGGAACAGGCCCTGGCGCACCTCGCCATCGGCCAGGTCCATGATCACGCGGGAGAGCAGCTTCACCACCTCAAGGTCGTCGAGGTTGGCCAGGTGCCAGCTGGCCTGGGCGAAGAGGAAGTCGCCCGCCAGCACCGCCACCCGGTGGTTGAAGCGGCTGTGCACGGTGTCCACGCCGCGGCGGGTGGAGGCCTCATCCACCACGTCGTCGTGCACGAGCGAGGCGGTGTGGATCATTTCGGTGATCTCCGCCAGGCGCCGGTGGCGGCTGGAGAGCTCCCCATCGGCGGCCAGGGCACGGGAGATCAGCAGCACGATGCCGGGGCGCAGGCGCTTGCCGCCGGCGCTGAACAGGTGCTCGGCGGCGGCCTGCAGGATCGGGTGGCCGGCGCCGATCAGGCTGCGCAGATCACTGAGCAGAGCCTCAAGGTCGGCCTCGACGGGCTGAAGCAGCTCTGCAACCGTGGCCATGTCCCCCTGCGGCGCCGCGATCCTAGGAGGCGCGGGCCTCGGGCCGCTGGCTCAGGCGGGGGCCAGCACCGCCTCCCCCTCAGGGTTGCGGCACCAGCGCAGCGCCTGGCTGCGGCAATCGGCCCCCACCAGCCGCGCCACGGCCCGATCGAAGGCCGCGGCCTCGCCGGTGGTGAGGAAGCGGTGCGGTGGCGCCGGCAGCGCCCCGGGCGCCAGGCGCAGGCCCTGCTGCTCCAGCACCTCCCCCAGGTGGCGGGCCACGGCGGGGGCGGGGTCGAGCACCGCCAGGCCAGGCCCCACCAGGCGCCGGATCGCCTCGATCACAAACGGGTAATGGGTGCAGCCCAGCACGATCGTGTCAGCGCCGGCCGCCAGCATCGGATCGAGGAAGCGCCGCAGGGTGGCATCGCAGTGGGGGCCCTCCAGCTGCCCCTGCTCCACCAGGTCCGCCAGGCCGATGCACACCTGCTCCACCACCTGCACCGAGCCGGCGCAGCGGCCCACGGTGGCCCGGTAGAGCTCCCCCTGGAAGGTGGCGGGGGTGGCCATCACCCCCACCACACCGCTGCGGGTGATGGCCACCGCCGGCTTCACCGCCGGCTCCAGCCCGAGGATCGGCAGCTGGGGGAAGCGCTGGCGCAGGGGCTGCAGGGCCACCGCCGAGGCGGTGTTGCAGGCCACCACGATCGCCTTGCAGCCTTCCCGCACGAGGTGGTCGGTGATGGCCAGGCAATGGCCCTGGATCTCGGCGGCGCTGCGGTTGCCGTAGGGCACATGGGCCTGGTCCGCCAGGTAGAGCACCGTTTCGCCAGGGAGGTGATGCACCACCTGGCGCCACACACTGAGGCCCCCCACACCGGAATCGAAGATGCCGATCGGGGCCTGGCTCATGGGTTGGCCACCAGGTAATTGAGCAGGCCGGTGGCGATGGCCACGGCCATGCGCTGGCGGAAGGTGGGATCGGCGAGCCGTGGCGAATCCAGCTCGCCGGTGACGAAGCCCATCTCCGCCAGGGCCGAGGGCATCACCGTGCGGCGGATCACGAAGTAGCGGCCCGGGCGGGCGCCGCGGTCGGGGCTGCCGGGGGCCACCCGCAGCATCTGGGTCTGCACCGCCTCCGCCAGGCGGCGGGAGCGGCCGTCCTGGAAATAGAAGGTTTCGATGCCGTTCACATCCGGCCGCGACAGGCTCAGGGCGTTGGCGTGGATGCTCAGGAAGAGATCGGCGCGGTTGTTGTTGGCCAGGGCCACCCGCGGGGGCAGATCCACATCCACCTCGGAGGTGCGGGTGAGCAGCACCTCCACCCCCCTGGCCTGCAGCAGCTGGGCCACCTGCAGGCTCACATCCAGCACCACATCGGTTTCCCGCAGGCCGTTGATGCCCACGGCACCGGGGTCGGGGCCGCCGTGGCCCGGATCGATCACCACCCGATAGCGGCCGCGGGGCACCTCCGGCAGGGTCTCGGCCGAGGGCAGCGGCCCGCGGGATCGCTCGAACTCCAGCGGCGGGCGGGCGCGCCAGCTGGGGCCGGCCGCCGCCTCCACATCCCCCTCACCGATGGGCTCCAGGGGGCCGAGGTTGGTGCCGAACACCATCTGCCAGCGCTCGGCACTGGTGCCCACCAACCGCAGGGCGCGGGGGTCGAGGCGGGTGCCGGGGCGGAATTCCACCACCAGGCGGGTGGTGCTGTCGTTGGGGCGCCCCACCCGCACCTGGCGGATCAGGCCGTTGCCCCCCACGGTGCGGCTGCGCTGGGGTGCCCCCGGCAGGTCGATCCACACCCGCGGCCCCTGGCCGAAGCGCCCCTCTTCAAAGAAGGCCTGCAGGGAGGAGCCCGGCGGCGTGCGCAGCTCCAGCACCCCCTCGGCGGTAATGCGCCAGGCGGCCAGGGCACTGGCGGCCCAGGCGGGCAGGGCCGAGAGCAAGGCCAGGCCACCCCCCAGGGGCAGGGCCGCCGCCAGCAGCAACCCCGGCAGCCGCGCCCGCAGGCGGTGGAACAGGGGGCGCCTCACCGCTCAGAACAGGGCGGGACGCCGGTGCTGGAGGCTGGGCATCTGGGCCTGGATGCGCTGGCGGTGGGCCACATCCACGGGGGCCACCGCCTGGCCGGGGCCGGTGCCGGCGTCCGCCAGCACGGTGCCCCAGGGGTCGATCACCAGGGCGTGGCCATGGGTTTGGCGGCGGGCGCCGTGGCTGCCGGTCTGGGCCGGGGCCACCACATAGGTGGTGTTCTCGATCGCCCGGGCCTGCAGCAGCACCTGCCAGTGGTCCTTGCCGGTGAAGGCGGTGAAGGCCGCCGGAATGAACAGCACGTCGGCGCCGGCCCCCGCCAGGTGGCGGTAGAGCTCGGGGAAGCGCACGTCGTAACAGATGGAGAGGCCCACGCGGCACAGCCCCGGCACCTCCACCACCGGTGGCAGCTCCCCGCCGGGCTTCACCGTGGCCGACTCGCGGTAGGTGTTGCCGTCGGGCAGGTCCACATCGAAGAGGTGGATTTTGTCGTAGGTGGCCAGGATCTGGCCGTCCTTGCCCACCAGCTCGGCGCGGTTGCTGGTGAGGCGATCGCCGGCGGGCACGGGGTAGCCGCCCCCCAGGAGGGTCACCTGGTAGCGGCGGGCCATGGTCACCAGGAAGCGCTGGGCCCGCTCCGCCAGGGTGGGGGCCAACTCAAGCCGCTGGTCGTCGTCGCCCATGAAGGCGAAGTTCTCGGGCAGACCCACCAGGTCGGCGCCACGGCGGGCCGCCAGGTCGATCTGTTCCTCGGCGGCGGCGAAGTTTTGCTCGGGATCAGCCGTGCTGTTGAGCTGGATCGCTGCCGCGAGAAAGCTGGTCAAAACTGGATTTCCACCGCCGGCCGCACTGTAAGGGGGCTGGCAAACGGCTCAAGCCGCCTGCAACACCCCGGGGCTGGTCTGGGTGGGCACGATCGTGAGGTTGTCCACCGCGGCGCAGCAGGCGAAATCGGCGTCGTGGTTGCCGATGCCGATCAGCCGCTGGCCGTGGCTGGCGGCCCGCAGGCAGGTTTCGGTGTCGTGGTGCCACTGCTGCCAGAGGGCCAGGGCCGCCAGGGCTTCGTCGTTGCCGCAGCGCACCCCCACATGGGGCGACACCGCCAGCTCCAGGGCGGCGGACACCACCGCCCCGGCCGCCAGGCTGTCCTCGAGGGAATAGTCGCCCTCCCAGCCGCTGCCCACGATCCACACCCGGGCGGCGTTGCGCTCGATCAGGCGCCGGGCCACGGCGGTGCGGTTGGGCAGGCAGGCGGTGAGCAGCAGCGGCACCGCCTTCACCGCATCGAGGGAGCGTGTGCCGTTGGTGGTGCTCATGAAGATGCGCTTGCCCCCCACCAGCTCCGGCGTCACCGCCAGGGGGGAGTTGCCCAGGTCGTAACCGTCCACCCGCTTGCCGCCGCGCTCGCCGGCCCGCAGGCGGCGCTCGGCGGGCCAGGCGGCGGCGGCTGTCTCCAGGGCCCCCAGGTCGGCGAAGGCCTGGATCGCCTCGGCGCCGTTCTGCAGCGACCAGGCGATGGTGGTGGTGGCCCGCAGCACATCGATCACCACCGCGGCATCGGGGCCGCCCTCCGCCACCGGCAACACCACCGGCACGCACTCAGAGGTATGGAAATAGGAGATCTGCACGGCCGCGGTGGCGGGAGGGGTGCGTCACAGTAGGCACCACCAGGCCGGTTATCGGAGTGTGATGGGATCCCGGCGTGATCTGCGCGGCTTTCTTGAGCTGCTTGAGCAACGGGGGCAGCTGCGGCGGATCAGCGCGCCGGTGGATCCGGACCTCGAACTCTCCGCCATCGCCGATCGGGTGCTGGGCTGCGGCGGCCCGGCCCTGCTGTTCGAGAACGTGATCGGCAGCACCATGCCGGTGGCCGTGAACCTGATGGGCACCGTGGAGCGGGTGCTCTGGAGCATGGGCATGGAGCGGGCCGAGGAGCTCGAGCAGCTGGGGGAGCGGCTGGCCCTGCTGCAGCAGCCCCGCCCCCCCAAGGGGGCCCAGGAGGCCCTGCGCTTCGGTTCGGTGCTGCTGGATCTGCTCAAGGCCAAGCCCGACCTCGACCTGCTCCCCCCCTGCCACCAGCAGGTGTTCCGCGGCGAGCAGGTGAACCTCGATGCCCTGCCGCTGCTGCGGCCCTGGCCGGGGGATGCGGGGCGGATCATCACCCTGGGGCTGGTGATCACCAAGGACCCGCAAACCGGCACCCCCAACGTGGGCGTGTACCGGCTGCAGCAGCAGTCGCTGAACACGATGACCGTGCACTGGCTGAGCGTGCGCGGCGGGGCGCGCCACCTGCGCAAGGCGGCGGAGCTGGGCAAACCCCTGGAGATCGCCGTGGCCATCGGCGTGCACCCGCTGCTGGTGATGGCCGCCGCCACCCCGATCCCGGTGCAGCTGAGTGAATGGCTGTTCGCCGGGCTCTACGCCGGCGAAGGGGTGCGGCTGGCCAAATGCAAGACCGTCGACCTGGAGGTGCCCAGCCACAGCGAAGTGGTGCTGGAGGGCACGATCACCCCCGGCGAAGTGCTGCCCGATGGCCCCTTCGGCGACCACATGGGCTTCTACGGCGGTGTGGAGGATTCGCCCCTGGTGCGCATCCAGTGCGTCACCCAGCGGCGCGACCCGATCTACTTCACCACCTTCAGCGGCCGGCCCCCCAAGGAGGACGCGATGCTCGCCATCGCCCTCAACCGCATCTACACGCCGATCCTGCGGCAGCAGATCCCGGAGATCGTGGATTTCTTCCTGCCGATGGAGGGGCTCAGCTACAAGCTGGCGGTGATCGCCATCGACAAGGCCTACCCCGGCCAGGCGCGCCGCGCCGCCATGGCCTTCTGGAGCGCCCTGCCCCAGTTCACGTATACGAAGTTCGTGGTGGTGGTGGACAAGGCGATCAACATCCGCGATCCGCGCCAGGTGATCTGGGCCATCAGCGCCCTGGTGGACCCCCAGCGCGACCTGATGGTGGTGGAGAACACCCCCTTCGACACGCTCGATTTCGCCAGCGAACAGCTGGGGCTGGGGGGCCGCCTGGCCATCGATGCCACCACCAAGGTGGGGCCGGAGCGCAACCACCCCTGGGGGGAACCGCTGGCGCGGCCGGCGGAGCTGGAGGCGCGGCTGGATGGGCGCTGGGCGGAGCTGGGGCTGGCGGATGTGGGCCAGAGCGACCCCGACCCGGCCCTGTTCGGCTACGCCCTCGAGCAGGTGCTGCAGCGGCTGGCGGCCGGCGCGCGGGGCTGAGGCCGCCATGGCCCCCCTGCGCCGCAGCGCCGTGCAGGCCCTCCAGGCCCTGCTGGAGCTGGCCCAGCAGCCGGAGCAGTGGCTGTCGGTGACGGCTGTGGCCGCCGCCCAGGGGCTGCCGGCGCCGATGCTGGAGCAGCTGCTGCTCGACCTGCGGCGCGCCGGCCTGGTGGAGGCGCGGCGGGGCCGCCAGGGGGGCTATCGGCTGGCGCGGCCGCCGCAGGCGATCCGGGTGGCCGAGGTGTTCAGCGCCGTGGGGGCACCGCTGGCGCTGCTGGAGCCGGAGCAGCCCGGCGCCCGGGCGGAGCAGCAGGTGCTGCGCAGCCTCAGCCGGCGGCTGCAGCAGGCGCTGGATCGGGAGCTGCAGGGGCTGAGCCTGCAGGAATTGCTCTACGACCTGCGCAGCTGGCAGGAGAGCCTCAGCAACGACGGCGGCGTGATGCTCGGCTGAGGCGAGTGCTCACGCCAGGGGCTCACACCAGCGATTCGCGCCGCAGGTAGACGCGGATGAGCTTTTCATCCATCAGGCCGCTGCGGGCCACGGGGGCCTCGTTGCAGCGCTCAAACAGCTGCAGCAGGGTGGCGGGGGCGAAGGCGTGGCCGCGGGCGGCGGCGATGGCCGACACCTCATCGGCGGTGCACACCTCATTGAGCTGCTCCCGCAGCTGGGGGTCCGCCTGGATCTGCCCCAGGAAGGCGAACAGGGTCTGCAGTTCGTTGGGTGACGCGGGGGTCATGGCCGCCGTGCAGCTGCCCAAGGTCTAGCGGGGAAACCCATGGCGGGCCAATGCCTACGCTCGCAACCATTCCCCTCCAGCCCCCATGCCCCTCGCCCTGGGAACCACCGCCGGCCGCAGCCTCCGGGGTCGGGTGCGGGTGCCGGGGGATAAGTCGATTTCGCACCGGGCGCTGCTGTTCGGCGCCATCGCCGAGGGCACCACCCGCATCGAGGGGCTGCTGCCGGCGGAGGATCCGCTCAGCACCGCCGCCTGCCTGCGGGCCATGGGGGTGGAGGTGTCGCCGATTGAGGCGGGCCAGCCGGTGCTGGTGCAGGGGGTGGGGCTCGATGGCCTCCAGGAGCCCGCCTCGATCCTCGATTGCGGCAATTCCGGCACCACCATGCGGCTGATGCTGGGGCTGCTGGCGGGCCGGGCCGATCGCCATTTCGTGCTCACCGGCGACGACTCCCTGCGGCGGCGCCCCATGAAGCGGGTGGGCGGCCCCCTGGCGGAGATGGGCGCCAGCATCGCCGGCCGCCAGGGGGGCAACCTGGCGCCCCTGGCGATCCAGGGCCGCCGGCTGCGGGGTGCCGTGATCCGCACGCCGGTGGCCAGCGCCCAGGTGAAGAGCGCCCTGCTGCTGGCGGCCCTCACCGCCGAGGGGCCCACCACGGTGATCGAACCGGTGCAGAGCCGCGACCACAGCGAGCGCATGCTGCGGGCCTTCGGCGCCGACCTGACGGTGGGCGGCCCCGGCGCCACGGAGGTGACCGTGAACCCCGGCCCCAGCCTGCGGGGCCAGGCGGTGGTGGTGCCGGGCGACATCAGCTCCGCCGCCTTCTGGCTGGTGGCGGGTGCCATCACCCCCGGCGCCGAGCTCACGGTGGAGAACGTGGGGCTCAACCCCAGCCGCACCGGCATCCTCGATGTGCTGGATCAGATGGGCGCCCGCATCGAGGTGCTCAACGCCCGCGATGTGGCCGGCGAACCGGTGGGGGACCTGCGGGTCACCCACGGCCCCCTGCAGGCCTTCAATATCGACGCCACGCTGATCCCGCGGCTGGTGGATGAGATCCCGGTGCTGGCGGTGGCCGCCTGCTGCGCCGAAGGGGTGAGCCGCGTCAGCGGCGCCGAGGAGCTGCGGGTGAAGGAAACCGATCGGCTGGCGGTGATGGCGCGCCAGCTGGGGGCCATGGGGGCCCGCATCGAGGAATTCGCCGATGGCATGGCCATCGCGGGGGGCGTGCAGCTGCGCGGTGCCGCGGTGGACAGCGAAACCGACCACCGGGTGGCCATGAGCCTGGCGGTGGCGGCCCAGATCGCCAGCGGCGCCACCAGCCTCGAGCGCCCGGAGGCGGCGGCGGTGTCGTACCCCGGCTTCTGGGACGACCTGCAGCGCCTGCAGGCCTGATCACCGGGGCCGGGGCCGCCAAAGCTGAAGAGAAGCCCGCGGCGGCGGCCCCGCCCAGGGCCGCGGCACAAGCTGGGGGCAACGGTTACGGGCGCCACCGATGCTGAGGAGCGTGCTGCGGGAATACGGCGAGTTTTTCCTGAAGAAGGGCCTGGGGCTGGAGCTGGCCATCGCGATGGTGATCGGCCAGCAGCTCACCGACATCACCCGCTCCCTCTCCAACGACCTGCTGATGCCGCTGTTGATGCCGCTGCTGCATGCGGGCAACTGGCACCAGTGGTCGATCCCCTACTTCGGGAACGACATCATGGTGGGCAAAATCACCGACATGGGTCTCAACACCGTGATCACCGGTTTTGGCCTGTTCCTGATCCTCAAGGTCGCCAACCGGCGCCAGCGGCTTGACGGCTGACGATCCACAGCTCCGGGCGCTGCGCACGGAGGACGGCAGCTTCAGCCTGTTCTCGCCGGCGGTGGGGGAGGGGTTCCACAGCGGCCGCGGTGCCATGGCGGAGGCCCGCAGCAAATTTGTAGAGCCGGCGGGCCTGGAGCGCTGGGGCCCGGGGCAGCGGCTGGTGGTGGTGGATGTGTGCGTGGGCACCGGCAGCAACACGGCCGCCCTGCTCGAGGCCGCGGCGGCGGCGGAGCTGGAGCTCGAGTGGTGGGGCCTGGAGCTCGACCCGGAGCCGCTGCAGCTGGCCCTGGCGGATGGGGGCTTCCGCAGCCAGTGGCAACCGGCGGCGTTGGAGCGGTTGCAGGGGCTCTGCGCCGGCCCGCAGATGCTCTGGGGCGATGCGCGCACGCGGCTGCCGGAGCTGCTGAACCGGCGGCGGGGGCAGGTGGATCTGGTGCTGATGGATGCCTTCTCCCCCAGCCGCTGCCCGCAGCTGTGGAGCGTGGAGTTTCTGGCGGGGCTGGCGGCGCTGCTGCAGCCGCAGGGCCGGCTGCTCACCTACTGCAGTGCGGCGGCGGTGCGCCAGGGGCTGCTGCTGGCGGGGCTGCAGCTGGCGGCCATCGCCGCCCCCTCGGGCTTGCGGGCCGAGCGCAGCGATTGGAGCGGCGGCACTGCCGCCAGCCCCACGGCCCTGGTGGGGGATCCGCGCCTGCGGCCCCTGAGCCCCATGGAGCGGGAGCACCTGGGCACCAACGCCGCCGAGCCCTATCGCGATCCGGGCGGCCAGGGCAGCCGCAGCGCGATCCTGCAGGAGCGGCAGCGGCGCCAGCGGCAGCGGTTGGAGGCCGGCGGCGTGGAGCCCACCGGCGCCTGGCGGCGGCGCTGGGGGCTCACGGGCGGCGCCGGGCACCCCCAGTAGATTCCGCCCCAGTTGCCCGCCTCCGCCGATGCTCGCCGTTGCCGTGTTGGCCGCAGGGAAGGGCACCCGCATGAAGAGTGCGCTGCCCAAGGTGCTGCAGCCCCTGGCGGGCGCCACCCTGGTGGAGCGGGTGCTGGCCAGCTGCAAAGGGCTGCAGCCCGATCGCCAACTGCTGATCGTGGGGCACCAGGCGGAGCGGGTGGAGCAGTCGCTGGCGGGGGCGGGCGGAGGCTGCCCGCTGGAGTTCGTGCTGCAGCAACCCCAGAACGGCACCGGCCATGCGGTGCAGCAGCTGCTGGAGCCCCTGGCGGGGTTTGAGGGGGAGGTGCTGGTGCTCAACGGCGATGTGCCGTTGCTGCGGGAGCAGACCATCGCCGAGCTGCTGGAGCGCCACCGCAGCAGTGGGGCGGCCGTGACCCTGCTCACCGCCCGCCTGGCGGACCCCACCGGCTACGGGCGGGTGTTCGCCGATGCCGAGGGGGCCGTGTCGGCGATCGTGGAACACCGCGACTGCAGCGAGGCCCAGCGCACCAACACCCTGATCAACGCCGGCATCTACTGCTTCAACTGGCGGAAACTGGCGCAGGTGCTGCCGCAACTGAGCACCGACAACGACCAGGGGGAGCTGTACCTCACCGACACGGTGGCGATGCTCAGCCCGGCCATGCACCTGGAGGTGGCCGATGCCGATGAGATCAACGGCATCAACGACCGGCTGCAGCTGGCCCAGTGCGAGGCGGTGATCCAGGAGCGGCTGCGGCGCCATTGGATGGCGGAGGGGGTCACCTTCGTGGATCCGGCCAGCTGCACCCTCAGCGATGGCACCCGCTTCGGCCGGGATGTGCTGGTGGAGCCCCAGTGCCATTTCCGCGGCGAGGCGGTGATCGGCGATGGCTGCCGCATCGGCCCCGGCAGCCTGATCGACAACGCCCGCCTCGGCGAGCGGGTGGAGGTGCTCTATTCAGTGGTGCGTGAGGCGGTGGTGGCAGCCGACTGCGCCATCGGCCCCTACGCCCAGCTGCGCCCCGGCGCCGAGCTGGCGGCGAACTGCCGGGTGGGCAACTTCGTGGAGATCAAGCAGGCCCGCATCGGCGCCGGCAGCAAGGTGAACCACCTCAGCTACATCGGTGACGCCGAGCTGGGGGAGAACGTCAACGTGGGAGCCGGCACCATCACCGCCAACTACGACGGCGTCAACAAACACCGCACCGTGATCGGCGCCGGCAGCAAGACCGGCGCCAACAGCGTGCTGGTGGCGCCGATCCAGCTCGGAGCCAACGTGACCGTCGGAGCCGGCTCCACCCTCACCAAGGACGTGCCCGCCGGCGCCCTGGCCCTGGGGCGCGCCAAGCAGCTGGTGAAGGAGAACTGGCAGACGCCCTGAGTCAGGCGGCCACGGGCAGCCCCAGCTGCCGTTGCCAGTCGCTGAGGGGGCGATCCCAGCCCTCCTCGAGGCGATGGGCGATCACACAGGGGGCCTTGAGGCCCAGCTCAAAGCCCCGCACCAGGGCGCTGAGCAACGGCTCCAGTGGTTCGTCGTTCTGGAGGCTGCTGAGCATGCCGCCGAAGATCAGCATCGCCGCCAGCGGTGAGCGGTTCTGGGCCAGGTTGAAGGCCTGCAGCCCCAGCTCGCCGGGGCCGTCGGTGCCGAAGCCGGTGAGCACGTGCACGATGTCGTGGGTTTCCCGCAGGCGGTGCACCACGTAGTCCTGCGGGGATTGGATCGGCGTGGGGTCGATCAGGCTGGCGGGGCTGAGGCCCTGGCTGCGCAGCTGGTGGGCATACACATGGCCGAGGCTGCCGGCGGGCAGGCGCTCGAGGGCCTCGAGATCGATGGGGGCCGGCCGCCAGTGATCCGCCACCAGCTCGGCCATGTCGGGGTTGGCCAGCAGATGGCGAAACATCTGCGCCGAGATGGGGCTGTTCTTGAGGCTGCCGGCCACCTTGAACACGCTGTCGAGGGAGCCGGGGTTCTTGAGGAACTCCGCCAGACCCGCCACCAT
>Ga0194117_10000266_pt1 | contig 72654 bp, 62 predicted proteins | sample TA2MahsurfametaG_FD_160579 | JGI IMG/M metagenome (GOLD analysis project Ga0194117, IMG submission 160579) | Freshwater microbial communities from Lake Tanganyika, Tanzania - TA2015009 Mahale N1 surface | ecosystem: Environmental > Aquatic > Freshwater > Lake | place: Tanzania: Lake Tanganyika... | reverse complement strand
GAATTTGGCAGGAGAAGAAAGGGAAATGCTTGAACTATTACTCAAGCGTATATACAGTAATATCCTGTAATTAAGGAATTACCAATAATCTTTTGGAGTAGTTTCCGTATTGGGCTTCCAATTGGACCTGGTAACAACCGGGGGCTAAAAGCAAAGGAAGATTCTCGATTTGAGAGCCTGGATTGCTTAGGTCCAAAGTGATTTTGCCATGCATATCCGTAAAGGAAATTCTGCTGCAAGGATCCAAGGGGTGTAATCCCAGATAAAGCGTATTTTGACAGGGATTGGGGTAAAGAACCACATCCCCCGGATCGGTCAAAGGCGGCGGCGGCGGGGGCTTGGGCGCCCGGTATCGGTCCCTGTAACGGACCTCTTGAACGGTAGGTGGAAAGAAAAGGACCCCTCTTTCGATAATTTGCAGAACGGGTCCTCGATTCCCGCCCTCGTTGGTGTACCAAGAGGTTTCAATTTCATTGCGCGCGGGTAGCCCAATCGGTGCAGAACCGCTGATGGCGATGCTGTCTTGAATGCTGGTTCTGCTGCGCACCCTCAAGCAATTGAAGGTGCCGTAGGGTGTTGTCAGGGTACCCCAGGCATCCGCATGGCTAATGCGTCGTCCACTCCTGGATATTTGAGCCAGGGTAGGGACATTGATTTCAAAGGCAAAAGTGCTGGTATCCCTTTCGTTGTATCGAAGGGGAAAATTCAAAATCTCATCGGCATCGCTGTAAAAAATCGGTAGCGGCAAACCGAACAAGCCTATGCCTTGAGCAGTCTTGGCCCATCGGTTATTGTTCAAGTTATAAAACTCATAGAGGTTGGTCAGAGGTAAATTCAAGGAATCCAAGCCCGGGATAGGCAATTGAGCGGGCAGTCCCAAAAATTCAAAAAGACTGCTGCTATCGGCGATTTTGCGGCCATAATTACCAAAAAGCAGGAAATAGGGCGTTTGGGTTGCGTTTTGGTAGAGGTCCACTTTGCTTTGTTCGGAGAGCAAGGCAGGCCCTGGATTCCAGGTTCGTGCAGGCCCACTTTGGGTCAACAAGGGGGCAAAGGTGAGCGGGTTGGGGGCGAGGTAGTATCGAAGGCTATCACCGGCCACCGGGGCGCAGGTTCGGGTGAGGTCGGGAGATATTTGGGCCTGGACTTTGGCAATCAAAATCAACAGGATGAAGCTTAGCAAAGTGATACGCCATTTCATTGGTCAAGTATAATTTCCAAACAGGTTATTCCAAGGCCTGCTTGGCATTTACTTTGACGCTTTGGTGCAATGAAAGCAATTCTGGTCGTCGTGGGTGACGAAATTTTGTTGGGGCAGGTGGTGGACACCAACGCGTCGTACCTGGGTCAAGCCTTTGCCGCTGCGGGTCTGGAGCTGGTCAGTAAATGGACCGTGAGGGATCGTGAAGATGAAATGTTGGAAGCGCTCAAACTCGCTATGGCCAAGGCTGATTTGGTAGTATTCAGTGGGGGACTGGGTCCTACTTCGGATGATTTAACCAAGCCCTTGTTAACCCAAGCCATGGGCGGTCGCTTGGTCCGTAATCTCGAGGTCCAAAAGGCCATTCAGGCCTGGTTTGAAACCAGGGGCAGGGAACCTGGCCTCATGAACCTGGCCCAAGCCGATTTGCCCGACAATTGTACCCTGCTTCATAACCCTTTGGGGACCGCCCAAGGCATGTTATGGTTGCAGCATGGGATCTATGTGGCTGCCTTGCCCGGGGTTCCTTACGAGTTCAAGCATCTTGTGGACCAAGAGCTTATCCCTCACCTGAAAACAACAGGATTGTTGCGGCCCATGGTTCATCATACCCTGATGGTAGCCGGTTTGGTCGAATCCTCTATCGCCCGTATTCTGAAGAATTGGGAAAGCCAATGGAGGCCCGAAGGGATACGGTTGGCTTATTTGCCAAGACCAGGCTTGGTTCGTTTGAGGCTCAGTATGTACGCCCACGAATCCAAGGAGGGCTCTGGAACAACCCTTGCTGGGATGCAAGACCGTGTTCAGGTCGCCGCGCAAGCAATCAAGGGGCTTCTTGAAGGTTATGTTTATGGCGAAAATGAACTTTCACTGGAAGAGTGTATTGCTTTGATTTTAAGAGTTAAAGGTCATAAAATTTTTCTTGCAGAAAGTTGTACGGGAGGGGCCTTGAGTGCAAGATTGGTTAGAGTACCCGGTGCTTCGGAGGTTGTGGTGGGCGGATTGGTTGCCTACAGCAATGAGCTCAAAGTCGAAGAATTGGGAGTTGACCGTGAATTGATTTTAGAACATGGAGCAGTGTCCACCGAGGTTGTAGGCGCTATGGCGTATGGGGCAGCCTTGCGTTACCATACCGATTATTCGGTGGCCATTAGTGGTATTGCAGGTCCATCGGGTGGAACTGTTGACAAACCGGTGGGTTCGGTTTGCTTTGGGATCCATGGTCCGGAAGGGACCTATACCTATCGTCGTTCTTTGGGTGAAGGTCGTGAATTGGTCATTGAACGTGCCGTAATGACGGCCATGTTCCTCTTGTGGAGGGTGTTGATTGGTCAACCCGTGCAGGATTCCTGAGCTGCGTTCAAGAGTCTGAAGAAGCCCTTTTGAAGGGTTTATCCTTAATTTTGAGGCATGGCAAGATTTGAACTGATTATGCCCAAAATGGGTGAGAGCATCACGGAGGCAACTGTCCTGAAATGGCTTAAGCAAGATGGGGACAGGGTGGCCAAAGACGAAGCCGTCTTGGAAATTGCTACAGACAAGGTAGATTCCGAAGTTCCTACCCCGGTGGGCGGTACCTTGGTTCAAATGCTCCATGCCGAAGGAAGCGTTGTCAAGGTTGGCGCTGTGCTGGCCATCTTGGAAACCCAAGAACAAGGCGTTCCTGATAAAATTACCGCCCCAAACCAGCCAATATCCCTAGTCCCGAATAGTCTTCCTTTGAATGAAATCCAGAGCCTAGAACAAACGCATCGTGCGTTGAGTCCGGTTTCGGTGACGACGCCTTTGAGTACGCCTTCGGCCACTACAGGCCGTTTTTATTCTCCTTTGGTCTTGAACATTGCTAATCAGGAGCATATCCCCATGTCCGAATTGGAAAAAATTCCAGGAACAGGTGAGGGTGGCCGCCTAACCAAAAAGGATTTATTAAGCTATTTGGCCGGCGGCAGAGTTCTGGGACATACCAATTTAGAACCGGTTACCCATACCTCTGCATCAACATCCACAAGCACAAATTCTGCGCAAGCTTCAAGGGAGCCTACCGAGATGATTCAGGCCTCGAGTGAGCCTGCTGTGATGGTTCATCGTTCAAACTCATCGGCGGATGATAGCCTTGCATCGATGCACGGGGTGGTCACCTCAGGCTCCGTGGAGATTATCGAAATGGACCGTATGCGGAAGTTGATTGCGGATAATATGATAGCCTCCAAGCGTATATCTGCGCACGTGACTTCGTTTGTGGAGGCCGATGTGACCAACTTGCATTATTGGCGCGAAGAGCACAAAGGGGAGTTTGAGAAGCGCTACAATGAGAAACTCACTTTCACGCCCATGTTCATGGAGGCTGTGGTCAAGTCGATTCAGGATTTCCCAATGATCAATGTTTCGGTGGACGGCACCCGTATCCTCAAGCACAAAGAAATCCATATCGGGATGGCAGCAGCATTGCCCAGTGGAAATTTAATTGTTCCCGTCATTCAGAATGCAGATCAACTCAACCTCGTTGGAATTACCAAGCGTGTGAATGATTTGGCAAATCGCGCCAGAATGGGTAAGCTTCGCCCCGAAGAAATTCAGGGGGGAACCTTTACCTTGTCCAATGTGGGAACCTTCGGGAATGTTATGGGAACGCCCATCATTGCCCAACCTCAGGTCGCCATCCTCGCTGTAGGGGCCATTCGCAAGAGGCCTGCGGTTATTGAAACTCCACAAGGAGATTTCATCGGAATACGTTACATGATGTTTCTATCCCATTCGTACGACCATCGGGTTGTGGATGGGGCTCTCGGCGGGATGTTCGTGAAGCGTGTTGCGGAATATCTCGAGGGATGGGATTCCTCCAGAGGAGTTTAATCCCTAAGCGGGTTGTTCTGTTTGGAACAGTCAGTACAATGGCCTGTGACCTCGGTTTGCCACGCTAGCACTTTGAAGCCTTTGGGTGTTTTGGGCAGTGGCGGGGATTCCTTCGATTCCAAGCAAAGGATTTTGTGGCAAATCAGGCAATGAAAATGCAGATGTTGATGCCGGTGATCCCCGGATTCGCAATGCTCGGGGCATATCGCATAACTAACCGATTGATTGGAAACCACGACCTCGTGGATTAATCCTCCCTCCATGAGGGTTCGAAGATTTCGGTAAAGGGTAACCCGATCCGCGGATGGACCTAAGCGGCCCAGGATTTCGGCCTGGTTCAAGGCACTGTTTGAATCCGATAGGATGCGAAGCAGGTCTTTGCGAAAGGGAGTGACCCGCAAAGAACGGCTGCCCAACAAGGCCTGAACCTTATCGACCTTGGCGCTCTTGATCGATGTCTTTGTAGGCACCTTGGGTTGCGAAATAAGCCATTGCCGCGATTAAACCACACAGGAGCAGCATGTCGGTATATCCTAATCGGCTAGGTGCCATGATGCAGGATGCTACGATATACCCTGTCCAAAGCAGGGTAAGCATTGTAAAGACAACCGATAATTTGAAGTGCATAACCTTATTTTGATTCAAAATTAAGGGCAAAGAAGGCCAAATAGAACAAGGGGGTCCTTAGAAGGGATAGGCGTTCTTTTCCAAAATATGGCCGGCGACCAAACGTCGTAGGGATTTGATATTGCAGGTCGCGGTTTTGGTGAAACGCCGTAGGCCCATGAGCATCATGCGCTGCTCGTCATTCTCGGGCAGGGCCAGGATGACTTCTTTGCCGGCTTTCATGCATTGCTCAGCGGCATGGTAGGCTTGGAGTTTGATCAAGGCGGAACGAATTTCACGCTCTTTGGGATCGAAGCTCTTTTCAAGTTTAAGGGTTTTGAGCAAGGCGGATTCCAGGACATAAACCTCCATGGCCATATCCGCCATACGCATCAGGGCCTCTTGTTCCTCGGCCAAAGCCGTACCGTAATGCTGTACGGCAGCTCCAGCGACCAGCAGTCCGGCTTTTTTGAGTTGCTTGAGCACCTTGGCTTCGGGAGCCAAGTAATCGGTGGGCTCTTCAACGCCAAAGTCCGAAATCTCCATGAGTTCACCGGCAACTTTACGGGCAGGACCCAAAAGATCTACATGGCCTTTGAGGGCTTTTCGTAACATCATATCGACAATGAGCATGCGATTGATTTCGTTGGTGCCCTCGTAGATTCTGGATATTCGGGCATCCCGATAGGCAGCCTCCATGGGCGCATCGGCCGAGTAGCCCATGCCTCCATAGATCTGAACACCTTCGTCCGCCACCATGGCCATCACCTCGGATCCGTAAACCTTGAGAATGGCGCATTCCACCGCAAATTCTTCGAGGCCTTTAAGTTTGGCTTCGGCTTCGGCTTTGCCTTCCGCCATAAGGGCATTTTGGAGTTTTTCGATTGCATCCCCTGCCCGGTACAAGGCAGCATCGGTCGCATAAACCAGTGCGGAACAACGGGCTATTTTTTCTTGGATGGCGCCGAAAGCACCAATAGGCTTGCCAAATTGATGCCGCTCATTCGCATAGCGACTCATCAAGCCAATCACCTTGAAGGCAGCACCGTTGGTGGCGGCCGCTAATTTGATACGCCCAGCATTCAGCACATTGACGGCGATTTTGAAACCGTCCCCACGCTGCCCCAACATGGAATCCACAGGGACTTGGACTTTATCGTAAAAAACCTGACGGGTTGATGAGGATTTGATGCCCATTTTGTGTTCCTCGGCATTCATCGTCAAGCCCTGCACATCATCCCGGTGAAAGACTAAACAGGATATGTTTTTGTCGTTTTCGATACGGGCAAAAACAATAAAGACCTGTGCAAATCCGGCATTCGAAATCCATATTTTTTGGCCCGTGATTTCGTAATATTGTCCATCCGCCGTAAGTACGGCCGTCGTTTTTCCAGAATTGGCGTCGGAACCCGCACCCGGCTCGGTGAGGTTGTAACACGAGATCCATTCCCCCGATGCAATCTTTCTCAAAAATCGTTCTTTGATGGCTGCTGATCCGTAATACTGGATGGGTAAGGTCCCTATACCGGTATGGGCACCAAATGCGGTCGCCAAGGACCCGGTCATGCTGGAAATTTCTTCGCAAATCAGCATGGACACATTAAATCCCATGCCCAAGCCGCCGTAGGCCTCGGGCACCGAAAGGCCTAGTAGACCCAATTGGCCGGCTTTGCGCATAAGGTCTTCGACCAAAGGGTAATCGCCCTGTTCGAAACGGTGCAAATGTGGCTCAACTTCGGTTTTCATAAAGTCGGTAGCGGCCTGAAACATCATTTTTTGTTCCTCGCCAAAATCTTCGCGTACAAAAATTTCATCGGGAACAGGATCGTAGACGAGAAAGTGTCCACCGCGACGGTACGATTTGGAATCCATAACAATAGGTTTTAGGAAGAAAAGGTTTCAAAAATCCCTGCAACCCCTTGTCCACCACCAACACAGGCGGTGACCATGCCGTAACGTTGTCCTCGTTGACGCATTTCGTGGAGGAGTTGCAAGCTAAGTTTGGCGCCGGAGCAACCCAAAGGATGGCCCAGCGCTATGGCGCCACCGTTGAGATTGACACGCTCGGGGTTTAGGTCCAGTTGACGAATGACGGCCAGGGATTGGGCCGCAAAGGCTTCGTTGAGTTCGATTTGATCCAGGTCTTGGAGACGTAGGCCGGCCTTAGCCAAAGCCAAAGGAACCGCCGCCACCGGTCCAATACCCATCATACGGGGTTCTACACCCCTAGTTGCATAGGACAGCATGCGTCCTAACGGCTCTACTCCCAATTCACGCACCATTTTTTCGGAGGCGACCAGGACAAAAGCGGCTCCATCGGAAGTTTGGGATGAATTCCCGGCGGTGACGGTACCCCCTTGGGCAAAGACGGGTTTGAGTTTGCCCAAGGCCTCCAACGAAGTATCCCGGCGGGGTCCTTCATCGGTATCGATGGTGTGGCTTCGTTTTTGTTTTTTCATCCGCTCATCCACATAAACCTCATCCACCACCACCGGGGCAATTTGAGCTTTGAATCGGCCGTTATCCAAAGCCGCAATCGCTTTAGTATGGGATGCCAAGGCAAAGGCATCCTGGTCATCCCTGGAAATTTGGTATTCGCGGGCCACCATTTCGGCGGTCAGGCCCATGGAAGTATAATAATCTCCGTGGGTGCTGGCGATGGAATAGTTCAGCGCTGTTTTCCAACCCATGACCGGTACCATGGACATGGACTCGGTTCCGCCGGCCAAAATCAAATCGGCCATCCCGCTTTGAATTCGTTGGGCGGCAATGGCAATGCTTTCAAGACCTGAACCGCAGTAACGGTTAACGACCATACCGGGTACTTCCTTGGGCAGGGCCAGCAACGAAACGATGCGCCCCATTTGCATGCCTTGTTCGGCTTCAGGCACGGCATTTCCGACGATTAATTCATCGATGCGGTGGGGATCCAATTGAGGCAAAGTGGCCAGGACCTGTCGAATCACTTCGGCGGCCAGATCGTCGGGTCGCGTGAATCGAAATCCGCCTTTGGGGGCTTTGGTAACGGCCGAACGAAGTCCGGCAATAAGGTAGGCGTTCATAGGCTAGGGGGTGGGGTCCTTTAGTTGCGCAGGGCTTTGCCGGTTTTGAGCATGTGTTGGATGCGTTCCAAAGTCTTTCGCTCACCACACAAAGAGAGAAAGGCCTCGCGCTCCAAGTCCAATAAATACTGTTCCGAAACAAGCTGGGGATACGACAAATCCCCTCCACAAAGCACATAGGCTAACTTGTTGGCGATCAGTCGATCATGGTCCGATATGTATTGCCCCATGTGCATGCCGTTAACGCCAGCTAACAAGAGTGCCATGCCGGCTTTGCCGGGAACACGGACGTCCCAGCGTTGGGTGGGTGGGGTATAACCGGCTTGGGCCAGTTCCAAAACCCAATCCCGGGCTTGGGCGATGCGGTTTGCTTCAAACAGCGAAACACGATCGCTATCCCGGAAAATCCCCATGGCCTTGGCTTCCATGGCCGATGTAGCGACCTTGGCCGTGGCGATATTCATGTAGACTTGGCTGAGGGCATTGTATTCCACATCGCCTTGACGGTAACGATCGGAGAGACGAACTGCAAATTCTTTGGTACCGCCGCCTCCAGGGATGACCCCGACCCCGACCTCCACCAAACCGACATAGGTTTCAGCAGCGGCTTGGATTCCGTCGGCATGCATGGACAATTCGCATCCACCGCCCAGGGTTAAGCCTTTGGGGGCCACAATAACCGGCACCTTGGATAAACGGGCGAGCATCGTAAAGGATTGAAAAGCCCGTACGGCCATGTCCAGCTCTTCGTATTCTTGTTCGGCGGCAAGCATAAAAACCATACCCAGGTTGGCACCTGCCGAGAAAACCGACGAATGGTTGGATACGACCAAACCGGCAAAATCTTTTTCGGCCAATTCAACACCTTTGCGAAAACCGGCGATTACTTCGCCACCAATGGCGTTCATTTTGGTATGAAACTCCATATTGAGGACGCCTTGACCTAAGTCGATGAGGCTGCATCCACTGTTGGACCAGACCAATCGGGTGGGCTTGAGCAGATACAAATCCACGGTGCGATCACGGTGAGGTACCTTGACTCGACAACCTTGGCCCGGATGATAACACCAGAGTTCTCCTTCTCTGTTTTCGAAAAAGGAGTCGAAGCCGGCATCCAACATGGATTGCACCCAAGACACGGGGGCTTCGCCGTACAGGGTCATCAACTGACCCATTTCTCGAACGCCTATAGCGTCCCAAAGGGCGTAAGGACCTAGTTCCCAGCCAAAACCAGCCTCCATCGCCTCGTCCATCTCGTAAGGGGTTTCGCAAATTTCCGGGATGCGTAAGGAGGCATACCGAAGGTTACGGGCAAAACTCTGTCGCAAAAATTCACCACCCTTGTCGGGCATTTGGATCAAGGCTTTGATGCGCTTTCGTAAATCACTCTCTTGTTTGATGGGGTCCAAGAGCGGGAATTTGGTTTTGCTTTGTACGCCGTATTCTCCCGTTCGAAGGTCCAGGGCCTCAATCTTTTTGTCGCCGCTGGCGTCTTTGGTTTTTCGGTAAAAGCCCTGTTTGGTTTTGTCACCGAGCCGACCTTCCGATAACATTTTTTGAAGGAAATCCGGTATCGCAAAGAGGTCGTGGTATTCGTCGTCTGGGCAACGTTGGTGCACCCCTTGGGCCACCTTGACCAAGGTATCCAAACCCACCACATCGCAGGTACGAAATGTTGCGGACTTGGGACGCCCGATTAAGGGGCCGGTGAGTTGATCCACAGCGGTTATATCCAAGTCTAATTTCGCCATGCTGTGAAGCAGGGTCATGATACCAAAAACACCAATTCGATTGGCAATAAACGCCGGACTGTCCTTGGCTTGAACGGCAACTTTGCCCAACCTTTGGCGACCAAATTGCAAGAGAAAAGGAATCCAAGCCGCTTCGGTCTTGGGGCCTGGAATGATTTCCAGGAGTTGCAGGTAACGGGGCGGATTAAAAAAATGGGTTCCGCAGAAATTTTTCTGAAAATCGTCGGAACGTCCTTGGCACAAATCAGCAACGGGAATACCCGAGGTATTGGTACTGACCAGAGAGCCGGGTTTACGGTGTTCCTCCAAGCGCCGGTACAAATCCTGCTTAGGCTCCAATTGTTCCACAATCGCTTCGATGATCCAATCGCAATCGGCTACTTTGGGGAGGTCATCGCTAAAATTACCGGTTTGGATTTTGCCAGCCAAGCGGTCCAGGTAGAGGGGGGAGGGCTTGGAGGCCACCGCTTCGGCCAAAGCCTTGTCGACCAAATTGTTGGGTTTGCTGCTGTCGCAGGGGTCCGGCATATCCAGGAGCAGAACCTCCAAACCGCAATTGGCAAAATGACAAGCCAAGCGGGAGCCCATGATGCCTGAGCCCAGGACCGCTACTTTGTTTATTTTTGGATTCATAACACAGGGGATATTTGCGCATTGCCCATCAACTGCGCAGGGCTTAGGGAACCGATGAGGCCGTTGATGGTATCCATGCATTCAAAAAAAACAGCCAATTTGGCATCGCCAAGTCGGTTACGAATCAAACGATTAAAATGTCGTACCCTTTCTTTGGCCAATTCGCGAGCGGCAATGCCTTGGGGTGTTAAACGCACCATCACCTGCCGACGGTCTTGGCCGGGAATACGGTACCTTTCGATTAGGCCGTCCTTTTCCAATTTATTCAAGGATCGGGTGGTGGAGGAAGGCTCCATGCCCAATTTGGGCGCGATTTGCGTCACTGGCAGTCCATCTGTTTCGATATGCAACAAGAGGTAGGCCGAAGAAACGGAGAGGCCGTAGCTTTCGGCCTCAAAATGGTACATACGGGCGATGTTGAGCCAGGTCAAACGAGTGTCAAAACAAACCGTTCGTTTGGATTTGGTAGCGCTAAGTGCAGGTAAAGCCATAGCCAAAGATAACCCTTTTTAGTATGCATGCATAATTTGTGCATGCATAAAACAAAAAAAACTAAAAAAAAACCCGGCAATGCCGGGTCAAGAGGTTTGTAAGAAGGTCAAAGAAATTTTCAATCAGGAAGCGTAGAGTTTATCGTGTTCTTTTTGAAATTTTCCGACAATGAACTTGCGCTTGAGTTTCATGGTGGGGGTTAATTCACCGCTGTCCACGGTCCACGTTACCGGAAGAATGGTGAATTTCTTGATTTGCTCCCATTGGCCATATTCTTGGTTGTAACGATCGACCTCGCTTTGAATCAAGGTAACGACGCGGGGGTTTACCGCCAAAGCGGGGATGGCCGTGTCGCTAATCCCGTTCTTGGAGGCCCAGTCCACTAGAATATCCCATGCGGGCACGATGAGAGCCGCGGGGTGTTTTTGGTTTTCACCGCAGACCATGAGTTGTTCGATATAGACCGATTCCTTGAATTTATTCTCCATGGCTTGGGGTGCGATGTATTTGCCACCGGAGGTTTTGAAAATTTCTTTTTTGCGGTCGGTAATTTTGAGATTGCCCTGGGCGGTCAACGTACCTATATCGCCGGTGTGGAACCACCCATCGTGGTCAATCACTTGTTGGGTCAGGGCTTCGTCTTTGTAATACCCTTGCATAATGTTGCCGCCTCGGCATAAAATCTCCCCATCATCGGCAATCCGCAGTTCCACGCTGTCGAGAACCGGTCCTACGGTACCAAATTCCACCTGACCCGTTGCAAAATAATTAACAGCAATAACTGGGGAAGTTTCGGTGAGGCCATAGCCTTCCAAAACTGGAATTTTGGCCGCCCAAAAAACCCGTGCCAGGCGAGGTTGCAAAGCCGCCGCACCACTCACAATGGCCTGTACATTTCCGCCCAATGCTTCGCGCCATTTGCTAAAAATAAGTTTATTGGCCAATTTGAGTTGGGTTTCGTACCACCAGCCGTTGGCGCTTTGGAGCTCGTAGCGCAGTCCCAAATTCAAGGCCCAAAAAAACAGGGAACGCTTGACGCCTGTCAACTCCATTCCCTTGGCCACAATTTTGTCGTACACCTTCTCCAAAAGCCGAGGCACGGTTGAGAAAACTTGGGGCTTGATTTCCTTGAGATTTTCTCCGATGGTTTCCATGCTTTCGGCATAATGAATTCCGATGGAACTGTACATCATCATGTAGGTCAGCATCCGCTCGTAGATGTGATTCAACGGAAGGAAGCTCAAGGATTTATCACCGGCTTTGCAGGGCACCCTGACGGCTGCCGCCAGCAAATTGCTCATGATGTTATCGTGGGATAGCATGACCCCTTTGGGGAAACCGGTGGTTCCCGAGGTATAGATAATGGTGGCAGTGTCTTGCTTTTGGATGGCAGCGCGACGTCGGGCCAAGGTATCGCTGAGTTCTTTGCGCGGAGATTGTTGAATTTCGGTCCAGTGTTTAGCACCCTCAACCCGGTTGAACGTGTAAACCCCATGAATAGCAGGGAATTCTGCAGCGATTGGCGCGATGCGACGATAAAGGGCCTCATCCGAAATCATGACCCATTTCACATGGGCATGCTCCAAAATATAGCGGTAATCTTGGTCCGTAATGGTAGGATAAAGGGGTACATGAACAGCACCGATTTGAAGCATACCCAAATCCATGAAATTCCATTCCGGCCTGTTGTTCGAAATGGTTGCAATTTTGTCACCAGGTTGGGCTCCCATGCTAATCAAGCCCAAGGCAACTCGGTTGACTTCGTCCAGGGCTTGTTCGGTGGAATATAATTTCCAAACACCGCCTACTTTGCAGCCGAAGGCGTAATCCAAGGGATAACTCGCCTTTTGATATTCCAGCAATTCAAACAGGAGGCGGGGTTGATTCATCGTCCGTAAATTATGGGTTGGTTTTGAAAATCTTGTGGGAATAGGTAGTCCGGGCTTGGCTTGATGAAATCGTAAGTTGATACAAGCCCTCGCTTAGGTTGCTAAGGTCGAGTTCGACCTTATTCGCCCCAAGGAATGAAATCTGATTGGCAAGGATTTGGGTGGTTCTCCCTTGTAGATCGGTCATCTGAATGGTCCATTCCTCATTTGACATTTCTGCTTTGGATGGGATTTCAAGGATGCAGGATTCGGATGCAGGATTTGGGTATACCTTCCATGGATTACCAATAAGGGCCTCATCCTCCACCGAGGTATGAATGGAGTTGCCTAATTGAAGTTTAAAGCCTTTGTGTACCTGTTTGGTGACGGTATTTTGGACAAAACCGGTGAGGTACAGGTGCGGTATTCTCCAACGGTTGCCTAACCGGTATTTGAAACCAATGGTCGTAGGGACGGCACCAGATCCGACAGTGATTCCGTTGGTATCGGGGAGCATTTTGCGAAGGACCATGGGGAATAGCTTCTCTCCGTTGCTTCCTGGCAAACCGCCACCGGGTTGTCCTGGGGGTGGGAAATAAATCGAATCCTCGGCAAGGAACAATACGAGTCGGTTGGTGGAATCAGGGGTAGCAAGCGAGTAAACCGAGCCGGTGATTTCGACGGAATCCGGTACCTGTGGGTCACCTACCCCAATGAGGCGAGTATCCAAGTCGTAGATCCAATTGGCTGGAGTTACATTATACCAGGTTTCCAAAGTGCTTTGACCCATACCGGTGCTTAGGGCATGACGACCGAGCCGCAAGGCGGGAACGCCGCTTATTCCGTAATAATTTACCCGGACTGTGGGGTCCACAGGGTTGGCCAAATACATGGAATCCAACCCTGGCCAGGAGACGTGATGCCGAACCGCCGTGGCTTTACCGGGATTACTTCGCATAAGGCCTTGGAAGGTGGGGTTTTGTTGGGCACATGGGGCGCAGGATGCGTTCGTGAAGTGCTCAAAGACAAGAATATTGCTCTCAGAAACCTGCGCCATCGAAGTGGAAAGTCCTGCCGAGAACAGGACACCCCAGGCGAGAAAGCGCTTATGGAATGGAAGACGTAGAGAAAGGTTCATAAACGAAATTGGTTAATAATTTGGTTACTAAGATAAGGTCATGCCACAAAAAAGCCCCTTGCGGGGCTCTTTTGATTCCTAAGGAACGGCTTCATTGAATTAATGGCGAACCATGATTTTGCGAGGTTGCGTTAAAGGCTGATCTCCTTGGGTAAGTTGAACGGTGTATAAACCGTTGGCCCAATCCATCGTGGAAATTCGAACCGTGGATGACGTGCCGTTATCAAGCAGGGTACCCTGAGCCATGATTTGTCCCATGGCATTGAACACGGTGTAACCGGTCGCGTCGTTGAATCCATCAGCAGTTTGAAGGAAGAATTCGCTGTTCGAAGGATTTGGATAAGCGCTCCATTGGGTATTCTTGGAGGGTAAGTCCTGAAGCGAGGTGGTGTTGATGGCATTGCCCAACTTGATTTTGACACCTTTATTGACGTTTTTGGTGCCGTTTGCCTGAACGAAGGCCAACAGGTAAAGATTATCCCGAACGAAGGTGGGAGATAAAGCATAGGTCGCATTGACCGTGGTGCTTTGTGATCCGTTACCACAATTAATACCGTTGGAGGTGGGGAGGATTTTGCGAAGAACAGAAGGGAAATCTTTTTCACCGTTGCTGCCGGGTGCTGTTGCATAGGAAATAGGGTCTTCCACAAGGTAGAGCCATAGCTTGTTGTCGGTGTTGGAGGTCGTTGTTTTGCCACGAACTGAACCGGTTACCGACAGGTTGTTGCCTGTAATGGAGGTATTGAGAATGTAATTCCAATTGTTGGGCGTGTTCATAATGTTATCGTCAATATTGCCCTGGTTGATGTTAGCAGGATTCGATGACAAAGTCGAGCCTAAACGAACAGCAGGTACGCCGGTGACACCATAGTAGTTTACGCGAGATGTGGGATCGGCTGTATTAAAGGAATACATGGGGTCAGTACCTGGCCAAGAGGTGTGATGCTTCACTGAGGTAGCCTCCATGTTGTTGGCTAGCAAAAGTGCCTGAAATTGAGGATTATAAGTGGCACAAGGCCCGCAGGATGCGTTTGTGAAATGCTCGTAGATGACCAAATTGGATTGAACAGGAGGGGCTGGGTCCACAACGGATAAAGTAGCGGTCAAGGTATCGGAATTGATATTTCCTCCATTCAGTCCGGAAACCCAAACCTTGATGGAGTAGGCGCCGGCGGTAGTTGGCGTGTAGGTGCTGGTGAAGGTGAAGGCGTCTGCATTGAAGGAGCTCAGCGAACCGCTGTAAGCCTGACTGGTGGTAGGGCCGTTATTCACTTGGTAGTTGAGGGTAGCCGAAGAAATGGTGTTAAGTCCCAAATTCCTGAAAGAGCCACCTACATTCACTGAACCGTTGGTAAAGGCCAAGGAGGGAACGGTGTGGGAAACCATTTTGGCGGCGTCAGCAGCAGGGATCGTAATGCGAATATTATCCACCAACATGGCCACCATGTCGTTGGAGATGTTCCGAAAGGCAAAGCGAATGGTTTGATCGGCGTAGGGTGCCATGGAAAAACCACGTACCGTTAAGGCAGTGTTTTCTCCGTTGGTCGAAAACAACGGGGCTGAGGTTAGAAAGGATGCTCTGGCGGTATCCCCGTTGCTGATCCTTAGCTCATAGGCCTCGGGATATGAAGCATTCCCCAAGCTTTGAGCCTCGTAAATCATGTAATAGTTACCGCTGGCGGGAATGGATATCGATGGAGAAATCAACCAACGATCCACAATGCCCACGGGATTGGTCCAAGAAACACTCACGGCCGATTTCCCTAAATTGCTGAAAACCGCGGGAAAAGTCCATGCATTGGTACTGTTGCCAGTCAAGGTAGAAACATTGCTTGCGCCGGGCCTCCCATCTATGTTTCTCAAAACCCAACCGGAGGGAACGGATGTTGTGGATGCGACTGTGTTAAAGTCCTCGCTGAAAGCGGTCTGGGCTATGGATGCACCATGGATGGCGGCCCAAAAAGCCATGGAAAAGAGTATTTTTTTGAACATAGTGGTTTTTTTTACAAGTTTAGTTCACAAAATCTTCTTTGTGCCAAATTCTGGGGTATGGCATGGTTTTTGGTAAAACCTGACATTTTGTCGCATTTCCTCGTATTTTTGTAAAAAAAATCGGTTTTTAGCCAAAGAAATAGCCTTTTTTCAAATCTTATTTGTTTTTATCCAAGACCATAGATCATGAGCGGCCAATTTTCCGGGATCCTGAAAGGGAATTTACCACCTACCGACAAATTCCTGTACATGGAGAGCTACGGCTGCCAAATGAATTTCTCGGACAGCGAAATTGTGGCCTCGGTCATGGCTGATTTGGGGTACGGGGTCACGGATGAATTGGAGCAAGCGGATGTGGTGATGATCAATACCTGTTCTATACGGGAAAATGCAGAACAAAAGGTGAGGGCACGATTGCAGCATTTTCGGGCCATGAAGCGCCATAAACCGTCCATGATCATTGGTGTTTTGGGATGCATGGCCGAGAGGTTGAAGAGCAAGTTATTGGAGCAAGAGCAGTTGGTGGACCTCGTGGTGGGCCCTGATGCTTACAAGGATTTGCCGGGTCTCTTGGAACAGGTCCAAGGAGGCCAACAAGCGGTGAATGTATTGCTCTCCCGGGAGGAGACCTATGCGGAAATCGCCCCGGTGCGTTTGGGCTCGAACGGGGTGACCGCCTTTGTGACCATTATGCGGGGTTGCGATAACATGTGTTCTTTCTGTGTGGTGCCCTTCACCCGAGGGAGGGAACGGAGCCGCGATCCCTACAGCATTCACCAGGAGTGCCGTGAATTATGGGCCCAAGGTTACAAGGAAGTTACACTGTTAGGCCAAAACGTGGATTCCTATCGATGGCAAGCCCCTGCAGAGGAAGCCAAGGGGGAAGAATCGCCTACCTTTTTGTTTGCCGATTTGTTGGCCTATATCGCAAGCATCTCACCTGATTTAAGGGTTCGATTCTCGACCTCCCATCCCAAAGACATTACCGACGAGGTGCTTTACACCATGGCCCGTCATGATAATTTATGCAAGAATATCCACCTGCCTGTGCAGTCCGGGAGTTCCAAGGTCTTGGCGCGCATGAACAGGACCTACGATCGCCCCTGGTACCTGGAACGGGTAGAGGCGATTCGAAGGATACTCCCTGATTGTGCAATTACCACCGATATCATTGTTGGATTCTGCGGGGAAACCGAAGAGGATCATCGCGAAACCTTGTCTTTGATGGAGATGGTTCGTTTTGATTCGGCCTACATGTTTGCGTATTCGGAGAGGCCCGGGACCCTTGCGGCCCGTAAATACCCTGATGATGTTCCTGAGGAAATCAAGAAACGTAGATTGGCTGAAGTTATGGCCTTGCAGGATCAACATTCCGTGGAGCGCAACCAAGAAGAAGAGGGCAAGGTTCATCGCGTGCTCATCGAAGGCAAGTCCAAACGTTCCGATCAGGATTGGTGCGGTAGAAATTCACGCAACAAAATGGTGGTATTTCCAGGTAAAGTTGGGGAATTGACCCCTGATTTCATCGGTGCCAAAGACTTGTCGCCAGGAACCTTCGTTGATGTTACGGTGCATCGATCCACCAAAGCAACTTTGATGGGTCACGTCGTTGAATTTGATGCTGTGCAGGCATGAACAAGGCCATGGATGATGATACCGCACGCCTAGAACGGGAGCGGGAATACCATAACAAATCTTTTGCGGAAGACCTGCGTAAATCGGTGGATAAATTTTACGAAACCATCGAAAGCAGCCGTTACGCCCATTGGCATGCTTTGATGCCTTTGGCCCAGGGTTGTAAGGTATTGGAATACGGTTGCGGGCCGGGCTCCGCAGCATTTAATCTTGCCCGACACGGAGCGCAAGTGGTGGGCATCGACATTTCGGATGTGGCCATCGCTCAGTCCAAGGCCCAGGCCCAGGCCGAAAATCTGGAGATTGATTTTCGACGGATGAATGCCGAAAGTCTTGAATTTGAGGATAATACCTTTGATATGATCGTGGGTTCCGCTATTCTTCATCATTTGGATTTGGACAAGGCCTACAAAGAATTGCATCGATGCCTGAAGCCTGGGGGCAAGGCGGTATTTATCGAGCCCACAGGGCATAACCCCCTGCTGAATTGGTACCGAAAATTAACCCCACAATTGAGGACAGTGGACGAAAAACCCATGCGGCGCAAGGACTTTCGTAAAGCTACCTCTTATTTCAGCGAGGTTACCGTAGATTATTACAATTTGTTCACCACGGCCGCTGTTGTTTTCCGTAACAGGCCGTATTTCAAAAGAATACTCAGCTCCTTAGATCGATTGGACCAATGGTCTTTTCGATGGATTCCAGGTCTCAAATATTGGGGATGGATGGCGGTAATGATTTTGCAGAAAGGTCGCCAATAAACGCATTCAATCGATTCGGATAACCGCATGGAATTACAAGCCCTCAAACAACGATTTGGCATTATTGGGAATGCTCCATCGCTTAATCACGCACTGCGTATCGCGGATCAAGTGGCAGCGACGGACGTTTCTGTTTTGATTTTGGGTGAATCCGGGGTAGGTAAAGAGGTGTTTTCCAAAATATTGCATCAGCTATCGCAGCGTAAGCACAACAAGTTTATTGCGGTGAATTGTGGTGCCATACCGGAGGGGACCATTGATTCTGAATTGTTTGGTCACGAAAAGGGTTCCTTCACGGGTGCCCACGAGTCCCGGCAAGGTTATTTCGAAACGGTTAATGGGGGGACAATTTTTCTGGATGAAGTCGCCGAAATGCCGCTGGGTACCCAAGCCAGATTGTTACGGGTCCTTGAATCGGGTGAATTTATTAAAGTTGGTTCCTCCAAGGTTCTATCCACCGATGTACGTTTGGTCGCCGCCACGAACCTTTCTCTGCTTAAGCAAATTGAAAAAGGTAAGTTCAGGGAAGATCTGTATTATCGAATGAACACCGTAGCGATACAGATACCTGCATTGAGAGAGCGGAAAGAAGATATACCGCTGCTGTTCAGAAAGTTTGCCGCTGATTTTTCGGAACGTTACCATTCCCAACCGGTGCAATTGGATCAAGGGGCCTTGGATTTGTTGGTGGACCAACCCTGGCCTGGAAATATTCGGCAACTAAAGAACGTTGCTGAGCAAATCTGCGTATTGGCTCCAACACGTATGCTCCGTGGTGATGAAATTCTTCCATATATGCCCGTCCGTGAAATTTCGGTGAGCTCTTTGCCCGCCTTGTTGGAAGGAGTTAGCGGGTCCTCCGAAGATTGGTCTGAAAGAGATTTGTTATATAAGGTTTTGTTTGATCTCAAGAAGGACATGGTGGAAATGAAGCGGGTCATGGGGCAGATTATGGAGGGCGATGCCCCTGTTCGCGATAGCGATAAGTCGATTGGGACGGTGATTACCCCCATTATAGAGTCCATGAGCGTTTCACCGTCGACATCACGCTATGACGAACATGCCGAGGTGGTGGATATCGAGGAGAATTTATCCTTGATGGAAGTGGAGAAGCGACTGATTGACAAAGCGATACGGAAGTATGCCGGCAAGAGGAGGCAAGCTGCGGCCGAATTAGGGATCTCGGAGCGAACCTTGTATCGAAAAATCAAAGAATATGGATTGGAGGAGGAATAAGGTTAGAGAGCGTTTCTTGGGGTTAGGATCCCTGACGGTCATCTTTTTGATGTTAAGAATCCTTAGCGGTTGCGGGGTTTACTCCTTCAGCGGTGCTTCGGTTCCTCCAGAGGTCAAAACCCTGCACATTGCGCAAATGCGCAACAACGCCTCTTTGGTAAATCCCTCCCTTAGTCAGCAACTGTCCGATGCTTTTAGGGATAAATGCTTGGCAGAATCCAACCTCAAATTGGGGCCGTTCGGTTCTACCGATTGGGAATTTACCGGGGAAATTCAGGATTATTCGGTTACTGCCGCCGCGGTATCAGGACAAGAGAAAACAAGCCTAAACCGTTTGACGGTTGTTTGGCGTTTAAAGTTTCAAGTCAAAGGCCAAGAAAAACAAGGATGGGAACAGCGATTTACCCGGTATGCGGATTTTGATGCAGGCTTGCCCCTTCAAAGCGTGGAGGGAGAATTGGTGAATCAAATTGTGAAGCAATTGGTGGACGATGCTTTCAATAAAGCTTTTATTCAGTGGTGAACCATGGATTTACGGTTGCTTCGTGAATGGATTCGTAACCCCTTGTTGCTGGAGGGTGTCGATGGGCAGGATCTGGAACATCTGCTTAGGGAAGCTCCAGCTTTTGAGGCCGGCCAAATTTTGTCTTTGCAGCGCATGAAAATCAACCATTCCTCCAAGTTTTCCAAGGCTTTGGTCTCTTATTCCGCCATGACGGATCAAGGTCAGTGGTTATACAGGGCCATTGAACGGCAGCAAACCAAGCATGACGTCGAGGCAGAGTTCCATCTTTCAAGCTTGGAAACATCGCCCGAAGTCTCCAAGGAGCTCAGCGGAGGGTTGACCTCAGAGGAGCAAGAAATTGTGCAGCAAACGCGACTGGATTGGTTTACGTTGCTGGGTCGGGTGGATTGGAAAGCCATGGAATCGGATGAACTGGATTTGCTCTATGCGGAATATACCCAGACGGATTACTTGGAAGCCTCTGCAGAATTGCCCAATTGGAGTGAGGATCAAACGGCAGTCCTCCATAAGCCCATCCCTCCAATCAAGGCGTTCGAAGAATCACGCAGCGAATTGGATCGTATTCGCGATATGGCTGCCAAAAGTTTGGATTTGGAGGAGGTCCCAGTCTCCGAATCCTTGGCAGTGCTTTATTTGGAGCAGGGGCAAAGGGCCATGGCTGTTCGAGTTTACCGTCGACTCATGCTTCGATTCCCTAGCAAATTAGGCTATTTCAGAGATTGTATTGAGCAAATTGACTCCAAGGCACCCAGGTGATTGGCCCAAAAATGGTCTCTAAACCTGTTTTGAACTTACCTTTGCGCCCTGCCATTTCAGGTAACCAACCCTTTTAGCCCTTGATTTAACCCTATGTACACTTTTATTACCCTCCTAATCGTATTGGTCAGCCTTTTGTTGATTCTTTTGGTTTTGGTTCAGAAGCCTAAAGGGGGCGGATTGGCCCAAGGTTCCTCATCGATTAACCAAGTGATGGGGGTCAAAAGGACATCGGACGTGGTGGAAAAGGGAACTTGGATTCTTAGCCTTTCCTTACTGACCCTGGCTTTGTTGGTGAACTTGTGGATTCCTCGTGCAGAGACCACCGAGGAAGGCGCGGCTACCCGCCTCGAAGAAAAAGTATTGGAAACCCCAGCGACCAACCCACCGGCCCCTGCGGGGGGTAATGCAGCACCGACACCCTCCAGTCAGGGAAACGCCCCAGCTCCAAACAATCAGGGGGCTAAACCCACACCGGCTCCAAACAACCAAGGAACCAAACCTGCCCCGGCGCAGTAGGCTGAAGATTTTGATCAGGGTTTGGGACCCCTTTTGGAATTGAGGGAGGTGTTTTGGTGTTTTGAGCCTTTCAACTTGGGTTTCGCTCCGCTCGAATCAGCATTTTTGTCATAGCAATTGCTTGTTTTGACATAATGAATGGCGATTTTGTCATGTCCAAGGCTAGATAAGAGGCTTGGCATGGGCTTTGTAAATGTTTAATCAAACCTAAACCATCAAATTTTATCTTATGTCAAGCAAAATCACCCCAATTGCCGACCGGGTTCTTGTGGAACCTACCCCCGCCGAAGAAAAAACAGCTGGCGGCATCATCATCCCCGACACTGCCAAGGAAAAACCACAGCGCGGCACGGTTGTCGCTGTAGGGCAAGGGAAGAAAGACGAACCTATGACAGTAAAGTCCGGTCAAACGATTCTGTACGGGAAATATTCGGGAACAGAAGTTCAAATTGACGGCAAGGATTACCTCATTATGAGAGAGTCTGATATCATGGCCATCCTAGGTTAATTCAGGGCTAATTCAAGACTTGTAGATTATTTCCTTAACTCATTCCTATTCATTATTCATCAAATTAAACTATTTCCAATACCATGGCAAGTAAACTCATTTATTTCGAAACCGATGCCCGCGATGCCCTCAAAAGAGGGGTGGACGCCTTGGCAAATGCAGTTAAAGTAACACTAGGCCCTAAAGGTCGTAACGTCGTCATTGACAAGAAATTTGGAGCACCAAATGTTACCAAAGACGGTGTTACAGTAGCCAAAGAAATCGAACTCAAAGACCCCATTGAAAACATGGGTGCTCAATTGGTCAAAGAGGTGGCCTCCAAAACAGCTGATCAGGCTGGTGATGGCACCACTACAGCCACAGTCTTGGCCCAGGCCATGATTCGTGCAGGTCTCAAAAATGTAGCCGCTGGAGCTAATCCCATGGACCTCAAAAGGGGAATGGACAAGGCAACCGCTGCTGCCGTCAAAAACCTGCGTACCCTCAGCATGGAAGTAGGGGATGATTTTTCGAAAATTGAACAAATCGCCACCATTTCTGCTAACAACGATGCGGTGGTTGGGAAACTTATCGCCGACGCAATGCGTCGCGTAACCAAGGAAGGCGTAATCACCGTCGAAGAGGCCAAATCCACCGAAACCTATGTGGACGTTGTGGAAGGTATGCAATTCGATCGGGGCTACGTTTCGCCTTATTTCGTGACCAATGCGGACAAAATGGAGTCCGAATTGGAAAATCCTTATATCCTAATCTACGACAAGAAGATTTCGGCCATGAAAGAACTTCTTCCTGTATTGGAGAAAGTCGTTCAAACCGGCAGGCCTTTGTTAATCATTGCGGAAGATGTGGACGGCGAGGCCTTGGCGACTTTGGTGGTCAATAAAATCCGCGGCTCCTTGAAAATTGCTGCAGTGAAGGCCCCCGGTTTTGGGGATCGCCGCAAGGCCATGCTGGAAGATATCGCTGTTTTGACCGGTGGTACGGTTATTTCCGAGGAGCGCGGCTACAAACTGGACAATGCTGATTTGACCTATTTGGGTCGTGCAGAGAAAATCACCATTGACAAGGACAACACCACCGTCGTCAATGGCGCCGGCAACAAGGATGATATCAAGGCGAGAATCAACCAAATCAAAGCCCAGATTGAAACCACAACAAGCGACTATGATCGCGAGAAGTTGCAGGAACGTTTAGCCAAGTTGGCAGGCGGTGTAGCTGTTCTCTATGTGGGTGCTGCAACCGAAGTGGAAATGAAGGAGAAAAAAGACCGAATCGATGACGCATTGCATGCGACCCGTGCAGCGGTCGAAGAAGGTGTGGTTCCCGGTGGTGGGGTTGCTTTCATAAGGGCAATCAAGGCGGTTGAGAAGGTGGTGACTGAGAATGGTGATGAGAAAACAGGCACCGAAATCATTCGACGCGCTCTGGAGGAACCTATCCGTCAAATTGCGGCCAATGGCGGCGTTGATGGATCCATCATTGTTCAGAAGGTCAAAGAAGGAACCGGCAATTTCGGATACAATGCCCGCTTGGATAAGTTCCAGAACTTGTTGGTAGCCGGAGTTATTGACCCCACCAAGGTGGCCCGTGTTGCTTTGGAAAATGCCACTTCCATTGCAGGCATGTTGCTCACTACGGAATGCGTGATTGCCGATGAGCCCGAAAAGGATAAAATGCCGCCTATGCCAGGCGGTGGCGGAATGGGTGACATGATGTAATCCTATTTCAAGCAAATCCCGACCCCCCTAGGGTCGGGATTTTTGTTTATTGAGCTTGTTGATCAAAGGTCAATCTCGGTTTAGGCTTAAATTTGCGAAGCGATTTTCAAACCCTTAGAATGAATCCAATTCGTCGTTTTCTCCTTTCATCGCATGGTCGAAAAACCATGATGGCCCTTACGGGGCTCTTCCTTATCCTCTTCTTGGTGGTGCACCTGATCGGGAATTTGCAATTGCTTGCAGGGGATGGGGGCCGTCGCTTTAACGAGTATTCCCATTTCATGAGCCATAGTTTGCTTATCCAAACGGTGTCCAAACTCAATTTTGCCTTTATCATTCTGCATGTGCTCTACAGCCTCTGGTTAAGTCGCCAAGCCCATGCAGCCAGACCACAGGGCTATGAAGGAAAGCCCGCCTTGCAAACTGCGACGTGGAGTTCGAGGAACATGGGAATCTTGGGTACGGTCATTTTGCTTTTTTTGATTGTGCATCTTAAAGGATTTTGGTATGAGCTTAAGTTTGGCGCTGTGCCCAGCATTACCTATGCAGGTGCTCCTGAACCGCTGCACAATGCCTACCAAGTAGTGAGAGCGGCGTATGCCCAGGCTTGGTATGCGGGATTTTACATCCTGAGCATGGTCTTTTTGGGATTTCATTTGCATCATGGATTTCAAAGCGCCTTTCACACCTTGGGACTGAGCAATTATCGATATAAGCCGCTCATTCGAACGGTTGGAACAGTGTTTGCGATCTTGGTCCCTATGTTGTTTGCCTTGATACCCGCTGTGATGCACCTTCAAAGCTTGGGGTATTAATCTTCTGTACCCGGCTCATTCAAAATTAGAAATCAAACAATTTATTTGTTGTTAACCTTATCAATTTGGATATGAAATTGGATTCCAAAATACCTTCAGGGCCATTGGCTGAGCGTTGGAAGCATTATCGCTCCACGGTTCCTTTGGTTTCTCCGGCCAACAAACGCAAATTGGAAGTGATTGTGGTGGGCACCGGCCTTGCAGGCGCGTCCGCTGCAGCCTCCCTTGCGGAGCTAGGGTATAAAGTCAAAACATTTTGTTTTCAAGATTCGCCTCGTCGGGCACACAGTATTGCAGCCCAGGGTGGAATTAATGCGGCCAAGAACTACCAGAACGATGGAGATTCGGTGTACCGTTTGTTCTACGACACCATCAAAGGCGGAGATTATCGTGCCAGGGAAGCCAACGTACACCGTCTAGCGGAGGTCTCGGCCTCCATTATCGATCAATGTGTGGCCCAGGGGGTACCCTTTGCAAGAGATTACGGCGGAATGTTGGATAACCGTTCTTTCGGTGGAACCCAGGTTTCCCGCACATTCTATGCCAGGGGTCAAACAGGCCAACAATTGCTTTTGGGAGCTTATTCCGCCTTGAACCGCCAAATCTCCAAGAAACAAGTACAGTCCTTCACTCGCCATGAAATGGTCGAGTTGGTCATGGTGGACGGGAAAGCAAGAGGGATCATTGCCAAAAACCTGGTGACCGGTGAATTGGAAAGGCATTCCGCGCATGCCGTGGTACTGGCCTCGGGTGGATACGGAAATGTGTTTTATCTGTCCACCAATGCTATGGGTTCCAATGTTACCGCGGCGTGGAAAGCTCACCGACTCGGGGCCTTGTTTGGAAACCCTTGCTTTACGCAAATTCACCCAACATGTTTGCCTCAGGCCGGAGAGTACCAATCCAAGCTGACCCTGATGTCCGAGTCCTTGCGAAACGATGGCAGGGTCTGGGTACCATCCCGCGTGGAAGACGCCCAAGCGATCCGGGAAGGCAGGCTTAAAGCCTCTGATTTGGGAGAGGATCGTAGGGATTATTTCCTGGAGCGGAAATACCCCGCCTACGGGAATCTGGTGCCCAGAGATGTCGCCTCCAGGGCAGCCAAAGAGTTATGCGATGCCGGTCATGGGGTTGCCCCCACCGGATTGGCTGTCTTTTTGGATTTTGAAGATGCCATACGGCGCCTTGGGCGTTCGACGATTTCGGCCCGCTACGGGAACCTTTTTGAGATGTACGAGAAGATTACCGGGGATAATCCGTACGAAACGCCCATGAAAATTTATCCTGCGGTGCATTACACCATGGGGGGGTTATGGGTTGATTACGAACTCATGACGACGATTCCGGGATTGTATGCGATAGGGGAAGCTAATTTTTCGGACCATGGGGCGAACCGTCTGGGTGCCTCGGCGTTGATGCAGGGATTGGCTGATGGTTACTTTGTGTTACCTTATACCATTGGGGCATATCTCTCCAGCGAAATTCGTCATGCGGTGCCTTCGGTAGATCACCCTTCCTTTGTGGAAGCAGAGCAGAGGGCATTGGACTTTCAGAATCGCTTGTTGGCGATCCAAGGAAAGCGTTCGGCAGAATCCTTTCATCGTGCCCTTGGCAAAATCATGTGGGAATACTGCGGGATGGCCAGGTCCGCAGAAGGTTTACGGCATGCCTTGGGGTTGCTGGAATCCTTGCACCAAGAATTTTGGTCCGATGTGCTTGTCCCCGGTTCCTTGAATTCGTACAATCCTGAGCTTGACAAAGCCCATAGGGTGGCAGACTTTATTGAGTTAGGACGTCTCATGGTTTGGGATGCCTTGACTCGGGAAGAATCTTGCGGGGGTCATTTCAGGGTGGAACACCAGACTCCTGAAGGAGAGGCCCTGCGCGATGATGAGGAATTTGCTTTTGTATCGGCTTGGGAATACCATGGCCCCGATAAGGATCCCGTGATGCACCGTGAGGCCTTGAATTTCGAAGAGGTTCACCTGACGCAACGCTCGTACAAATAACCCTTTCGGCGACCTCACTAAGATTTTTTAACAGGTAACGATCTCTCTCTGTTCGATTTAAAGAAACAACGATGGAAAACCAAAGTCTTCGCTTAAAACTCCGTGTTTGGCGTCAAGCTTCGTCCCAGGCCAAAGGCGCATTTGAAATGTATGAACTTGCAGCAGTTCCGGTTCATGCCTCCTTTCTGGAAATGATGGATTTGCTTAACGAACAATTGATTCGTGAGGGCAAGGAGCCGGTGGCCTTTGATCACGATTGCCGTGAAGGCATCTGCGGCATGTGCAGCTTGTATATCAACGGTAGGGCTCATGGTCCGCAGCGTGGCACGACGACCTGTCAATTGCATATGAGGCATTTTCAAGACGGTGAAACCATCACCGTGGAGCCTTTTAGGGCAGCGGCCTTCCCGGTGCTCAAAGACCTTGCGGTTAACCGATCCGCTTTTGACCGAATACAACAAGCAGGTGGTTATGTGACGGTCAATACTGGAAATGCTCCTGACGGAAATGCCGTTCCCATCCCCAAAACCGATGCAGACGAGGCCTTTATGTCAGCGGCCTGCATCGGCTGCGGAGCTTGCGTTGCTGCCTGCAAAAATGCTTCGGCAATGTTATTTGTTTCGGCCAAGGTTTCGCAGTATGCTTTGTTACCGCAAGGACAGCCTGAACACAGGGAACGGGTTTTGTCCATGGTCGAAGCGATGGACATGGAGGGATTCGGGCATTGCACCAATACAGGAGCTTGCGAAGCGGAATGTCCCAAAGGGATTAGTGTGGAGAATATTGCTCGTTTGAACCGTTCCTACCTTGCTGCCCAATTGAGCGGAGGGGGAACTTCTGCCGTTGCAACTTCCGATTGATTGCAGGTGTTTACGGGTATAGTTGAATCCATGGGTTTGTTGGTGTCCATGGTGGAGGAGGGGACCAACGTGGTTTTGGACTTGAAATCGTCCTTGAGCGATGAGCTCAAAGTGGATCAAAGCCTTGCTCACAACGGAGTTTGTTTGACGGTAATTCATTGCGGGTCAGGACAGCATCGTGTGGTAGCGGTGAAAGAAACCATGAAACGGACAGCATTGGGCGATTTGAAGGTTGGCGATGCCGTGAATTTGGAGCGTTGTTTGCGTATGGGGGATCGTTTGGACGGTCATTGGGTGCAAGGCCATGTGGACGATACAGGACTTTGTACGAGCATTCAAGACGAGGGTGGAAGTTGGCTTTTCACTTTTCAGTACCCAACCCGGCATGCGGGCTTGTTGGTCCCCAAGGGTTCCATTACCGTGAACGGGGTTTCTTTGACCTTGGTGAATCTGGGCGCGGACTTCTTTACGGTTGCCGTTATTCCTTATACGTTCCAGCACACCACGCTGGGTCAATTGCAAGCCGGTCAGCGTGTGAATTTGGAATTTGATTTGTTAGGGAAATATTTCCTGAGGCAACAAAGCTTGATGAACATGGTTCCTGCTACTCGATAAAGGTCAGAATTTTTCCGCTTTCTTGCCAGCTTTGCAAAGGGCTATGTCCATGCCTTCGTAGGTACAAGTCCAGGACCTGAACATATTCGGCATCGGACCACGGCTGAAAGGCCTCTTCATTGGCGTGTTGCGGGGGAATTTTCATTTGAACCAAGGTTCTTGGATCATCTTGGTCTGCAAAGGATATGCCGTATTCAAAAACAGGATTTAACAAATGGTTACGGTAGCACATTCTCGCAAAAAGTTCATCAACCTGCACTGGCTCAAGGAGTATTTTGCGAAGCGGGAGGAACTCATCCTCAAAGAAGGCCACATGGGCACCATTATCCCCCAAGGAGGCAAGGATGGCTGAACCCCCCACCTGCAACGAAACGCTTTGGGTATTGGAACTTGTTTTGAAATCAAAGGGACAGGGATTGGATTTCATTTGCAAAATGAAAACCGAACCTGGATCATAACCCAGATACTCCACAGGGTAAACGGCACCTTGTAAACTCAAATGGATCATTCGGTAACGGCTTAGAAAAGAGGGATTCTGCCAGGCCGGGTGAATTTGATCTTGGTTTTTCACGGCCTGCATTTCGGCGTAGAGGACACCCATAAACAACCAACATAACCATTGGTAAATCCGCTCGGTATTGGTCCACCCCAAGGTATCGGTACCCACCAAAATGAGGTTGGCACATTTGCGAGCGACATCGTCCATGCCCCCGTTCCAACAATCTTGGTGAACGGGAATACGTAGATTAGGGTAGGCGATCTTTTGTCCGGTGGGGAGGGTAAGAAAATGATGGGCAAGGCCAAGTTCTTCGACCCAACGATCGGGGAAAAGTGGGCGTAATTCGGTGGCAGGATCGATGGGCTGTCCGGAGATCAAACAACGGGTTCCGTCGAATACATATTGACTATCAAAGGGATTAAATCGGATTCCTCCGCAGGGTTCAAGAGGGGAAGGCTTGGCCGTCATGGTCAGGTAAAAGGCCTGTGTACGTATCGGGTCGCAATTGCAGCAAAAGATTCGAAGTTTCTGGGTCCAATTGGAGGTCCAAAATCCACTGACGAAGAATAGACGGATCCAAGGAAGCCCCAGTACGGGTAAGCTCCTTGAGTTTTTCGTAGGGTGTCTCGATGCCGCGTTGTCGTAACACGGTTTGTATACCCTCGGCTAGCACCGACCAATGCTGGTCCAAATCTTCTTGAATGCGGGATTGGTCCACCTGAATTTTGGAAAGGCCTTTCTGAAAAGACTGCAGGGCAAGCAATCCATGCCCCAAGGGGACTCCTAAATTTCTGAGAACGGTGCTATCGCTTAAATCCCGCTGCAGTCGGGATACGGGTAATTTGTCAGCGAGATGGGCGAGGACGGCATTGGCCATTCCTATGTTGCCTTCCGCATTTTCGAAATCAATGGGGTTTATCTTGTGGGGCATGGCGGAACTGCCAACCTGGCCTGCAAGAATTTGTTGCTTAAAATACCCCATAGAGATATACTGCCACAGATCCCTGCACGCGTCCAATAGGATGGTATTCATTCTCATCAAATTGTGGCAGAGGGCAGCCAAATAATCGTAATGTTCAATTTGGGTGGTGTAGCGGTAACGGGTTAGTCCCAAGGTCTTTTCCACGAAATGGTTAGCGAATTGATGCCAATTGACTTGGGGCCAAACTAGATGATGTGCATTGAAGTTTCCGGTGGCTCCTCCAAATTTTGCCCCAATGGGGCATTGTTCCAACATGGAGTATTGCCTTTGGAGGCGCTCCACCCAAACCATGAATTCTTTACCGAGCCGGGTGGGGGATGCGGCTTGTCCATGGGTACGGGCAAGCATGGGAATTCCCATCCAGGATTGGGCCAATTGTTCCAATTCTTGGATGCAGGTCCTCCAGTTTGGAAGGATTACATCTTGGAGTGCCTCATGAAGTGATAGGGGAATGGCCGTGTGGTTGATGTCCTGGGAGGTGAGGGCAAAGTGTATCCATTCTTTGAAATGTCCCGCACCTTCTTGGTCCATGATGCTTTTCATCCAATACTCCATGGCCTTGATATCGTGGAGCGTCGTGGCCTCCAAGGTTTTGATGGCTTGCACGTCCTGAGGTTCCACTTGGAGAAAGCGTTGACGGAGTTTTTGGAGAATTGCGTGATCCAAACGAGGCCCGCCGGGCAATTGGGCATCGCACAAGGCCTCGAAATAAAGCCATTCTACCCGTATCCTGTACCGAAACAACCCCCATTCAGAAAAATAGGGACTCAGGATTTGACCAGTGGTTTGGTACCTGCCGTCCAATGGGGACAAGGCTAGCAAGGATGGATGGTCAGAATATGTCAATGCGATCGAAAAAGGCTTTTGGCTGGAATTCAAGAATAACTTTGCAAAAATAGCGTTCAGAGGGCAATGTCAGGGAATTTGAATGATACGTTCAGGCGCTACCACCGCCTCAATGCCTTTTGGTTGCCCTCGTCTTGGGGTATTTGTGCTGGGGCTTTTCTAATTTTATGGATGGGATTGGCGGATAGGGCTCAAGCCCAAAGTCCCGGAACACCCGTTCCCATGGAATTGCCTGCTTATATTGATGAGCACGGGGATACGATCCCGATTGCCTTTCTGCCGCATGTGGAGGTTAGGGACAGGCGCATCTTCCGCTCCGCTGCCGAGCGCAAACGATTTGACCGCTTGTATTGGAATGTGGTGAAGGTCTATCCCCTAGCCAAGGCTGCAGGTCGCCAATTGAACGAGTTGGAAGAAGAGCTCAAAACCATGCCAGAATCCAAACACCGAGCCCATTGCCGCAAATTGGAAGCCTCCCTCAAAAAGCAATACAAAAAGCAGTTAACGGAACTCACCGTGACCCAGGGGCGGATTTTGATTAAGCTGGTGGATCGCGAAACCGCTCGAACCTCGTATTCCATTGTTCGGGAATTTCGCGGATCTTTCCAGGCCTTTTTGTGGCAAGGTTTGGCCCTAATGTTCGGGAGTAACCTGAAATCCACCTATGAATTGCAGGAGGACAGGGATATTGAGTTGATTTTGATGATGGTGGAGGGGAACCAGTACAAGACGCCCTTCAAGTACAGAAATTAGTGTTATGAACGATTCCTTTGAACCATCAGCAAACGATGCAACATGCGATTGGTTGGTCATGGCCGCCCATCCGGATGATGCAGAACTGGGAATGGGAGGTACCATGCTCAAAGCAGCTGCCCAGGGGTTGCGCGTTGTGGTCGTGGATTGGACTCGAGGGGAATTGGGAACCCGTGGATCTGCGGAACTGAGAATGCAGGAAGCAGCGATGGCTGCCAAGAAAATAGGCTTGTTCGATAGGGATCAGTTGGACCTTGGTGACGGGTATTTTGAAGAAAATCGGGAGCTGCTTCATCGATTGATTGAAGTTATTCGACGATACCGACCCAAGGTGATTTGGGGGAATTCGGTTTCGGACCGGCATCCAGATCATGGCCGCGCCTCAGAAATACTACGCAGAGCCGTATTCATGAGCGCCCTGCCCAAGGTTCAGACCGAATGGAAGGGCAAGAGTCAGGATGCTTGGAGGGCACCCCTTTTGGGATTCTATATCCAAGATCATTACCATAAACCTGATTTCGTGGTGGATATTACCCCCTTTGCCCAAGCCAAAGAAGAGCTTCTCCGATGTTTTGGTTCACAGTTTCACCAAGAAGGAAGTTTGGAGGAGATGACCCCCATTGCTAGACCCGATTTTCTCCCTTTTGTAGAGGCAAGGTCCAGGGAAATGGGTCGTTGGATTGGGGTGGAATTTGGGGAAGGGTTCCTTTTGGATCGACCCCTTTCGATCAAAGATATGGGCCTATTGGTGTAGGCCTCGGTCGTAGCGAGGCTCCAGAAGGGTCGAAAGAATGATGGCCCGCCTCCATTCGTTGCGATCAGGCCTTGAAAAAGTGTTGGTTTCAGGCTGGGTATTGGGTTCAGAACTGAGCTCGGATTCCGTTAGGATAGAAGGTTGAGCCTGGCTCATGCTGATGGGGGCGGTATTTGAACGAGGAGTAAGCTTTGGGCCGGCCAACGGTGGAGCAGGCAAGGGTACAGAGGGCAATGGAGCCTTGGACGGCTGAAAAACCACAGGGCCGGGGCTTGGCCTTGGAACTGGTTTGGGTTTGGCCAGCTGTCTGAACAATGCATAAGCCAAAGCTCCAACGATATACACAATGGTGGATAAGTCCATAGGAATTTCGTATAAATGTAAGGAAGGTCTGGTTAAGTTTGTGAATGCGCCCAAGGGCCCTTCAATTTAATATATTTTACTGATTATATGCGACTTACGGAAATTGAGGTTAAGGGGTTTAAAAGCTTTGGGGACCGAGTTTTGATACGGTTCAAGGAGGGAGTCACCGGGATTGTTGGACCCAATGGCAGTGGAAAATCCAATGTGGTGGATGCTATGCGCTGGGTTTTGGGGGAGCAGAAGTCCAGAATGCTTCGATCCGACAAAATGGACGGGGTGATTTTCAACGGTACCAAGCAGCGTAAACAAGCCGCTTTGGCCGAGGTTCGCTTGACTTTCGAAAATCACAAGGGCATACTACCCTCGGAGTACAGCGAGGTCACCATAGGTCGAAGGCTTTACCGCTCCGGAGAAAGCGAGTATTTGCTCAATGGCGTGACATGCCGACTCAAAGACATCACCAATTTGTTCCTGGATACGGGGATTGGATCCGATTCATACGCCATCATCGAGCTCAAAATGATCGACGAAATCCTGAACGATAAGGATCATTCGCGTCGAGATCTGTTCGAAGAAGCCACAGGCGTTTCGAAATACAAAATCCGCAAAAAGGAGACCATGTCCAGGCTAGAAAGTGCGGAAGCGGATTTGGCCAGGGTAGAAGATATCCTTTACGAAATCGATCGGTCCATGAAGCAATTGCAGAACCAAGCCCGCAAGGCCGAGCAGGTTCAGCAACTCAAAGAAGATTATCGCGTAGCGTCCCAAGAATTGGCCTGGCATCAATTGCGGAGTTGGACGAATCAGCTCTCCGAAGGCAATGTTCAGGAGGGTGACCTCAGCGCCGAAAAGTCCAGGTTGGATCAGGCCTTGCAAGATGCAGAGGCAACCTTGCATAGCGGCAAAATCAAAGTCCTTGAGGCTGAACAGGCCTTGATTCAATCCCGATCCAAGGTACAGGATTTATCCAACCGCCTTAGGGAATTGGAGGCCAATCAACAATTGCAAGAAGAACGGATAAGGAATTTGAACAGCCGTATTCAAGGTCTTGAGGATCAGAAATTGGCCGACCTGAATCAAATCTCGGAACAAGAGGAGAGAATTGAAGCGATATCCAATGAATTGGCCATGATGAGCCAGCATTTGGATGAGGCCTCGGCGTTGGTTGCTGAGGTTTCCCATCGACTGACTGAAGATGATCGCGCCATGCAGGAGCAAGAGCAAACCTTCGCAGAACAACGATTGACGTTGGATCAACATCAAGCCGCTCGATATGCATTGGAAAGCAATGTGAACGTCTTGGAGGCTCAAATTCATGCGCTGGAAGCCGAACGTACCCGATTGGAGGACGAGAAGGAAAGCCGCCTCCAAGAGTCTTCTCAACTAAGCGGCCTTTTGCAACAACTTTCGCAAGAGAAAGAGAACCTCCAAAAACGGGTTCAGGAGTTGGAGGCTTACCAACAGGATTATCATGCAAAACTGAGCCAATGCCGTCAAGATCTTCAGGCTCTAAGGCCTCAAGTCGCTGAAATTTCTCGTAAGCTGGATCGCAAAACCAACGAAGCCCAGCTGCTGGGGGACCTTATCCAAAACATGGAGGGTTATCCCGATTCCCTCAGGTACCTAAAGGATCATCAGGACTGGGCCCGGACGGCTCCTTTGTTGGGGGATATTTTCAACGGCGCAGTGGAATACAAGCCATTGATTGAAAGGGTTCTGGAATCCTATTTAAGTTACTACGTTGTTAATACTTACCAACAAGCCCGTTCAGGTATTCAGCTTTTGGCCGATGCCGGCAAAGGCAAGGCTTCTTTCTTTGTGTTGGAAGCCTACCAAGAAGCAGATGCATCCGGCATGACCAAGATCCGTACTCCAGAAGGAACGGTGGCCGCGGTTGATTTGGTGGATTGTGCTCTGGAGTACGAGGCACTCAAACATGCCTTACTAGGGAATGTATTTTTGTTCCTTAATCCCGAAAAGGAAGAGGAAATTTCCACTTGGCAATCGAAATATCCGGAAGCCTTGTTCGTGACGTTAGGGGGGCATTGTTATGGAAATGGTCGTTGGTTGAGCGGCGGTTCTATCGGCTTGTTCGAAGGTAAGAAATTAGGTCGTCAACGGAATTTGGAGTCTCTGCTGGCTCAGATTGAAGAAGAACAGGCTCATTTTGGTCAATTGCAGCATCGCTTAAAAGAACTTGAATCCCAAGAGGCAGAACTTCAAGGCCAAAACCGGGAAAGTGAATTGTCTGCTGCACGAAATCTACTGCTAAACAAATCGTCTGAATGGGCCCAAGTGAATGCTCGTCATGAACAATTGATGGAGGCCACGACAAGATCTGGAAATCGCAACGAGGTCATCGCCTCGCAGAAAACGGGAATTCAAAATGAATTGTTGGAACTAAAGCCTAGGCTGGATGGCGCTGTTACCGAAATTGAACTAGGAAATGCAACGTTAGTGGGCATGCAAGAGGAACTTGCTGCGCGTAAGGCCAAGTACCACAAGACCAGGGAAGAGCACAACGAATCTACACGACAGGAGCTTCATTGGGCTAATTTAAAATCAGGCGCGTTAAGTCAAATTGAGTTTCGAAGAAATCAAGTTGATTTATTGCAACATCGTTTGACCCAAGCAGACAAGTCCATCGTGGATTTGCAAGGGGAGTTAACTCAATTGCAAAATATCCTGGGTGAAACCGGGCAGAACAGGCCAGCACTCATGGAGGAGGAAGGAAGGGCAAAGTCTGAAATGGCCCAATTTGAAGAAGCGTATTACGCGGTTCGTGGGGATCAAGATGCCTTGGATGAACAAATTCGCCAGCTCCACCGCCAACGGGAGATCAATGACCATTTGCTCAACCAAAGGCAGCAAAATGTCCTTATGCTTCAAATGGAAATCAAGGCCTTGAGGGAACGCTGGGCCATGGAATTTGATAGTGATCCGGACTTGTTGGATAAGGCAGAACCTCCGCAACGCGGCGAGCAAGAACTGGCCGGCTTGGTTCAAGCCATGAAGAAGAAAATCGAAAATTTTGGGCCGGTCAATCCTATGGCTTTGGAAGCCTATGCGGAAGTTGAGCAAAGGCATGTTTTCATCTCCGGCCAAAAAGCAGATTTAGCGCAGGCCAGAGAAGATTTGTTGAGGACCATTGAAGAAATTGACCTGAAAGCTACCGAGCGCTTTATGGAAGGCTTTGCCGCCATACGAGAACATTTTGTGGAGGTTTTCCGCTCTTTGTTTACTGCAGAGGATGACTGTGATCTCCTTTTGAGTCATCCCGAAATGCCTTTGGACTCACCCATCCAAATTTTAGCTAAACCCAAGGGCAAGAAACCCCAGTCCGTTAATCAGTTATCCGGGGGAGAGAAAGCCTTGACGGTAACGGCATTGCTCTTTGCCATTTACCTGTACAAGCCGGCTCCATTCTGTATTTTTGATGAGGTGGATGCCCCTCTTGATGACGCCAACATTGATAAGTTCAACAAGATGATTCGCAGATTCTCTAAGAAATCTCAGTTCATCATTGTGACCCACAACAAAAGAACCATGGAGACCACCGATATCATGTACGGGGTGACCATGGTGGAGCAAGGGGTAAGTCGCGTGGTCCCGGTTGACTTTTCGAACTTGAACGAGTACATTCCCAACCAGGAGGAGCAGGTACCCGCCTTGAACGAGTAAGTTCTTGAGGTTATAAATCTCAGGAGAACTTTAGGTTTTGATCGGCGTACCTGCGCAGGAGCAGAACCGCGGACAGGCACAAGATGATCAAAGCAATTAGAATGGCCCCAAGGTTGGTGATCAGATAGGTCTGCCAATCCAACTTCAGAGGAACATAATCCAGATAATAGGATTCGGGATCCAGTCGTATTAATTTCCATTGGTTTTGCACAAAATATACCACGGCCGTGATGAGATTACCTATAGTGAGGCCTCTGAAGACCAGCCGCAACCCTATCCATACGGTGGTTTGGGCCAAGTGCATGGGACGCAACCCCATAATTTGTAAAATACCCAAACTCCGTTGCCTTTCGAGGATTATGATCAGAAGGGCAGAAATTAGATTCACTGCGCCAACGATGACAAGCAAGATCATGAGGACCACCCGGTTGGTATCAAAAAAGCGCAACCATTCGAACAAGGCGGGCATTTGTTCTTCCAAAGTAATGCATTCCTCCTGCAGGGTCAATACTCGATCGATTTGATGTCGAGTTTCGGTCATTTGACGGTGATCCATCAATTCCATTTCCAAGTGTCCTCCTGCGTTTTCAGACCATCCCAACAATTTTCGCAAAATGGATTGATGGACAACGGCAACCGGTCGCCCCAATTCATTTTGCATAGGCATTTGAAAAATGCCAGAAACTTTGAATTTGCGCATCCTGACGGGTTGCTGCATGAAATAGAAGGACAGGTCATCGCCGCATTGGACCCGCAAGGCGGTAGCCAGAGATTTGGGAATTAAGATTTCCTGCGTGCTGTAATTTTCGCTCCAAGAGGGGATTTGGCCTTCGACCAAATGGGAGCGAAAAAAATCCAATGCGGAATCGTTTTGAACACCTTTAAGCAGAACCCCTTCCATGCCTTCGGAAGACCGGCCTAATCCTGGCAACAGGATCACGGTACTCACTCTGCGAACCCCCGGGATTTGCTGAAGGGTATGAAGGCGTTGCTGACCGAAGGAGAGGTGTGGTCTAAGGGCGTCCTCTTCCGATCGTAGGCTGCGTACCTGCAAATGCCCCCAAAACTGCCCCATTCTCTGGGGAATTTCCCATTGGAAACCATCCACAATCGATGATCCCAACAAGATTAAGGCCAATCCAGCGGCGGTTCCCATGATCGCAAGGCCTTGGACCGTGCGAGTCAGCCTGGTGGCGGAAGACGCCTTGAAAGCTCGGTAGAGAAGCTTTTTTAATTCAGCGTTTTGAGACATAGATTTGTTTCATCATGAGATGGGATTGCAATTTAAGGATACGATTGGCTTGCCTATGCTTTCTGTTTTTGGTTCTTGAGTCGAACGCAAAAGTGTATCCGTCTGCCGCGAATACTTGGCCCTCATGGAAAAGGGTCTTGGAAGGAAAGCGTGTCGGCTTGGTTATCCATAAAAGTTCTATGATTGGTAGTCGTCTTATGCCCGAAGTTCTGCTTGAAAACGGGGTTGATGTACGGATGATTTTTGTGCCGGAACATGGATTAAGGGTGGATTTCGAGGCCGGTGCAACGGTAGGGGATCATGTGGATGCCGTCACGGGTTTGCCGGTGGTTTCCTTGTACGGGAAACGCAAAGGCCCTGAAACGGCTCATACTGACAGTTTGGATATCATCGTTTTTGATCTGCAAGATGTTGGTGTTCGCTTTTATACTTACCTTTCAACCTTGCATTATGTTATGGAGGCCTGCTCTCGCGCCTCCATTACGTTGCTGGTCCTGGATAGACCCAATGTCAATGATTATACCGTGGATGGCCCCGTTATGGATACTGCGTACAAGTCTTTTGTGGGAATGCATCCCATACCGGTGATGCATGGTATGACCATGGGTGAATTAGCCAAGATGATCAAGGGAGAGGGTTGGGCAAAGGGTTCCAATAATTTGAACTTGCAAGTTTGGAAAATGGTGAATTATCAACGTGGCTTGCGGCTTCAACCTCCTGTTCCCCCCTCACCCAATTTGAGGGATTCAATCGCCTTGGAATGGTATCCAACCTTGTGTTTTTTTGAGGGTTGTCCAGTTTCGGTGGGCCGAGGTACAAGCAGTCCATTTACCCTGATTGGTAGCCCTTGGATGGGTATTAAAGACACGTGTTTTATTCCAAAGTCAATTCCAGGTAGGGCACAAAGCCCTCTTTTCATGAACCAAAATTGCTGCGGGTTTTCCCTTGAGAAATTCAAAAAACCAAGGAATCAAGGAATTAGTTACGAGATCCTATTAAAGGTTTACAAAGATTTTCAAAAACAACATCAATCAATTGGGCAAGAGAAAAATAAAACCGTACGGAACGATGTTTTTTTTAATTCATTTTTTGATCAATTATCAGGGGGGTCAGCTCTTCGAAACGCTTTAACAAAGCAACATGATGCCAATAAAATTCGTTCATTGTTTAAGCCCGCTTTGGATGAATTTAGGAGGAAGCGAAAACAGTATTTGCTCTATGATGATTTGTAAGCGCAAGTGGGATACGTTGGTTCCCTAACAATTTGATAGACTTAATGATGAGGAGGCCTATGACCAATAGTAGGACAAATTTACGATTTATTTTTTGGGGTACCCCTGAATTTGCTGCGGCTTCTTTGTTGGCCTTGTTGGACGCTGGTTTTGAACCGTATGCGGTGGTTACCTCCACAGACAAGGTTTCTGGAAGGGGCATGAAACTCAAGGCTTCACCAGTTAAAGAGCTGGCTCTGTTGCACAATATTCCTGTTTGGCAACCTGTCTCGCTCAAAGATCCTTTATTTATACAAGAATTAAAGGAGTCTAATCCTGATTTTATGTTGGTGGTTGCCTTTAGGATGTTACCCAAAGAGATCATTGAAGTTCCCCCAGGCGGGACTTGGAATTTGCATGCGTCCATATTGCCAGATCTAAGGGGCGCTGCCCCAATTCATTGGGCTTTGCGTTTGGGCTATAGGCAAACAGGTTTAACTGTTTTTAAAATTCAATATGAAATTGATACAGGTGATGTTTTGGACTCAGTAAAATTAGATATTCCCAAGGATTGGAATGCCGGAAACCTCCACGATAGGATGGCCGTTGAAGGTGGTAAATTATTGGTGAAGGCTGTTCCTAAAATTTTTGATTGCAATTATCAATTGAGACCACAGGATCAGTTTAATCTAGATCAAAACACTTTAAATAAGGCCCCAAAAATTCAACGTGATGATGCCTTAATTGATTGGAGCAAGGATTCCCAGAGTTTGGTGAATTTCCTTAGGGCTTTTGCTCCATATCCTGGGGCCTATACGTTTTTGAATGGAACGCGAATTGTACTTATTGACGCCACAGAGGAGGAACCTTTATGGGAATCTACTTTACCAAAGGAGAATGTAAACGGGATTAGTCCTGATAAGTTTCTTGCTCAAACTGTTGTGCCGGGTTACTGCCTAACCCTTGGTAACAAGTGGTGGATAAAAACCCAAAGTTCATGGCTGAGAATCAAACAAATCAAGCCTGAAAATTCGAGGTCAATGCCCGTCGATGCATATTTACGAGGCCATAGTGATGTCATGGGCCAGATTTGCTCAAGGGAGCTCTGATCCACCTTGTATTCCTTCGTTTGCAGCAGCGGCCAGGTCTAAATTTGGATCCTGACCAAGAGCATAATCATCCCAATAGCGGACCTGGGTGATGCCTCGAATCGAATTGGTTAACCAAATAGCAGAGGCTTCGCGGAGAGTCTGGTAAGTTGCGGCAGCATATTGAACCGTATTCCCATTTTTTGAAAGGAATTTTGTCAAATATTGGGCAGCGATTCCAGGCAAACAACCTTCCATGAACGAAGGGGTATAACAAATTCCATCCACCCAATAAAACAGATTGGACCGGCTACTTTCGATAAAGTTTCCCCGCGAATTAACAAGCAAGGCATCATCCCATCCTTGTTTTTTTGCAAAATTTGCAGCCAAAACGTATGGCATCGCGGAGAGACTTTTGATCCAAGGAATTAGGGGAGGGCATTGGACTACCGTTGAAGGTCCTAACCGAAAGGATTTTTCAATTTTTAACTCCACGGGATGAACTGAGATGCGGCATTCGAATCGCTCGGTAGGAGGTGTAAAATCCCCATCTCCGGCCCGCCAAACAACGGTTCTAACTTTGGCAATGGATGGTCGATCTGCCTTGATCCAATTGTTTTGTAACTCTTGAAGCCATTCGCTGTATAAATCCGTTAAGGTTAATTCCGGTGATTTGCCATGGAATGGCCAGGCTAGATCCAAAGTTTTTGCCGCCGATACCATACGGTCCCAATGGGCTAGAGCCCAAACTGGTTTTCCTTCCTTCAACAACATAGTATCGAAGAAACCATCTCCATAGCGCTGTCCTCGGTCAAGCATGTTCACCGCATAAAGGTATTATCTTGGCTTTCACAATTAACATTAAATAAGCCTATGAATAACCAGCGCATAACTACCTTGGGCCAGTTCATCATTGAGCGTCAATCGGAGTTTCCTTACTCCAAAGGGCAATTATCCCGCTTGCTACGCGATATCGGAATCGCCTCCAAAGTCGTCAACAGGGAGGTCAACAAGGCTGGTTTGGTGAATATTCTCGGAGATACAGGGGAAACCAATGTTCAAGGTGAGAAGGTCAAGAAACTGGACATCTTCGCCAACGAGCAGTTCAAAGCGGCCTTGACCGCAGGTGGGGAATGTTGTGTATTCGCATCCGAAGAGGATGACGATATTTTGCCCATTGATGGGCAGGTTTCGGCAGATGCCAAATACGTCGTAATGATCGATCCCCTGGATGGTTCCTCCAATATTGATGTCAACGTATCGGTGGGGACTATTTTTTCGATTTACCGCCGGGTTTCTGAAAGTGGTCCAGGCTTATTGATGGATTGTCTTCAGAAGGGTATGCACCAGGTTGCTGCCGGCTACGTCGTTTACGGGTCATCCACCATGATGGTTTACACTACGGGCCATGGGGTGAACGGTTTCACCCTGGACCCGTCTATAGGGGAATTCTGCTTATCGCATCCCAAAATGCGGATTCCGGATGACGGCAAAATTTATTCGGTGAATGAGGGAAATTACATTCATTTCCCTCAGGGAATTAAACAATACATCAAATATTGCCAGGCTTACGATGAGCCCAGTTCTCGGCCTTACAATTCCAGGTATATTGGGTCCATGGTGGCTGATTTTCACCGAAATCTTCTCAAAGGAGGGGTTTTTATATACCCCGCCACGGGCAAAGCGCCCAAAGGCAAGTTACGTTTAGGCTATGAATGCAATCCTATGGCCTTCGTGGTCGAACAGGCCGGCGGGAAAGCGAGTGATGGTAAAAATCGCATTTTGGAAATTGAACCATGGGGTTTGCACCAACGGACTCCTGTTGTGCTGGGATCTAAAAAAATGGTCGAAAAGGTGGAATGGTTTCTCAAGGCGTTTCCTGATCCAGGGTCTTTTTGAGTTCGAGTAAACCCTCCCTAATTTGCATTAATCGTTCTTTCAGGCTTATGGTGGTGGGTATTTGGGAACCGTTCGCGGATAGATTGGCCAAAGCGCCTTTGATGGTGAATTTGCGCTCCTTGAGAAGGTATTTGATTTGAACTAATAGGTCCAGGTCTTTGCGGGTGTACATGCGGTTTCCCTTGCGATTCTTTCGGGGTTGGAGCATGGGGAATTCTCCTTCCCAATAACGCAACAAGGACGGGCTAAGGTCTAGCTGGGAGGAAACCTCTTGAATAGAGAAGTATTGCTTTAAATTGATAGAATCAATATTCTCTACATCATTATTTTTTGCATTTTCTTTCATTAGTCAAGGGATTGGTTAGCTTGAGAAGCCTTGGTTATGAGTTGGTCATGCTGATCGGGCGACATATCGTTAAAAATAAAGTATACTGGGTTCATTTTCCTTCCACCCTTGATTACTTCATAGTGAAGATGTGGTCCCGTGCTCTTGCCCGTATTACCAACTCTGCCAATCAACTGTCCCCGTTTGACGATTTGACCTTTCTGTACTTCAAATCGCGACAAATGAGCGTATTTGGTCTGATAGCCAAATCCGTGATCAATCACCAGGAAATTCCCATAACCTTTATCTAAATGCACAAGTTCTTTGACTTGACCGTTTCCGGTGGCGTAAACTGGAGCTGAAATGGGAGCAGCGAAATCTAAGCCTTCATGAAATTTGGCCGATTTGTAAATGGGGTCAATTCGGTATCCAAAACCAGAGACCAATTCACCGCGGTTTTTGCCACGAAACGCCATGGGCTGAATGGCAGGCATTGCTTCGAGCAAGGCGTTTTTGTTCTTTATATGACGACTTAATTCGTCATAGGATTTGGATTGTGCGACCATTTCGCGGCTGAGGGCGTCTATTTTGAGCGAAGTAGTCGCCATCAAAGGGCCGTATTCGTATTGGGCTAGGTACTTGTAGGCGTTAATTTGCTCTTTGGACCTGATGGTTTCGTTGGGAATGGGATCCGCCTCAAAAATTACCCGGTAAATATTGAGGTCTCTTTGTTCCAAGTCTTTCAAGGCTGCGCGCATGAGTCGTGTTCGCTCGTCCAATGCCTCATATCGCAGTTCCATTTCGGCCAGTTCTTCTTTGAGTTTTTTTTCTTTGGGCGAATCCAAAAAGGTATAAGCCAGGGATATGACCACAACCGAGGAGACAACGGCCACCGAGAAAAAACCCAAGAGCGAGAGTAATTGGCGTTGCCAGGGCATTTTGACCTGCTCAAAGACCAATTTGACCGGGTTGAATTCGTAACGTGGACGAGCCATTTGCCCAAAATTAAGTAATTTCGACCTTTCATCTCCAAGATTGCACTATGATGACGTCAGCGGACATACGCCAAACCTTTTTGAACTTCTTTGCATCCAAAGGGCACCATGTGGCAACGCCTGCCTCCTTGTTAATTCAAGGTGATCCAAGCCTGCTCTTCACCAATGCCGGGATGAATCAGTTCAAAGATCTCTTTTTGGGCAACCGTCCGGTCCAATATGCTCGGATAGCCGATAGCCAACCATGTTTGAGGGTTTCGGGTAAACACAACGATTTGGAAGATGTGGGTAAAGACACGTACCATCATACCCTTTTCGAAATGTTGGGGAATTGGTCCTTTGGAGATTATTTCAAAGAGGATGCGATCGCCTGGGCTTGGGAGTTGATGACCGGTCCTTATGGCCTGGATCCAGAGCGTTTGTACGTGACCTATTTTGGGGGGGACGAGGGCGATGGTTTGGGTGCAGATGCCGACGCTCGTCGTTACTGGACCAAGTGGATGGATGAGAGGAGGATACTCCCCGGTTCCAAGAAGGATAATTTCTGGGAAATGGGTGAAACCGGCCCCTGCGGGCCCTGTTCCGAGATGCATATCGATCTAAGAAGCGATGAAGAACGCCAAAAGATTGATGGAGCAACCTTGGTGAACCAAGACCATCCCCAAGTCATCGAGCTATGGAACTTGGTATTTATGGAATTTCAGCGGATGGCTGACGGCAAACTGCAGGCTTTGCCGGCCAAGCATGTCGATACCGGCATGGGATTTGAAAGAATTTGCCGAGCTGTAGCCATGGCCTCCAGCAATTACGATACGGATGTCTTCCGCCCGCTGATTAAGGCCATTGAACAACGCAGTGGAAAGGCCTACAATGCCGGGGATGAACAAGTGGATGTAGCCATGAGGGTTATGGCGGACCATCTTCGGGCGGTGGCGTTGATTATTGCGGATGGGCAATTGCCCTCCAATGCCAAGGCCGGCTACGTATGCCGACGCATCCTGAGGAGAGCAATTCGATACGGGTACACCTACTTGGGTTTGGGTGAACCGACCATGCACGCCTTGATTCCGGTACTGGTGGAGCAATTGGGGGAGGTATTGCCTCAACTCAAACGGGAGCAAACCCTCATCGAACAGACCTTGCTGGCCGAAGAAAGTAATTTCTTGAGGACATTGGCCAAAGGTTTGCTGCGCATTGATTTATGGGTCTCCGAAAGTGGCCCAGCCTCTGGTGGGGTCATGGACGGTGACACCGCCTTTGAATTACTGGACACCTACGGTTTTCCTGCAGATTTGACCGCATTGGTTCTTTCTGAAAAAGGGTACCGCATGGACCAGCCTGGTTTCGAGAAAGCCATGGCCGTGCAACGGGAACGTTCTCGTGTCGCCACCAAATCCAGTGCAGGGGATTGGGTATGGGCAGATTGGGCTTCAGGAGATCTCACCTTGAACGGTAGGTTCGTGGGTTATGACCAAAGTAGCTGTTCGACCCGAATCGTCCGTTGGAGAACCGTGCTTGGTCCGGAAGGCGAACAAAGCCAACTTGTTTTGGAGACCACCCCTTTCTATGCGGAATCCGGGGGACAGGTGGGAGATCGGGGAGAATTGGTAGGAGAGGACGGTGTTAAGGTACAAGTTTTGGACGTTGTTAAAGAAAACAATTTGTGGATTCACCGGGTGGAACAATTGCCCCAAGACCCCGAGCAGAATTTTGTCGCTACGGTGCACCCTCTATGGCGTCAAGGAGTCTCCTCGCATCACAGCGCCACGCATTTGCTGCATAGCGCCCTTCGGATGAAGTTGGGAGATCACGTGCAACAGAAGGGAAGCTTGGTCGCTAACGATCAGTTGCGTTTCGACTTTGCTCAACCATCCAAAATCAGCCAAGATGATTTAAAGGCCATCGAAAGGGAGGTGAACCGTGCGGTGTCCATGGCTTGGCCTTTGGTCGAAGAAAGGGAACTACCTATGGTGGAAGCGGTGAACAGGGGAGCGACCGCTTTGTTCGGGGAGAAATATGGCGACAAGGTCAGGGTCATCTCTTTCGGAGGTATCTATTCCATGGAACTTTGTGGAGGGACTCATGTTCGAAATTCCGCAGAAATTGGCTGGTTCAAGATCATCACCGAAACAGCAGTGGCATCGGGCATACGACGAATCGAAGCGGTTTGCGGTACAGCGGCCATGCAGTGGGTGGATGCGCAATTGCATTCCTTGCATGAAGCCCATGAAATCCTCAAGCACCCGGCTGACCTACCCGCTCAGTTGCGCAAAACTGTTCATGAGCTTTCCCAAATGCGCAAGAAATTGGAGCAGTGGAACCAACAACAGATGGATCAATGGATCGAACAATGGGGCAAGGCCTGGGAGCATTCCAGCAATGGCCTTCAATTGCTGGTCCAAACCTGTGAGCCAACGCAAGCGGAGGCCCTCAAGGTGATGGCCAATCGTCTTAGAACGGCAGCGCCCAAGGCATGCGTTGTCTTGGGAGCGGTTGTGGACGACAAAACCTACATGGCTTGTGCCTTGGGGGATGAATTAGCCCAAAAATGGAATGCCGGCAAATTGGTGCGTGAACTCATTGAGCCCCTCGGGGGGCAAGGTGGGGGACAAGCCCATTTGGCCATGGCAGGTGCACCGAATACGAATCTTCCACCCCAAGAAGCCACGCGGCGCCTTCAAGAGGCCATGCGTCAAGCCCATCAACACCTAGCCCACGTAATTTAACCTCATGAGCAGCGATACTTTAGTCGATTATGAATTGGTCGTGGGCTTGGAGGTTCACGTGCAATTGAATACTCAATCCAAGGCTTTCTGTTCGGATAGCACGGAGTTTGGCGCTTTGCCCAATACCTTGTTGTCTCCTATTTCCTTGGGCCATCCAGGTACTTTGCCACGCTTGAACCAGCAAGTCCTGGAGGATGGAATATTGTTGGGATTGGCAATGAATTGTCAAATCCGAGCCTACAACGAGTTTGCTCGCAAAAACTATTTTTACGCAGACCTTCCCAAGGGGTATCAAATCACACAACACCTTACCCCCCTGGCTTACAACGGGTATATTCATCTCAATTTGGAGGACGGCACTCGAAGAAGGGTAGGGATTACGAGGATCCACATGGAAGAAGATGCCGGGAAAAGCATACACGATCAAGATCCTTACGATACCCTGATTGATTTGAATCGTTGCGGGGTACCCCTCTTGGAAGTTGTTACAGAGCCTGATCTTCGATCCGCGAGAGAAGCCTACCAGTACCTATCGGAGGTTCGGCGTTTGGTACGTTATCTGGAGATTTGTGACGGGAATATGGAGGAAGGATCGTTGCGCTGTGATGCCAATATTTCGGTGAGGCAACGCGGAACCGAGGCCTTTGGGCAGAAGGTCGAAGTTAAGAACATGAACTCCATGCGCCATGTTCAACGCGCGATTGAATTCGAATATCAGCGACAAGTTGAACTGCTCCAAAGGGGGGAAACCATCGTTTCCGAGACCCGCTCTTTTGATGCCCAGGCTAACAATACTTTTTCGCTTCGCTCCAAGGAAGCCGCCAACGATTATCGGTATTTTCCGGAACCGGATTTGCCGCCCATTTGGGTACGAGAGGAACAAATTGCTAAGGTCCAATCCAACATGCCCCCCTTGCCGGAGGTCCTGCTCGAGCGATTTACTTCCGTGTATGGGTTAAGTGCTTACGATGCCTCAGTGCTCTGTGACCAAAAACATCTGGCCTTGTGGTTTGAGCATTTGGTTACCTTGACCCCGCATTACAAACAAGCTGCCAATTGGACCATGGGTCCGGTCAAAACTTGGCTGAATACCCACGCCTTGGAAATTCAGCAATTCCCTTTGACAACCAAGGCCTTGGCCTCCTTAATCGATGCCGTGCAAGAGGGGGTCTTGACGCACCATCAGGCTGTTCAAAGTTTATGGCCAGCTTGGTTGGAAGCTCCTACGAAATCGATCCATGACCTTATCACGGAATTGGATTTGGGGCAGAGTTCTGATATACCGTCTTTGGAAATCATGGTTGAAGAGGTCTTGTTATCCATGCCCAGCAAGGTTGAGGAATACCGTTCCGGTAAAAAGGGCCTTCTTGGATTGTTTATGGGTGAATTAATGAAAAAAACAGGGGGCAAGGTCCAACCGGCACAGGCCTCCGAAATGTTACGGGCCAAGTTGGAGGGTTAATCTTTTCTTAACAATCCTGCGATACGAAACCTCCTTACTTCGTAGCATCAAATCCAAATCCTATGTCCGCCTATCAGGGAGCCCCCAAAGTCGCCAAAATCCTGGTTGTTGACGATGAACCGGATATTTTGGAAATAATCTCTTACAACCTGCGTAAAGAGGGCTACGATGTCAAAACGGCAGAAAACGGCTTCGAAGCCGTTGCCGCTGCCAAGGAATTTCTACCGGACATGATCCTCTTGGATGTGATGATGCCCAAAATGGATGGCATGGAGGCTTGCAAACAAATTAGAGCCGTTCCATCCCTGAAAAATTGTTTTATTCTGTTTCTGACAGCCCGTGAAGAAGAGTTTGTGGAAGTGCTCAGTTTTCAAGCGGGTGCCGACGATTTCTTAACCAAACCCATGAAGCCCCGTGCCCTAATTAGCCGTATCGAAGCGGTTCTCAGGAGGTCCAAAGAAGATACGAAGGTTGAACAAACCAAGCAGATCAAGTTGGGCAATTTGGTGATTGATCGGGAATCGTATCAGGTAACCCAGGACGGGGCGGTGGTGGTCTTGGCTCGCAAAGAATTTGAATTACTTTTTCTTTTGGCTTCAAGGCCTGGCAAGGTATTCACTCGTGATCAAATTCTGGAAACCATTTGGGGAACCGATGTGGTGGTGATTAACCGTACCATCGATGTCCACATTCGTAAACTGCGTGAAAAGCTCGGAGATGCCTATATTACCACAATCAAGGGGGTAGGCTATAAATTCGAGCTTAATTGAAGAACATCACCCCTCTACAGGTGGCCATTTTGGTGGCCCTAGCAACGGCTATGTTGGTGGCCGGTTCGGCCCATGCCTTGGCTCTTGCCCAGTCAAGAGTGATTATGTTGAGCCTCATCACCGGGATCTCTGTCCTGGCCATGGTTTATTATGCCATCAATTATTTCATTTACCGCAAAATCAAATTGATTTACAAGACCATCCGATCTACTAAAACCCTCGGGGGCGGCGAAGAGGTGTATTCGATGAACGAAGATCCTATAGGACAGGTTTATGAGGAAGTGCAGCAGTGGAGCAAGGAGCAAACCAGCAAAAAAGAAGAGGCCGATCAATTGGAGAAATACCGCAAGGATTTCCTTGGCAATGTTTCCCATGAACTCAAGACGCCAATCTTCAATATACAGGGTTATATCCACACGCTATTGGACGGGGCGATGGAAGATCCCGAAACCAATTTGAATTTCCTCAAAAAGGCTGCGCGATCCGCAGATCGTATGGAGGCCTTGGTCAAAGATTTGTTAACCATCAGCGAATTGGAATCCGGATCGGTCAAAATGGATTGGGAAAACTTTGACCTTCAGGAATTGCTTCAGGATGTCTTTGATTCCGTTGATCATAAGGCACGTCAACGCGGCATCCAAATTCAAGTGAAAGCGGGTTGCCGAGCTCCTTTTTTGGTTAGAGCCGACCGCAAAAAAATTAGGCAAGTCCTGGTTAACCTTCTTTCCAATTCCATTCATTACGGTAATGAGCAAGGATTAACTCTGGTAGGGGTTTACGATATGGATCGGCATTTTTTGATTGAAATTTCCGACAACGGTTTGGGGATAGAGGCGGAACATTTGCCAAGGCTGTTCGAGCGCTTTTATCGGGTGGACAAAGGCCGTTCCCGTTCCGAAGGCGGCACAGGCTTGGGGTTGGCCATCGTCAAGCATATGCTAGAAGTCCATGGTCATACCATCCATGTGCGTTCATCTGCAGGGGTTGGGTCCACTTTTGGGTTTACCCTGGACAAGGCCAACGGATAAGCGCCGTACCTTAGCGCAGAGTGAAGCGCGAACCTTTCGAAAATTATCTCTTGTGGGAGTCCGGTGATTGGCTGGCTTTGAACAAACCCCCGCTGCTTGCCACCTTGGACGAGCGTCAAGGCAATGCTCCCAGCATGATCCGTTGGGCCAAAGCCTTTGACTCCCGTTTGAGTCCTTGCCATCGTTTGGACAAGGAAACTTCGGGCATTATGCTCTGGGCAAGGAGCGAGGCCTCCTACAAAGCTGCTGCCTACGCCTTCGAACAAAGGCTTGTATCCAAGGTTTACCATACCGTTGTTTGGGGTATCCACCGTTTTGATGATCAACCTATCGATTTACCAATAGGCCAAGGTCGCGACGGTCTTATGCGAGTGGATTTCAAAGCGGGCAAAGAAGCGTTGACCTATGTACGCAGTTTGGAGTATTTTAGGCATTTTACCTTGTTGGAATGTAGGCCGGTTACCGGTCGAACCCACCAAATCCGGGTGCACTTGGCCTCTCAAAATTGCCGAATTGTAGCTGACAAGGCCTATGGTGGGGAAATGCCCTTGCTTTCCTTGCTCAAAGGTCGCAAATACCGTGTTTCCAAGGATACGGAAGAAGAGGCGCCCATGATCCATCGATTGGCATTGCATGCACACTCCTTGGAAATTGCACATCCCGAATCTCCCATGCCTTTGGTGGAAGCCCCGTATCCCCGGGATATGGATGTATTGTTGCGTTTATTGCGCAAATACGATACCTAATGCTGATTTTACGATCCCTTGGCCTTGAGAGCTTTGGGATCCTGAGCATTGTCTTTTTCGCTTTGGCGAGACTGACGAACCAAACGCAACTTGGCCTCCAATTGGATGACTTGCGATTTGATGACCTCGATCTTTTTTTCAACTTCTTGACGCATGAGGTCTGCGTTTTTGGAACGTGAGAAAAATCCAAGGTTGTTCTCCAGAAGATCCATCTCCTTACGCAAGTCATTGATTTTGTACTGAAGATGGGTCTGCTCTTTGGATAATTCCCGGTCACCGGCAGGATGGTTGCTCATCTGCTGGAGTCGGGTTTGATACTGGGCTTCTCGATGCGATTCCCGGTCAATTTTCAATTGATCAAACCATTTGTTGGTAAGCTCGCGGAATTGCTTCTGCAAACTTTCTTTGTGCGCCATGGGCACGAAGCCGATTTCGTTCCATGAACGCTGAATTTCCATCAAGACCGACATGTCCTGGGATGTATCCCCAGAGCTGGTGTAGGTATTCAATCTTTCGACCAAGGCTTTTTTGAGTTCGAGGTTCTCGGCTTGTTTGCTTTTTTCATCGGAGAAGAAGGAGTTCTTGGATTGAAAAAAAGTATCGCAGGCTTTGCGAAAACGGTTCCAATATTTGTCCGAAATCTTACGGGGCAATGCAGGGGCTTCTTTCCAGTTCTTTTGCAAGGCGGTTAAAGCCTGAGTTCCTGCTTTCCAATCCGTGGACTGGCTCCATGACTCAGCTTCTTTGCACCATAATTCACGTTGTTGCACCAATTCTTGTACTGCCGCTTTGGCGGCCTTGTAATGCTGAAGGCGTGCGCCATAGAATTGATCCAGAGCGACTTTAAAGCGTTTCCACAAGGGCTCTTGTTGCTCTTTGGGTACCGGACCTGTTTGACGCCAATCTTGTTGAAGAAGCTCGACCGTTTGGGTTAATTGACTCCAATTCGGCTTTTCTTCGGGCAAGGCTCTTACCAAAATTTCCAAATTTTCACAGAGTTGTGTTTTGAGGCGCAAGTTCTCAGCGCGCAATGATTCAAGTTCTTCGAACTTGCCCCTTCTGTTTTGGAAGATGCGATCCGAGGCATTTTTGAAACGTTCCCATACACTTTCCGATTGTGGACGGGGTACGGGGCCGGTTGCTTTCCACTGCTCATGGAGAAGGGTTAGCTTGGAGCCCGCTTTTAAGATATCATTTTCCAATAGCAATTGCTCGGCCTGTTCGCAAAGCTGGATTTTGGATTCTAAATTTCTGGCCAAGTCCAGTTCCTTGAGTTCGCGGTTGATTCGCAAATTGTTATAGAACTTATCATGCAACAAATGGTAGCGATTCCACAAACCTTGACGCTGTTCAGGGGGAACAGGTCCACAGTCTTTCCAACGTTGCTGTATGCTTTTGAGTTGTTCGTTGACTCCGGTTTTGCCTTGTTCTTCTTCGTCAACCACCTGATGCAACTCGTCAAGCAAAGCCTCTTTGAGGGCCAAATTGGCTTGCAGTTTGGCTTCTTTCTCTTGCTTTTCTTGTTGCCTCTTGGCTTGGTATCGTTGCCACAGGTCTTGGTAGAGCAAAAAGAGAGGGCTTTGAGAAACCGGCACAAGGTCTTGGCTGGATTCGCCTTCCAAAAGTTCGAGTTCTTGTTGGGCCTTCAGTTTCTGAAACCAATGGTCCACCTGGGATTTGATTGCCTGAATTTTGCGATGCTCTTCCGATAAATCCGACTTCTTGACCGAATCACCCAAATGGGTGAGCAAAGCTTCTAAGTCCATTGCGCTGTAATCGGGAAGGATGGCCTCCTCAGCCTCCGCCATCAAAGCCTCCACCAATTCGCTGGGTTCTTCTGCGCTAAGCTCCGAAGCTGCATGCGGGATGATCACGGGAATTTCCTTCAAAGGTTCGATTTCCAGGCCCGAAGCCTCCACAATGGACTCATTGTCCAAAGGGGGCGCATCTGTAGGTTCGGAGGCCAGGCTACGTTCTGCATGAACGTTGGACTCTTCCGAGGCCAATGGGCTTTCCATGGGTTCGTTTTCCGAATGGTTCATCTCTGCGGTGCTAAGGTGTACTTTAGGGCCTGCAAATTAAAGGTCTAAGCAGGACAATTCCCATAGCAAGGCCCTCCAAAACAAAGGAATGACGCAAAAGCAATACCAATTGGTGGAATGCCCTCGCGATGCGATGCAGGGTTTGCGGCATTGGGTTCCGACCGAGGAGAAAATAACTTATTTGCAGGCTTTGCTGGAGGTGGGATTCGATGTTTTGGACGCCGGTTCCTTTGTTTCCCCCAAGGCTATCCCCCAAATGAAAGACAGCTCCACGGTGCTCAACTCGTTGGATTATTCCAAGACAGCGACCTGCATTTCAGTCGTGGTGGCCAACGATCAAGGATACGCAGATGCCTTGCTTCATTCGGCAGTGCATCGGATTGGTTTCCCTCTGTCGGTCAGCGAAACTTTTCAGCAACGCAACACCCACAGGTCAATTCAGGAAGCCTTGGTTATGATAAGGCCCTGGTCCGCCATGGCTGAAGGTGCCGGAAAAGACTTTATGGTGTACTTGTCCATGGGGTTTGGGAATCCTTATGGCGATCCCTATTCCATAGAGAATGTCCTGGGTTTGGTCCATAATCTGGTGGAAATGGGCGTAGAAGATATTGCCCTCAGTGATACCGTTGGTTTGGCCTTGCCCCACGAAATTGAGACGGTTTATCAAGCTGTTCGAAAGCAGTATCCCGGTTTGAGCCTGGGATTGCATTTGCATGCTCATCCATCCCGCGCAGAAGGTAAAATGCTCGCAGCTTTGGACAGTGGATGCGAATGGGTCGAAGGGGCCTTGTTGGGATACGGCGGTTGCCCGATGGCCAATGACGAAATGGTGGGAAATATTCCTTCGGAATTATGGATTCAATTGTTGCAATCCAAGGGAATTAAGCTGAAAATCAACCAGGAGGCCCTGCACCGAGCTCAATGGATGGCCACCGGACTTTTCTCCAAATACCACTAAGGGCCAAAGAGGTACTTGCCTTGCTATCGCGCTTAAACTATTAGGTGCGCTCAAGCCATTAGGGCCAGGATGCGACGATGATCGGGTTCTTGAATATCGAAATAATTGCCCGTTGCTTTGTGCTTGACCAAGGCTTCCAAAATGCTTGAATGCGTCTCGGGGCCAAGATTCATTTGGCTTAAACGGGTGGGAGTACCAATCGCTTCAAAAAAGGCCTCCAGTAGATTCACAAAGGGTATGGTTGAGCCCTCATGACCAGCATTTTGAAGCAAAGAGGCGAGTTCCGGAATTTCCAATAAGGAGGGCAGACAAGCCTGCTCCAAGGCCTCCAATTTGGGAAGGAAAGCGGGTCCAAAATGACGAATCCATGCCGGATAAACCACAGATAGCCCGGCACCGTGCGCGATATCGAAGAGGGCCGACAGCACGTGTTCCACGGAATGTACCCCAAAGTCACCCCTTCTTTTGCCCGCAATGAGCGTGCCGTTGAGCGCCACGGTGGAGAGCCAAAGGACTTGCTGCCTGGCTTCGGCATCGTTTCCGTTTCGAACCGCCTTGTAACCCCAATGCATGGCCTCTCGAATCACTTGAACTGCAAATGCGTCGGATAAAGGGGAGAAATCCGGCGAAAAGTATTGCTCAAGGGTATGGGCCATCAAATCGGCCACCCCGTATGCCGTGTAATGGGCAGGAACGGTATGGGTCAGAAGGGGATCCAAGTACGAAATTTTGGGAAAAAGATGCTCGTTTCCCCAGCCACGCTTCTGCCCGGTCGCATTGTTCTGCAACACCGTGGCTCGGTTCATCTCCGTCCCCGTTGCCGCCAGCGTCAATACAACGAACAACGGCAAGGCCTTGGAGGGTTTGGCCGCTCCCCCCGCATAAAAATCCCAAACGGAATGCTCCACATAAACTCCAGCGGCCACGGCCTTGGCCGTGTCAATGACCGAACCGCCTCCAACGGCCAAGAGAGCACCCGCCTTCATGGCCTTGGCCCTTTGAACTGCGCGGTCTGCATCTTCGTAAACCGGGTTGGGCCGGATCCCTTCGAAAATTTCCCAAGACAAGCCGGCCTTGAGCAGTTGAGCCTCGATTCGGTCCAACAAGCCGCTTCGACGAGCCGATCCTTGCCCCAGCAGGATCAAAACCGATTGATGACCTTCTTCGGCCAGATCTTGTCCGACGTTATCCACCGTTCCCGGGCCAAACTTGAGCCGAACGGGATTGTAAACAGTGAAGTTTTCCATGGTCAAAGTTTTGGTTAGAACTTGGTTTGAGGCGTTATTTGAGGCAACATGCTCTTGCAGATGTACAAAAGTAATCTTGGATGAAGACCTCGGTTGATTCATGGCCCATCCCCAAAATCAGGCTCTTTCTGGTCCTGGGATTTGTTTTCTTGACCAATGCTTTGCTTGCCGAGTTCATCGGGGTCAAAATCTTCTCCCTCAATAGCCTCTTGGGAATTGATAATCAAGGAAATACCCTTGAGTTTAACCTGACGGCAGGGGTATTGTTATGGCCTGTGGTTTTTGTGATGACGGATCTCATCAATGAATACTTTGGGCACAAAGTGGTTTTGATTTTTTCGGCCTTGTCGGCTTTGTGCATCCTCTATGCCTTTGGGATGGTTTATGGGAGCATCGCTTTGCCGCCGGCTGGCTTTTGGCCAGGGTCCATGCAAGGGCGGGGTGTAGAGAACATGCAAACCGCGTACGGTGCTGTCTTTGGGCAAGGCCTTTGGATCATTGCAGGTTCCATCACGGCGTTCTTGGTTGGTCAAATGGTGGATGTATGGGTTTTCCAGCGCATCAAGCGGTTGACAGGGGAGGGCAAACTTTGGTTGAGGGCCACTGGATCCACGATGATTTCCCAGGGAATTGATTCGGTGGTGGTCCTGTATATAGCCTTTTATCTGGGTGCCGATTGGCCGTTGGAGCGCGTTCTGCAAATAGCCTTGTTGAACTATGCCTTCAAATGGGTCGCGGCTATAGCCATGACGCCTTTGATTTACCTCGTTCATCAACGCATTGAACGCCATTTGGGCCCGGAATTATCCGAGCAAATGCGTCGAGAGGCCTTGCTTGTGAAAAATTAAAAAATCGGACAGGAATTAGTCGTTTTGCCGCTTGGCCCGAAGGCGTTGATCCAAGCGACCCAAAAATTCATCCGTGTAGAGGTAATGTTCACCGTGTTGAACCTGGTTACCGTGAATGCAGACGGCCAAATCCTTGGTCATTTCACCGGCTTCTACCGCCTCAATGCAAACCGATTCTAGCTGGTTGCAGAAAGTGGCAAGTTCCTGATTACCATCAATTTTGGCCCTAAATACTAAACCTCTGGTCCAGGCAAAAATAGAAGCGATGGGGTTGGTGGAGGTCGGACGGCCTTTTTGGTGCTCGCGGTAGTGGCGGGTTACGGTACCGTGGGCGGCTTCGGCCTCCATGGTCAAACCATCCGGGGTGATCAAAGTGGACGTCATCAGACCCAGCGAACCAAAACCCTGAGCGACGGTGTCGGATTGGACATCCCCGTCGTAGTTCTTGCAGGCCCAGACAAATTCCCCGTGCCATTTGAGGGCCGAAGCCACCATATCATCAATCAAGCGGTGTTCATAGATGGTGCCTTGGGCATCCATGCGCTGTTTGAATTCCGTTTGGTAGATTTCTTCGAAGATGTCTTTGAAACGGCCGTCGTATTGTTTGAGAATGGTGTTTTTGGTGGATAAGTACAAGGGCCAACCTTTGAGCAAAGCCTGGTTAAAACAGGCCCGAGCAAAGCCTCGAATGGATTCTTCGGTATTGTACATGGCCATGGCCACACCGTTGCCTTGGAATTGGTAAACCTCCCATTCCTGGACCTGGCCATCCTGACCCTCAAAACGCATGGTCAATTTGCCCTTGCCCTGGATTACCACGTCTGTGGCCCGGTATTGGTCTCCGAAAGCATGGCGACCAATGCAGATCGGGGCGGTCCAATTGGGTACCAATCGGGGAATATTTTGAATGACGATAGGTTCGCGGAACACGGTGCCGTCCAATAGATTACGAATGGTCCCGTTGGGGGATTTCCACATTTTCTTGAGGCCAAACTCTTGGACCCGGGCCTCGTCCGGGGTAATGGTGGCGCATTTAATGCCCACGCGGTGCTTGAGGATGGCTTTGGCGGCATCCACCGTGATTTGGTCATCGGTGGCATCGCGGGACTCCATGCCCAAATCGTAGTATTCGATGGGTAGCTCCAGGTAAGGAAGAATGAGCTTGTTACGGATTTCGGCCCAAATAACGCGAGTCATTTCATCGCCGTCCAATTCAACAACGGGGTGAGCTACATGGATTTTTTTCATCTTGGAGGTTTTGACTATAGTGTTTTTTCGTAATGAGGGACCAAAATAAGGGAGGATTACCCAAGAGTCGCAGCCTGGCTCTCTCGTCTTTCACCAATTTGTTGCCTCCACATGGCGTAATACAGTCCTCGGGCTTCGACCAATTCGTCGTGGGTTCCCGCTTCCACGATGCGACCTTTTTCCATTACGTGAATACGATCGGCATGCATGACCGTGCTCAGTCGGTGGGCCACCAAAATCACGGTATGCTTGCGCCAGCCGGAAAGTTCTTGAAGCGTACGCGTGATGCCTTCCTCGGTTAGAGAATCCAGGGCGGAGGTGGCTTCGTCAAAGACCAGCAGGGAAGGGTGACGCAACAAAGCGCGGGCGATTGATAAACGTTGTTTCTCGCCCCCAGAGAGCTTGACCCCTCCTTCGCCAATGGTGGTGTCCAGGCCCGAGGGGGCCCTTTCCAACAGGGCCGTGCAAGAGGCTTGCCTCATGGACTCTAGGCAGGCGGCGTCATCCGCATCAGGGGCGACAAAGCGTAGGTTGTCACCAATGGTCCCCGCGAACAATTGGGTATCCTGGGCAACCAAACCCGTGGCCAAGCGCAAATCGTTGAGGTTAATTTCGGTGGAAGAAATGCCGTTCACATGAATCTTTCCGCTACGCGGTTGGTAGAGGCCCAGGAGAAGCTTGATAAGGGTGGTTTTGCCGCTACCGCTGGGCCCCACAAAGGCGTAGGTCTGTCCTTGTTCCAAATGCAGATTCAGGTCCTCGACCGCCGGATGCTCAGCGCTCCGATGTCGATAGGTAACACCTTGGAATTGAATGGATTGTATGAATTTTAGGGCTTGAGCCTGGGCTGGTTGGGCTTCCGGTGATCGGGACATCAGGTCTTGAAAACGGCGTAGCGAAATTTCGGTTTCGCGAAAAATTTGCAGGACATTGCCCCATTCCTGTAGCGGATTGAAAATGTAAAAACTGTACATAAACAAGGAAAAAAACTGCCCCAGAGAAATTTTGTCCTTGAAAATCAAATACAACATCATGAGCACGATGAGGTTGCGCATTAGGTTCACAAAGGTCCCCTGCACAAAACTCAAGCTTCGCATGTACTTGATTTTGGTGAGTTCTAAACCCAGGATTCGCTGGGTAACACCGCGTAAACGATGGTCCTCCTGTTCGATGAGCCCCAAACTTTTGATAAGTTCGATGTTGCGAAGAGATTCGGTGGTGGCGCCGGCCAATTCCGTTGTTTGGTTGACAATTCGGGACTGTACCGCCTTGATTTTACGGCTCAAAAAGGAGCTCAAAACGCCCAATAGGGGAATGGACAAGAAATAAACCGGTGCAATGACCCAGTACACATTCAACGCGTACACCATGACAAAAACAATGCCCACCAAGGAGGTAAACAGGACATTGATGACCGCTGAAACCAATTTTTCTACATCGGCCCTTACCTTCTGGAGAATGCCGAGGGTTTGCCCCGAACGGGCGTCCTCAAAGTCTTCGTAGGGTAGGCTCAAAGCATGCCGCAATCCATCGCTGTACATGCGGGCCCCGACCTGCTGGGTGATTCGATTGACCATGTAATCCTGCAGGTTCTTGGCAATGCGGCTCACCATGGCCACCCCCAAAGCGGCCAGAACCAAAAGCCCCGAGGCCTCCAAAAAGTCCTGGTTGGACCACGATTGCAGGCGACCTTCCTTGGCTGCGACCGCAATTCGGTCGATAATTTTTTGGAGAATAAAGGGATCCAGCAAGGAGAAAACTTGGTTGATGGCCGCCAAACCAAAGGTTAGCAGGACCGCGGGTCCGTAGGGCTTGAAATAGCCCACGAGGGTTTTGTAAATCATGGGTTGCAAATTTCGTTCAAACCTTCGGCCCTGACTGCAGGGGGAGTACTTTTGTGCGTGATCAAAAATTCAATCTTGAGGTGGATAGTCCTAGTCTTGGCGATGTCCTTGATAGGTTCAACCTATGCCCAAATGCGTAAGGCCGATTTCCTTTCGTTGGGGATGCAGGCCGGTCAGGTCAAGTACCAGGGTCAGCCAGTCAGCAACGGGGTAGGGCCGCGCCTCGAGGGGGATGCCCATATTGCAGGCTCCTGGCATGCCAATGTCGGCCTTCAATACCTAGCCTACCAAAACGCCAACGACCAATTCTCCGCCGATTTTGGGCTTAAATATTTTGGCTACAAAATGCTCTACCTCCACCCGTACGTTGGGTACAATCGCATCATTACCAGACCGTACGCCGTCAAGCGTGGTTCCCTGGGCCTGGGCTTGGGCGGGGCAGTTCCGCTCCCTAAGCGACATTTGAATTTTGAAATTGTTTACGAAGTCCTACCCTTTTACAGGCCTGGTGTTCAAGTCTGGGCAGGCCGCTTCACCTTTCCTTTGTTCATGTTCTATCCGGACCGTTCCGAGAAAGATCGCTACCGCTGACATTGTATTCCTTATCAAGTTCATCCCTGTTCGTCACAACACCCTTCCCTAATCTAATAACTCCATGGCCCTTCAATGCGGTATCGTTGGTCTTCCCAATGTCGGTAAATCGACTCTCTTCAATTGCTTGTCGAATGCAAGGGCTCAAGCGGCCAATTTTCCGTTCTGCACCATCGAGCCCAACGTGGGCACCATCACCGTTCCCGATCAGCGTCTGAATCGATTGGCTGAATTGGTGAAGCCTCAAAATCTGGTCCCCAACACCATCGAAATGGTGGACATTGCCGGCTTGGTGCAGGGAGCCAGCAAAGGCGAGGGCCTAGGCAATCAATTTCTGGCCAATATTCGAGAGACGGATGCCATTCTGCATGTGTTGCGCTGCTTCGACGATCCGAACATTGTCCATGTCCATGGCAGGGTTGACCCTTTGTCGGACAAAGAAATTATTGATACCGAATTGCAGCTCAAAGACTTGGACTCCGTGGATAAACGCCTTGCCCGAACCGAACGCGCGGCCAAAGCGGGGGATAAGGAGGCCAAACAACTCTTGGATACCTTGCTCAAGGTCAAAGCCGGTTTAGAAAGGGGCGAATCGGTAAGAGCGCAGGGCCTCAGCGAGGAGGAAAGAGCAGGCATTCACGATCTGTTTCTGTTGACCTCCAAACCTGTTCTGTATGTATGCAATGTTGCGGCCGATGACTTGACCCAAGGAAATCCCATGGTCGAAGAGGTCCGCGCCATGGCTTTGGCCGAAGGGGCAGAAGTCATGATCATTTGCGCGGCATTGGAATCTGAAATTGCAGAGCTGGAATCCTTCGAAGATCGGCAAGACTTTCTGCGGGATGCGGGGATCGAAACCAGCGGCGTCGAGCGATTGCTTAGGGCTGCCTACCAACTACTCCGCTTGCAGACGTATTTCACAGCAGGCGAGAAAGAGGTGCGGGCCTGGACCATACCCCAAGGCACCTTGGCACCGCAGGCCGCTGGCGCGATTCACAGCGATTTCGAAAAAGGTTTTATCAAAGCGGAAGTCATTCATTACGAAGATTTTGTGAAGTACGAATCCTGGGCAGCCTGCAGGGAGGCCGGCAAAGTTGGCCTCGAAGGGAAGTCCTACCTGGTGCAAGACGGGGATATTATGTTATTCCGTTTCAATGTCTGAAAATTGAATCCCATGGAGCATTCCGTTCACCGCAGTACGCCTGATCCCAACAGCGTGGGTCAGAAGGGGGAGCACCTCTTTGGTTTGCCGTATTCCGCAGAGGAGGCCTCCTTGATCATTCTGCCGGTCCCCTGGGACCTGACGGTATCCTACGGTGATGGAACACGCAAAGGCCCGCAAGCGGTCTTGGACGCATCGCCCCAATTGGACCTGGAGGACCCAGCCGTGGACCAAGCCTGGAATTTGCCCAGGCATATGCTGCCCATCGACTTGCGTTGGCAACAACGTTCCAAAGTCGAACGTCCATGGGTTGAGAGCTACCTGCATTGGTTGGAGACGGGCATGGAGGAATCCAAGGCCAAGGCCATGATGGAAGGCTTGGACACTGCCAACGAGAAATGCGGTTATTTGTTGGACTGGGTTCGTGAGCAATCACGGACCTTCTTGGAGCATGGGCAGAAGGTAGCTGTTTTGGGAGGAGATCATTCCACGCCTTTGGGATTGATGCAAGCCTTGGGGGAAAAGCACGGGGCTTTCGGGATTTTGCAAATTGATGCGCATATGGATTTGAGAGAAGCCTACGAAGGTTTTAGGTATTCCCATGCGTCCATCATGTTCAATGCTTTGCAGATTCCGTCGTTGACTTCCTTGGTTCAGGTGGGGATTCGAGATTATTGCCCTGCCGAGAAGGAATTGGCCCAGGAAGATGACCGCATCCGCTCATGGTTCGACCATGATCTGCAGGCCGCCAGCTTCCGCGGCCAACATTGGAACAACCTCTGTGTGGACATCATCAAGGATTTACCGGACAAGGTCTATGTAAGTTTTGACATCGATGGCTTGGAGCCCTTTAACTGTCCCGGAACAGGAACCCCTGTACCCGGCGGCCTTGCCTATGCCCAAGCCATCCATTTGCTGGAGACATTGTACCTCAGCGGCAGGGAAATTATTGGCTTTGACCTCTGCGAAGTGGCCCCTTCCAAAGGAGACCGCGAATGGAATGCCAACGTGGGGGCAAGGATTCTGTACAAACTATGTAACTTGTGTTTGGCATCCTCCCAAAAATGAATTTTCAACCCTTAGCTTCTTAAATTTATAAATTGTTATGAAAAGAACCTTGATTATTGGAGCCGGTGGGGTAGGGGCCGTGGTAGCCCACAAATGCGCCTCCTTGCCGGAAGTCTTTGGTGACCTGATGCTGGCTTCCAGAACCCGGTCCAAATGCGATCGCATTGCGGCCGAAATCGGTAAAAGCCATGTATCAACCGCCGCGGTGGATGCCGATGTGGTTCCCCAATTGGTGGCCCTTATGAAGGATTTCAAGCCCACTCTGTGCATCAATGTGGCCCTGCCTTACCAAGACCTGACCATCATGGAGGCCTGCCTCCAATGCGGGGTGCATTACCTGGATACGGCCAATTACGAGCCCAAGGACGTGGCCAAATTCGAATACCATTGGCAATGGGCCTACCACGATCGCTTTGCCGAGGCAGGCCTGATGGCCTTGTTGGGCTGCGGTTTTGACCCTGGGGTCACCGGGGTCTTCACCGCCTATGCCGCCAAGCATCATCTGGACGAATTGCATTACCTGGACATCGTGGATTGCAATGCCGGAGACCATGGCAAAGCTTTCGCGACCAATTTTAATCCCGAAATCAATATCCGGGAAATCACCCAAAAGGGTCGCTACTTCGAAAACGGACGTTGGGTCGAAACCGAACCGCTCAGCGTTCATCAACCCATAGATTATCCAGGTGTTGGCCCCAAGGATTCGTACCTCCTCTACCACGAGGAATTGGAGTCACTGGTCAAGAATTTCCCCTCCCTGCGCAGAGCACGTTTCTGGATGACCTTCGGTCAACAATACCTAACCCATTTGCGGGTTTTGGAGAATGTGGGGATGACGTCCATCGCTCCGATACAGTTTCAGGGTCAGTCCATAGTCCCCTTGGAATTTCTCAAGGCGGTTTTGCCCGAGCCTTCGTCGTTGGGTGCGGGATACCAGGGTCAGACCTCGATAGGTTGCCATATCCGAGGGTTGAAGGATGGTCAGCCCAAGCACTATTATGTTTGGAACAATTGCGATCACGCCGAAGTTTACCGGGAAATCGGTGCCCAGGCGGTCTCCTATACCACCGGGGTACCGGCCATGATTGGAGCCAAAATGATGATGGAAGGAACTTGGTCCGGCAAGGGCGTTTTCAACGTCGAAGAATTCAATCCGGACCCCTTTATGAAAGATTTGGGGCTTTACGGTCTTCCTTGGCACGAAGTGGTCGACGGACCCTCGCCTTTTGACGATTACGAATCCCATGCGTGATCTGGAGGCCTTGAGGGCCTTGCGGGAATCGTACGACCCGGGTCGCTTGGCTTGGAATCAAATTCCATCACCAAGCTTTGTGATGGACGAAGACCGATTGCGTGCCAATATGGCCTTCTACACCGAATTGCAACGTAGGGTACCGGTGCAGTTTATCCTGGCCCTCAAGGGTTTTGCGATGTTTTCGGTATTTGATACCATGCGAGAGGCGGTGCACGGAACCACGGCCTCGTCTTTGCATGAACTCCGCCTGGGGGCGACCCGTTTTGGGAGTTCTCAACACATCTTTATGCCGGCCTATCCTCCGGGTCAAGTGGAGGAAATCGCCGGCATGGCGGACCACGTTTCCTTGAATTCGGTTTCGCAACTTTTGCAACACGGGCCGAATTTTCGAAAACATCGACCGGATATTCACTTGGGATTGCGCATCAACCCGGGCTATTCGCCGGTCAGTACCGACTTGTACAACCCTTGTGCCGCAGGTTCTCGTTTGGGAACCCGTCTTCAAGACTTGGAGCGCGGGTACCCGTCCCTGGTGCAGGCCGGTTTGGAACCGGATTTTTTGCATTGCCATAACCTTTGCGAAAGCGGGGCGGACGCCTTGGCCCAAACCCTGGCGATTCTGGCCCGTGATTTTGGCCCATGGCTCCAACGCGTTCGCTCCATGAACCTGGGTGGAGGACATTTGATGAGTCGAGAGGATTACGATTTGAAGCAAGCCGCCGAGGCCATCGCGGGCTTCAAGGCTCAATTTCCGCATCTTGAACTGATCATGGAACCGGGTTCGGCTTTGGTTTGGGAGACGGGGTATTTCCACTCCCTGGTCCTGGATATCATGGAAACCGAGGCCTTGCCTGTGGCCATCCTGGATAGCAGCATCACGGCGCATTTACCCGATGTCCTCGAAATGCCTTACCAGCCCCGCATCCTAGGGGCGGAGATGCAGGCAACGGCCACGCATCCACACCTCTACCGATTGGGTGGGCAGTCCTGTTTGGCCGGCGACCAGGTGGGTAATTATGGATTCCAGCGGCCTCTCCAAGCCGGGGATGACCTCATCTTCCTGGACATGATGCATTACACCATGGTCAAAACCCATACTTTCAACGGGATGGAACTTCCCTCCATCGGGATATGGCGCAGCGAAGGCCGGTTTGATTTGGTGCGGCGCTTTGGCTACCAGGACTTTGAGTCGCGGTTGTCGTAGAGGGGCCAGCCCAAAATTTTCTTAGTTCGGGACATCGTAGTCGATGACCAGGCGGTTGGAGAGAGGGCGACCAACGCAGGTGAGGCAGGCTCCGGAAGCGATTTCGGAAGCGCTGATAGCTTCCTGATCGCCGATCGCCATTTCGCCGGATATTTTTTTGGCACGGCACATGCCGCAAACCCCCATGGTGCAGGCGTAAGGCAAATCAATCCCTTGTTCCAGCGCGGTTTCCAAAATATAGCGGCCCGGTTCCACAGCAAATTCGTAGACCTTACCGTCCACTTTGATGGTGACAACGGGGAGGGCACCCGGATCGTCGTCCACCGAACTAGGTGTTGGTGGAGGAACGGCCGCCTTGGGGCTGGATTGAAAAAAGAGTTCTTTGTGAATGCGTTGGCCCGCAATGCCTTGGGTTTGGAGCCAATACTCGGTATCGTGCACCAAGCCTTCGGGACCGCAGAGGTAAAAGGAGGCCTCCCGGTTGGAGATGTGTTGGGCAAAGACCGAGGTATCGATGCGACCGTGGTGGTGCAAGCCTTTGAGCGATTCTTGACCTTCCAGACTACGGCTCAAACAATGCAACACCTGAAGGCGCTGGGGGTATTCATCCTGAAGTCGGTTCAAGGCCTCGCCAAAGATCACTTCACTCGCACTGCGGCTACCGTAGATTAGTTGAACAAGGGGAGCCGAAGGATGCCGCAAAGCCGCGGATAACATCGAAAACAAGGGGGTGATTCCCGAACCAGCGCCAACCAAGACCAACGAAGGCAGGGTGGGCAAGGCAGGGTCTAGGGCAAAATTCCCGTAGGGAGGCAAAACATCCATGCGATCCCCTTCCTTGAGGTGGTCCAGCAAATGATTGGAGACCAAACCACCGGGCAAACGCTTGACGCAGACCCCGATTTGGGGAAGCTGTGCTGGATCGGTGAAGATCGAATACGAGCGTCGATGGGTGGTGCCTTGGATGTTCACCATCAGGGTTAGGAACTGCCCGGGGACAAAGGTTTGGATTTGATCCGTTCGAAAATAAATCAGGAGGGCATCCGGGGTTTCCTGAACAAGTTGATCAACGGTAAGCGAAAGAGGTTGGTTCATGAGATTAGGCGTTGGGGTGTACGGCTACCATATCGCGGCGACCCACCCATACCATGCGTTGGTTAATAAAATTGGCATCACAAAAGGAAGCGGTCCCGGCGGCATTGCCACCTGTCCCGTGGAAATCCGAAAAAGCCGCATGCTGGTTCAAGTAAATTGGACCGGTCAGGTTCAACGAAACCGGCACAAAGGCTACCGCCAGGCGGTCGGCCAAGCGGTCGGCCAGGTCCGCATCGGTACAGTACAAGCCACAGCTCAGCGCGCCGTGTTGTTGAATTTGTTCCAACATCAAATTCATGGCTTGGTCAACGTCGGTATAAGGAATCACAAAGGCGATGGGTCCAAATTGTTCCGCACCAAACCAATCCTTACGGTCGGCGGAGGCCTCAATAAGCAAGGGCGAACAGGATAGGGCATCGGGGAAGGCCTCGTGGGCAATGGGTTCAGAGGCCAACAAAACGGCATCGCCGGCCTGCTCTTGAACGCTGCGGATTCGTTCAAGGGTCCTTGAATTTTGGACCGTCGCCAAAACCCCGGGACCCATCTGGGGGTGGTCCTTGATCTTGCAAAGGGCCTGGCTGAGGCCGTCCACCAAGTCCTGGTAGCTGTGGTGTTGGCCGCTGGCATCGGTGATTCCTTGGGTGGGCAGGAAAATATTTTGGGGGGCGGTGCACATTTGCCCCGCGTACAACGAAACCGAGAAAGCCAAATTATCCCAAACCGCTTTGAGGTCCGGGGCCGAATGAACAAGCACCGCGTTGACCCCTGCTTTTTCGGTGAAAATGGTTTTCCCAAAAAGGCTTTGGGCTTCGAGCCATTGCCCGAATTCACTGTTACCGGTATAATCAATGGTGCGGACTTCCGGGTGGGTTGCCAGCTCTTTGGTGAGGGGATGGGCGGTGCTATCGCAGGCCAATTGGCAGAGCTCGGGGCTGAATCCGTTTTCTTGTAACACTGTTTGAATGATAGCGGTGACAATGGCGATGGGGTAGACAGCTTTGGGGTGCGGTTTGACCAAAACCGGATTCCCTACGGCCAAGCTGGCGTAGATGCCGGGTAGGCTGTTCCAGGTCGGGAAGGTGGAGCAACCCACCACCAAGGCCACCCCTTTGCCCATGGGTTTCCAGGTTTTGTGCAATTCCACCGAGACTTTACCCATGCTTTTGACCCATGCAGCCTGCTTAGCGTAGCGGGTTTGTTCCTGCCAGGCCATGGCCACGCATTCTAGAGCGCGGTCGGCGGCATGGGGACCGGAGGCCTGAAAGGACATCATGTAGGATTGCCCGGTAGTATGCATGGTCGCATGGGCGATTTCCACAAAGTGATCCCGCAATCGCATCAAGCTCTCAACCAAGATGGCGCAACGCAGCTCCGGTCCGGCTTGAACCCAAGAGGTTCTTGCTTTTTGGGCTTTGGCCACCAGGGTTTTATCGGCGAACACAGGATAGCGAATGCCCAAGCCGCTCTGCAGGTAGGGCGATACTTCTTCGCCTTCGAAGCGCAACGGTTGATCCTGCAAAAGTCGATCAAAGTCTTTGTTCAGGGAGGCATGAAAGGAGGCTTCACCCTGGGCGCCCGCTTCGGTGGGGTAGGCCTTGGGATTTTCCGGGAAGGGACTGTAATATCGACGGTCGTGCAAGGCAGCGGCGGCTTCTTGTAAGAGGGGGCGGTGGGTTTCGATGAGGCTCATGGTTGAGTATTGAATTGGGCAAAAATAGCTTGATGCTTACCTTTACGCGGTAACCCATGAACAAACGCCGACAATGAAAGGTTTGGAACAATATCGCGAACGCCAGAAGGCTTCGTTGGAGGGGGGAGGGCCTGCTCGCTTGGAGGCCCAGCATCGTAAAGGCAAACTCAGCGCCAGAGAGAGGCTTGAAATCCTGTTGGATGCCGGCAGCTTTGAGGAAATGGGCTCGATGGTCACCCATCGTTGTACCGATTTTGGTTTGGACAAAGACTTGATTTTGGGCGATGGGGTAGTTACGGGTTTGGGAAAAATCAATGGCATGACGGTCGCTGTTTTTTCTCAAGATTTTACCGTGTTGGGGGGCTCGCTGTCGGAGACCCATGCCGAAAAAATCGTGAAGCTTATGGATCTGGCCCTTCGAATTGGGGTTCCATTAATTGGGCTTAACGATTCCGGGGGAGCTCGTATCCAAGAAGGAGTAACCTCCTTGGCAGGTTACGCGGATATTTTTTACCGCAATGTGAAGGCTTCCGGCTTGATACCTCAGATCTCGGTGATCATGGGGCCCTGCGCCGGGGGAGCTGTGTATTCGCCCGCAATGACGGATTGGATTTTCATGGTGGAGAAGACTTCGTACATGTTTGTGACCGGTCCCAATGTGGTCAAGACGGTAACCCATGAAGAGGTGAGTTCCGAGGATTTGGGGGGAGCACATACCCATGCAACGCGTTCGGGAATCGCCCATTTCACCTACCCCAACGAAGGGGAATGCCTAATGGCCGTGAGGCAGCTGATGGCCTATTTGCCACCGAATTGCGCGGAGCCTCCACGCAGTGGTCATGGCTGGTCAGACCCCGGCCCCGACGATTTACGCCCGGTCTTGGAGCAGGTGGTCCCGGATTCTTCCAATACTCCTTACGATATGCAGCTGGTGGTACAGGGCCTCTTGGACAACGATTCCTGGATGGAGGTCCAACCTGAGTTTGCCGAAAATATCCTGGTCGGCTTCGGACGAATGAGTGGTCAAACGGTGGGGGTGGTGGCCAATCAGCCCATGGTGTTGGCGGGTGTGCTGGATAACAATGCATCCAAGAAAGCGGCCCGCTTTGTTCGGTTCTGTGATGCCTTTCGAATACCGTTGCTGGTGCTGGTGGATGTGCCGGGCTTCTTGCCGGGTACCGAACAAGAATGGAACGGCATCATCACCAACGGGGCCAAATTGCTCTACGCCTTCGCCGAGGCCACGGTACCCCGCGTTACTCTCATTACCCGGAAAGCCTACGGCGGAGCCTACGATGTCATGAATTCCAAGCATATCGGGGCTGATTTCAATTTTGCGTGGCCCTGCGCGGAAATAGCGGTCATGGGTCCCAAAGGGGCTGCCGAGATCATATTCAAAGGAGAAATTGCTTCAAGCAATGACCCTGAATCAACTTTGAATCATAAGGTTAACGAGTATACCGAAAAGTTCGCAAGTCCCTACATTGCCGCATCTCGCGGTTTCATAGACGAGGTAATTCTCCCTTCAGAAAGCCGCAAGCGCATCCTGAGAGCCTTTGCTCATCTGCAATCCAAGGCCTTTGTTCCATCGCCACGCAAGCATGGCAACATACCACTTTAGTACCTTTCAATTTTTATATCTCAAATATGAATAGCATCTTAAAATTTTTTGGAGTCATTGCTTTGTTTGTAGGATTGATTTTGGCGGTCTTGACTATGTCTTCTGATAAGAATAAAAAGGCAGATCTCGGAAAGAATTCAACAGAGAAGAATCAAAAACTTGGTAATAACGATTCTACGGCCAATACAATGAGTCCTATCCCCACCAAAGAAGGTCTTGTATTTGATTCCTTAGTAAACCGTAACGGGGGTATTGCCTTTGTTCAATCTGAAGAAATTGCCGTCAGATTTAAGTTAATGGTACGGAAACGAAATGCACTGCAAGCCCGACTTCAGAAAGCAGAGAAAGAGTTTGAAGCAGAGGCCACCCGCTTTCGCAAAGAGCTTGAGGATTTTAACCGCAACGCGGCCGCCATGGGGGAGAGCCAACGTGCCAGTACAGAACAAATGTTGGCCCGCAAAGAACAAAATCTAGTCCAAATGAGGGAGGGGATCATGCAAGAACTTTCTAAATCTGAAAGCAGTGTAGACCAAGAATTAAGAGGACTTTTGGACAAAGAATTTGAACTCTTCAGCAAAGCCAGAGGCTATCGCTTCCTGATGGCTCGTCAGGTTGGATCAGGCCTCCTCTACGGGGACAGTTTGGTGGACGTTACCGAGCAGCTTGTGAGCTACTTGAATGCACGATACCCCTAGAGGCTCGTCCCTACAAAAGCATTCCAATTACCAAAACCAACCTTCACCGAGTACGATTCGGCCAAACAAAGGAAGGAGTATCGATAAGCCCATCACCAAAGGGTTGATTTTCTGCATTCTTAAATCCCTTTGGCACATGATTTCCTGTTCTTTGTACCACAAAACGAAAGCTGCTGCAGCCCCGTACATCAGCAAGGCTTGCCCAAGCAACGTCAATTCATGGGCTGAGGCCCACCAATCATTGACTTTGAATTGACCAATGGACAGGGCGGACCAATCCACCCCATGAAATAAGGCGATGAGCAAAATTCCGCTAAGGGCAGGAAGGCCCAGGTAAAAGAATAGATACTCTTGACGCTTTTTCTTCATGACCATATGCTTGGAGAAGGCACATTCCATAGCCCATTTGCTTAGCAAGGCCGATAAACCAAGCATGGCGAGGATGGATAAGAAAAGGAGAATAAACAAAACCGCGGAATTCATGTACAACCAGCCTGCGACATAGCCGAATTCTTCCCCTGAAACTATCCCCGGAAGCACGCAGCCGGTCAGACGCAGGCTGCTATGAAACATGAACCAAAAGGCCAAAATTTTCCAATAGCCTTCGATTCGTTTAAGTGCCAAAAAGACTGTGGTGTACAACACACTCTGAAGGAAATCTACTACCAATGGCGCTGTGAATATCGAAAGGGCATCGCCGCGTTCCCAACCCACGACATTGGTGAAAAGAATTTTATGGTGGTAAATGACGGGGCCGCGCGAAGACAAGGATGCCAGAAATGCCGAAGCGATTTTGCCGGGTAAATAGACCATGGCGTAAGCCAGTATAAAAAATCCCCAGGAATACAAAAAGATGCTTCGGTAATATTTCGGTAAATCTTTGGCCGAACTTTTGAGGCTTTTGCCGGGGTTAATTATCATTCTTTCACGATCCTCGTCCACACGTAATCTGGTATCGCTGCTCTTGGTCAGCGAATCCGCTTCATCGGCAATCAGGGCGGAACGTCTTGCACGATCCTTGGAATATCTCCTCGATTTTCTGTTGCGATTCCCCGATGAGAATGCATTTTCATTTTCCGATGAGAAATCATCACCGTCTAAGCTCATAGGTATTTTTTACAAAATACAAAAATATGCCGTTGTCAGTTTGCTTGATAAAACCTGAATTAGTTACATAATTAATATTATGTATAATAATAAAAAGGCCATATCGCCCTTCTGCCCAGATATTCTATTTTGGTATTTTTTTTGACCCCTATGCAATCAGGCCAAATCGAATTATCGTATTGGGAAAAAAGCGCCCTCTCCGAAGCCTGGGATTTTGTGGTTGTTGGCGCAGGTGTGACGGGCTTGCATGCCGCCATCGAAATCAAAAGGCGAAATTCTCGAATGAAAGTCATGGTCTTGGAGGCCCGTTCCCTGGGTGCCGTAGCCAGTACCCGCAATGCAGGCTTCTTGTGCCTAGGTTCACCATCTGAACTCTTGGCGGATTACGAAAATCTTGGTGAGGACTCTCTCGTCGATCTCCTTGCGGCTAAATGGGCCGGCATTCAAAGAACCCTGTATTTATTGGGTGGAAATGCAATTGGGCTTCGCAATGTGCGGGGTTATGAGGTCATGGCGATGGAGAAATCGCCCTATTCCCATGCGGTTCCATCGCATGAAGCCGTCATCACGGGTTTACCCTCCTTGAACACTGTTCTCGAATCTGCTGCGGCCCGTGCCCTTCCATTCACTCCCAAACGTCGCCAAAAAAGCACGATGCGCCACAAGCCATTGCCAACCCCTTATTTCGGAGAATGGCAACCATTCACCAGGGGAAATACAGCCCATTCATCTCCCTGGGGCCCTGAGGCCATGGGGCAGATTCCCATGGCATGGGAAGGTCAGGTCAACCCTTTTCTCCTTAGAGAGTCCCTCCTACGCTATGCTCGAAATCTGGGAATTCGCATTCAAGAAGGCCTGGAGTTTGTCCAAAGAGATGGTCAAAGCTTGGTGGTTAAACCCGTAGGTCCGTTTGGCCATGATGTTTTACCAAAATTTATTAATTTGCTCAATATCAAGTCTAAAAATGTTATTTACGCTACCAATGCTTTAACTAAAAATTTGCAAATCGACCAAAGGGATTCCGTGGTTCCACAGCGTGGGCAAATGTGGGCAACTACTCCACTGAAAGCAGTGGATATCGCACGATTGAACGGAAACTACCATGCAGACCGCGGTTACCTCTATTACCGCACCCATGCGGGTCGCTTGCTCTTGGGTGGAGGACGTAACCAGGATTTCGCTTTAGAGCAAACCACGGAATGGTCTGAAAACCAAAGTATAAGTGAATATCTAAAAGCCTATTCCGTGGATGTATTGGGTCTGGCCCCTGATTTGGAATGGGAATCACGTTGGAGCGGAACTATGGGCTTTACCCAATCCGGACTTCCGCATTGTCTGAATTTGCAAAACGGAGACTGGTTGGTAGCGGGAATGAACGGTATGGGAATGGCCCTGGGGCCTGAAATGGGCAGACGAGTGGCTTGTATGGCCCTGCAGGCCAGGGCTTGAACTGCGCTCTACGCGTGACCTCTTGCCGCAAGCCAACGCTCCGCATCGAGGGCGGCCATGCATCCGGTACCCGCAGCGGTTACCGCTTGCCGATAAATTTTGTCTTGGGCGTCTCCTGCCGCGAAAACTCCTTCGATCTTGGTCTGTGTGGAACCAGGCACCGTGAGCAGGTAACCCGTCTCGTCCATATCCAACTGACCTTGGAATAGCGATGTATTCGGAGTATGCCCTATTGCCACAAAGAAACCTTGAACCGCAATTTCTCGAAGGCTCCCATCCACCGTATTGCGGAGCCGTACGCCTTCCACTTGTTCAGCACCAAGGATTTCATCGGTTTCGCTGTTCCAATGAACCGTCAAATTCGGGGTGCGAAAAACCCTTTCTTGCATGGCTTTGGACGCTCTTAGTTCGTCCCTTCGGACAATTAAATGAACTGATTTGCATATTTTAGCCAGGTAGGTAGCCTCCTCTGCAGCCGTATCCCCACCTCCAACGACCGCCACATCTTGACCCCTGAAGAAAAATCCATCGCATACCGCGCATGCCGAAACGCCGTGGCCGTTCAATCGCTGTTCAGATGGCAAACCCAACCACTTGGCGGAAGCACCGGTGGCGATAATGACTGCATCGGCCGTCAATTCGACTTGTCCATCCACGGTGATGCGTTTGGGATGGGCGTTCAAATCAACCTTGGTGACAATACCGTAGCGGATATCGGTCCCCATGCGCAATGCCTGTTGCCGGAAGTCTTCCATCATCTGAGGCCCTTGGACCCCTGCCGCATAGCCCGGGTAATTTTCGACTTCGGTGGTGATGGTCAATTGGCCTCCAGGTTGGAGACCTTGGTACAGAAGAGGGTTAAGCCCTGCCCTTGCAGCGTATATCGCGGCGGTATATCCGGCAGGCCCTGAACCGATGATGAGGACGGCATGATGTTCCATGATTGTGGCGTCGCTTTAGAAAAAAAGACCTTGTGAAAATACGATGTTTACTTGGGTACAATGTGCCGATAATGCACCGACCCGTACCCTGCCCATAGCCCCAAGGCACCACCGCGCAGGGCTTTCAAATTCGTGGTCACCGTGGGTTGGGCCCCGAAGGGACCGCCCCCGCCTCCTGCGGCCTGAGCCAGGCTACGCCAAAACAAGAAACCAGTACGGTCAATCGATGCCCATTTGATATCGATGGTATCCCCGGCTTGAAACAAACCAAACTCCTCAAAGGTGGTGGAATCGTTGAATAAATAAGCTTCTTTGCCTCGTGGTAACACAAAGTCAATGGATTGGCCGTTGAAGAATTGATCGTCGTAAACGGAGTTGAACGCAGTTGACCACTGGACCTCGCTGTTGGATTTGGTAAAAACCCGAACCTGATCGCCCGGGGCCTGCGGATCACGGTAACGGTAATACAGTTGGACCAGTTCGCTATCCCTCCTTGTTGGGGTCGCAGTGGGATTGGACTGCTGTTGGATGGCTGCCCGCGTTCGGGTCCAGATGGAATCCATTCGGGAAGGCGGTGGGACCAAGGTCGTAGCGGTTATTTCATGATCAGGATGCACAATGCGTAAATGATAAATCTTGTTATGCTGGCCACGAATTTTGTTCCCCACATAATTGAAGACCGTCCAATACTGAAGGATAGGAAATTCCGGAAGCTGTAAAGGTCTCAAGGTATCGACCACGGTATTCCCCAAGGAATCAAGGCAGGAGGCAATCACGGTGGCTCTGTAGTCCAAAAGATTTAGAACAGCATTCAAATCCACAGGATCGAAATACGCAGAATTTCGGCTAAGGCTCACCTTGATCAGGGAATCAGGCTCTACCACCCCGTAAACCACGAGGTATGGCTTCGGTGGGGGTAAATCCAATGTAATGTTTTTCTCACAGCCCATCAATAGCATGGAACTCCATAACCAGAAAAGCGACTTTCGTGCTGTTGGATGGATTAAAAGCCCCTTCATCTTCTTAAAATTTAAAGTTCCAGGTGACCGAAGGAATGATTGGGAACAACGAAACCTGCTTCGCCTGGACCTTGAGTGAATTTTGTTGCAAAGAACCTTCGTTATCCAGATAAATAAAGAAAGGATTTAATCGGCTGTAAATGTTATACACCGCAAAGACCCATTCCCCGAGGTAACGACTCCGTCTCCCTAATCTTGGTTCTGATCCAGCAGCATTGGGGCTTTGATTGAAGCGTTCAGCGCGCGGCGTGTACACTGCCGAGAAGTCCAAACGATGGTAGTTCGGCAATCGAAAAGAGTTCCTTTCCCCTATTTGATCGATGATTTGACCCTCGAAGAAATAACGTGACTCAGGCAGCGTGTACGCATTACCCGTCGATAAAACAAAGGTTCCGGAAAATTTCCACCTTGGGCTCTGGTTCCACGAAGCCACCACGGATAAATCATGCCGACGATCGAATTTGTAAGGATAGGTCTTCCCGTTCATAATATCGGGAAAATTTCGGTTGGTCCATGACAGGGTGTAACCAATCCATCCGCTCAACGCCCCTTTGGCTTTCTTCAGCAAAAATTCTGCTCCATAGGCCTCCCCTCGCCCGAAGACCAAGTCATTCTCGATCAACGGATTGAAACCGT
>Ga0194117_10000250_pt1 | contig 74435 bp, 71 predicted proteins | sample TA2MahsurfametaG_FD_160579 | JGI IMG/M metagenome (GOLD analysis project Ga0194117, IMG submission 160579) | Freshwater microbial communities from Lake Tanganyika, Tanzania - TA2015009 Mahale N1 surface | ecosystem: Environmental > Aquatic > Freshwater > Lake | place: Tanzania: Lake Tanganyika... | reverse complement strand
GGGCACTCTACTGCTGGATTCTTGTTTTTCTCTTTGGTGGTGTGACCACCCTGGCCTACACACGCTTTGCCAGTGCTTTTCCAATTGCCCTCTCGGGAAGGGCCACCACTGGATTCAACTTCCTCATTTTTATCGGTGCCTTTGCCGTTCAGTGGGGGTTGGGGCTCGCCATTGATGGGTTTATGGCCATGGGCAGTGAGGAGCAGTTGGCAATGCGAATGGGCATTGGCCTCTGGCTCATTGCGCAGGTGGCCAGCCTTCTATGGCTTACGAGGTCGCAGGCCCATCCAGGCCGCGCCTGAGACCAATCGCCTTGGCCATCTGGGCTGGCATTACTTGTTGCTGGCCCTCGAGGTCGGCGATGGTTCGGGCCACTCGCATCAGCCGATGCACCACTCGCAGGCTCCAGCCCATGCGCTGGGCCATATTCGAGACAAGGTCTGAAGCGGCTGGCTCGATGAGTGATGTTTCATTGAGCTTGGCAATGCCAAGGTCGGCGTTGTTGCATCCCTGCCGCTGCCTCGCCATCTCTCGGGCACGGGCCACCGCCTGGGCCATCTCGGAGGTTCTGCCATTTGCGAGGCTCTCAATGCTGGGCCCATGAACTCGGGCTGCCACATTGCTCGGCTTCTGCACGGTGTGCTGCTCGAGCATCACCGCCAGATCGAAGCGATCCAACACGGGGCCTGAGATTCGGCCTCGGTATCGCTGCACCTGATCGGGGGAGCAGCGACAGGCCGTGCTTCCCCAGAGCCCGCAGGGGCATGGGTTCATGGCGCCAACCAGCATGAAATGCGCGGGGTATTCCACCTGCTCTTTGGCCCGGGAGATACGGACCTGCTTGGTCTCAAGGGGCTCGCGAAGGCTCTCTAGACAGTCTCTTGCAAACTCGGGCATCTCATCGAGAAAGAGGATTCCCCCGTGGGCGAGAGACATCTCGCCCGGGCGAATCGGTATGCCACCACCGGTCAATGCCCGCGCAGTGGCGGTGTGATGGGGGTTTCGAAATGGCGGCCGCACAAACCCGCTGCCGGTGTGATCCGATCCCGTCCCCGTGCCACTACTTGCGCCCCTATCGATGCCCCTATCGATGCCCACCGGCGATCCCGTTGCGAGACTCCGAATGGCGGCGAGTTCCGCCGCAATCGCATTTTGCATGGGTGGAACAAGGCCCGCCATGCGCTGGGCAATCATTGATTTGCCAACCCCAGGGGGCCCGAGTAGGAGAAGGTTATGGGCACCCGCCACCGCAACCATCGCGGCCTGCCGCGCCAGGGACTGGCCTTGAAGGTCTTCCCAGGCCAATGCCTCTGAATGCACGAAATCAAACTCCTCTGATGGGCTTGACTGCTCAGTAGAGAGAGAAGGGGCTCGCTTCCTACAAGACCAGACAGAGAGCAGTTCGCCCGATCGCAAGGCAGCCACCAAGTCGCGCAGACTCGCGGCCAAAGAAATGGGTTGCTCCGCCTCAAAGCCCGATAGGTCACTGGCGTTGGCCTGAGGCAGGACCAGGCACGGTCGAGCGCTAACGGGCTCCAGTGACAGGGCTGTGGCCAAGGCGAATGCGGCACGAACTGGAAGGAGTTCGCCCGAGAGCGAGAGTTCACCGGCAAATACTTTGTTGTTCAGTGACTGGGCCGGGAACTGCTGGCTGGCCGCAAGAATCCCCAGGGCGATGGCCAAATCAAAATGGCCCGAGTCTTTGGGGAGGTCTGCGGGCGTGAGGCTGACCGTGACACGACGCGCTGGAAACTCAAAGCCCGAATTCACCAGCGCAGCACGAACCCGGTCGCGGGATTCTCGAACCGCCGTGCTCGGCAGGCCCACCAGTGAAAACTGCGGCAGGCCATTGGCCAGGTGAACCTCCACCCGAACCACCTGGCTTCTTAGCCCCAAGAGACTGCGGGCGTGCGCAAGAGCGAAAGACATGCCCGGCAGTGTTCCCGCCTGGGCACCTTGCCACTATCGGCCTATCTGCTATAGGTGGGAGTCAGTCTCTATTGCCGCTGGACTGGGTTTGAAGGGCATTCAACCGAGCCTCGAGCTCTGCGAGCTTCTGTTTGGCGCGAAGCAGCGCCTCTTGCTGCTGCTCAAACTCCTCGCGGGTGACCAGGTCCATGCGCTCCAAGGCCGCGGAGACTGCGGAACGAAAGTGCCTCTCCATTTCTGCCCGGGGGGCCTCGCCCACCAGGCCCGAGACCTTCTGCTGAAAGTCTTGAAAGGCGGCCAACCAATCGGGCATTGGGAACTTGTTCATGAGGGGAAAGTTACCACGGGCAGGGAGGGGGTCCGTCTATGGCCTGGGCGCGACCCGGGTGTAGCAGAAGCGCGGAGCGATGCTGAACTGAGAGGACGGCGAGGGGCGCTAAGCGCTTGGATTGGTCCCGCACGGCGGCGGTGCGGGACCGGGTTCGGTGCATCGGCTGCACCAAACTGGTGAGGTAGGCGCACTATATGGCACCAGCTGGGTTCAAAAAAGCCGAAAAAAGGCCTATTTCACGGGTTTTTGCGGTGGCACGAGTCCTGCTGGTGATTGTTCCGTTAACACCCACTTGGAGAGTAAAACAATGAAAAAGACATTAATCGCGGTGGCTCTGGCCAGCCTCACCCTCCCGGCCCTGGCGCAACAAAAGGCGCCTGAGCCCGAGTACACCATCAGTGGCAACTTCGGCATTTTCTCTGACTACCGCTATCGAGGAATCTCTCAAACCGATCTCAAACCTGCGGTTCAGGGGGGGTTCGATTTCGCTCACAAGTCCGGTTTTTATCTCGGCAACTGGAACTCAAACATCGCGTCCTACACGGCGACGAACGGCAACGTAGAGATGGATTTTTATGGTGGCTATAAGTTTGAAGCCGCAGGGCTTGGTTTTGACTTAGGAACGATCTACTACTCTTATCCGGGAGCTGCCAATAACGGTCTTACACCCCCGGAAGACTACGACACCCACGAGGTATATCTAGGTGTCGCATACGGGCCGATCTCGCTTAAAACCTCCTACACAGTAAGCGACGGTTACTTTGGGATCTCGAAGACCGACGCAGCTGGCTCTTACACGATGACCGGCTCAGCAAAAGGCACGCTTTACTACGACCTCTCGTTCGCAACCGAGATTGCTCCCAAGACAACGATCTCTGCGCATGTTGGCTATATTGACCTAAACGGTGTATCCGGCGAATTCGATTTAACGGATTTCCGAGTTGGGGTTTCATACGACCTTGGGCCTGCCGTACTTGGTTTGACTGCCTACTCCAATGACATCGGAAACAACGCAAAAACAAAGTTCACAAGCTCGGTTGAAAACAGAAAGCTATACAAAGACGCTGTCGTCATCTCCCTCTCCAAAACCTTCTAATCCAAACCCTGGGCCGCGGCTCGCTGCGGCCCCTCTTTAACCAACAAGGATTGACATGAAGCTCATCACAGCAGTCATCAAGCCCTTCAAGCTCGATGAGGTCCGCGAGGCCCTCTCGGGCATCGGTGTCCAGGGCATCACCGTGACCGAGGTCAAAGGCTTCGGTCGTCAGAAAGGCCACACAGAGTTGTATCGCGGGGCCGAATACGTGGTCGACTTTCTTCCCAAGGTGAAGATCGAAGTGGCCGTGGCCGACGATCTCACCGAGCGTGCGATTGAAGCCATTGAAACCGCGGCTCGCACCGGAAAGATTGGCGACGGAAAGATCTTTGTCTCCAGCCTGGAGTCGGTGATTCGTATCCGTACCGGCGAGACCGGCAACGACGCATTGTGATCTTGGTCTGACTCTTCACGAAACGAGGCTCTAATGAAAATCTCTCTCTCCTCCCTGGCCCGCCCTGCGCTGGCCGTGGCTGGCGCCGTGGGCATGGCAACGGTTGCCTTTGCCGCAGACGCACCCGCTGCCGCCCCTCCACCCCCGGTCCCCAACAAGGGCGACACCGCCTACATGATGCTCTCCACGGTCTTGGTTCTCTCCATGATCGTGCCGGGCCTTGCCCTCTTCTACGGTGGTCTGGTTCGCGCCAAAAACATGCTCTCGGTGCTGATGCAAGTCATGGTCGGCGCATCGATGATCTTCGTGCTCTGGGCCATCTACGGCTACTCGCTGGCCTTCACCGGCGGCAGCCCCTACTTTGGCGGCCTTGACAAGGCCTTCCTCGCGGGCATCACAGCTGAGTCGGTTGCAGCAACGTTTAGTCGTGGCGTGGTCATCCCCGAGCTCATGTTCGTTGCCTTCCAAGGCACCTTCGCTGCGATCACCTGTGCGCTGATTGTGGGTTCGGTGGCCGAGCGCATTAAGTTCAGTGCCGTGCTGCTCTTTCTGGTGATCTGGTTCACATTCGCATACATTCCCACCGCCCACATGGTCTGGTACTGGGATGGCCCGGATGCAATCAAGGTCGGTGACCCCAAGTCGCTTGAAGCCGTTGTTGCGGCGGCCGGTGCCCTCTGGGCCAAAGGAGCTCTCGACTTCGCTGGTGGTACGGTGGTTCATATCAATGCCGGTATCGCTGGCCTCGTGGCTGCTTACATGGTCGGTAAGCGCGTTGGTTACGGCAAGGAGCCCATGCCCCCTCACAACCTGGTGATGACCATGGTCGGTGCGGCCATGCTCTGGGTGGGCTGGTTTGGATTCAACGCTGGCTCCAACCTCGAAGCCACCGGTGTTGCAGCCCTTGCAGTGACCAATACCCTGTTTGCCACGGCCGCGGCAGTTGTGGCCTGGACCCTGGGCGAGTCGATCTTCCGTGACAAGCCCTCGATGCTCGGTGCCGCCTCGGGCGCAGTCGCTGGACTGGTTGCCATCACACCCGCGGCTGGTTTTGTAGGGATAACCGGTGCGTTGGTGATTGGCTTGGTCGCCGGATTTGTCTGCCTCTGGGGTGTGACGGGTCTGAAGAAAATGCTCAAGGCCGACGACTCGCTCGATGTCTTTGGTATCCATGGCATTGGTGGAATCATCGGCGCCATCCTCACAGGTGTCTTCACTGCCCCCTCTTTGGGTGGCACTGGGGTCTTTGACTATGTGGCCGACAAGGTCGGTGAGTACTCGATCAGCGCCCAAGTGGCCATACAGACCGAGGCGGTTATCACCACGGTGATCCTCTCGGGAGTGGTCTCGGTCGTCGCCCTCTTCATCGTCAAGATGGTCATGGGCCTGCGCGTCTCGGAAGAAGAAGAGCGCGAGGGACTCGATGTGACCTCACACGGTGAGAAGGCCTACTACATGTAAGTCCGCAGCACGATTAGCCGACTGGCTTTTCCATTCTCCTCGTGGCCTCCCCCGGCCACTTTCCAGCCCGCGATGCTCTTAGAGATCGCGGGCTTTTTCATTCCAGGGGGATAAAATGTCCGGCTATGTCCAATCTGTTGAGCCCCGACCTCCAGCCAAGCCTCTGCGGCCCCCTGCTCGAAATGGAACGACTGGTCTTGCGCCAGAGCATTGAGGTTGAACACTGGTTTCGCTCGCAGTGGCGTGTCCACCCGCCACCCTTCTATGCCTCAGTGGACCTGCGCAATGCCTGCTTCAAGCTCGCGCCCGTAGACACCAACCTCTTCCCCGGCGGTTTTAATAATCTGGCCGACTCGGCCCTGCCCGTTGCGGTTCAAGCCCTGATGTCGGCCATCGAGCACCACTGCCCCGATATTCGCAGGGTCCTGCTCATTCCCGAGAACCACACACGCAATCAGTTCTATCTGAGCAATGTGGCGCAACTCGCTGAACTTCTCCGACAGGCAGGACTCGAGGTTCGGATTGGAAGTCTACTCGCAGAGATTGCAGAACCCACTCGCATCCAAGGCCAGCGCCCCGATGGGGCCGAGTTCTCGCTTCTCCTCGAGCCCCTGGTGCGGCAGGGTGCCCGCCTTGGCCTAAAGGGCTTTGACCCCTGCCTGATTCTGCTCAACAACGACCTCTCGGCCGGGGTACCCACCATACTGCAGGGCCTCAGCGAGCAGCGTGTCTTTCCACCACTTCATGCGGGCTGGTCATCGCGAAGAAAGTCCGAGCACTTTGAGGCCTACCGCCAGGTGGCGGGCGAGTTTGCGGAGCGACTGCAAATTGACCCCTGGCTGATCGATCCTTATTTCGAACGCTGCCAAGACATTGATTTTCACTCGCGGGTGGGGGAGGGCTGCCTGGCGGAGAAGATCTCTCAGATCCTAGCGAGGGTTCGGACCAAGTACAAGGAGCATGGAATTCAAAAGACTCCCTATGTCGTGGTTAAGGCCAATGCCGGCACCTATGGCATGGGCGTGATGACCGTAAAAGACCCCTCGGAAATCATCCAGCTCAACCGCAAACAAAGAAACAAGATGGCAGTCATCAAAGAGGGCCTCGCAGTCAGCGATGTCCTCATACAAGAGGGCGTTCACTCCTACGAGACGGTTCGCGACGGTGCGGGCGAGGCCGTGGCCGAGCCGGTGGTGTACATGATCGACAAATATGTGGTTGGTGGCTTCTACCGTGTCCACTCCGAGCGTGGTCCCGATGAGAATCTCAATGCCCCCGGTGCCAAGTTTGTGCCGCTGCCTTTTGCGAGTGGCTGCCAGCAGCCGCTGAGCCACGAAGACCCCGATGCCATGCCCAATCGGCTCTATCTCTATGGGGTGGTCTCCCGTCTTGCACTTCTGGCGGCCTCGCGCGAAATCGAGGCCACTCACCCTGCTGCACGCGGGAAGAGCTAAACCGCATGCGGCTGCTCTTTGTCTGCGACCCACTTGCAGGATTCAAGACCTACAAAGACACCAGCTTTGCCATGATGCAGGCCGCTCAGGAACGGGGCCACAGCATCTGGGCCTGCCAACCAGCGCATTTGTCAGCGGGGTTCTCTGAGAATCGTGGCTGCCTACCCACGGCCACTGCAGACCGAATTGAAATACAAGAGGCCCATGCAAGCGATTGGTGGACGGTCGTCGAATCCCGTGCCCTGTCGCCGGCCGATATCGATGCGGTGCTCATGCGCAAGGACCCCCCTTTTGATCAAGATTATCTGGTGGCCACCCAGATGCTCGAGCTCTTTGAGCGTGCCGGAGTGCCTGTGGTCAACAAGCCTGCGGCCCTGCGTGACCACGGCGAGAAGCTCTCTGTGCTTGAGTTCCCGGCCTATGCCCCTGCGGGGCTTGTGAGTAGTTGCATCTCCGATCTGGCTTCTTTTGCCGCGCAACACCCGAAGGTGGTGCTCAAACCACTCGATGCCATGGGCGGCAGTGGGATTTTTGTCACCCATGCCCAAGATCCCAACCTCCCCGTGATTCTTGAGGTGCTCACGAGGAACGGGCGACAGGCCATCATGGGTCAGGAGTGGCTGCCTGAAATTGTCGATGGCGACAAACGAATTCTGATCATCAATGGAGAGCCTTTCTCCCATTGCCTTGCGCGCATCCCCCAAGCAGGCGCCTCGCGCGGCAACCTCGCGGCCGGTGGCCGCGGAGAGGCCCGGCCCCTCACGCCAAGAGACCGTGAAATTGCGGAGGGGCTTGGTCCGCACCTCAAGCAGCGAGGAATATTTCTAGCGGGGATTGATGTCATTGGTGAGCGACTGACCGAAATCAACATCACCAGCCCAACTGGCTTTCGAGAGATCCACGATCAGACCGGCTTGAACGTGGCCGCGCACTTTATTGGGCAGTTGGAGTCAATGGTGAAGAGCTCTCAGAGACACTGACCCATGGAAATCGCAACAAGGCTTTTTCTCATCTGTCATGCCCCGCTGGCCTCCTCATTCCATGGCGTGGCCTGCCATGCTTTTGGTCAGCGCCTCAACGATGCGGTGGCCATTGATGTCCTCAGCCACCACTCTCGTGAGCAGGTGGCCGAGCTCATTGAAGAGGCCTGGGTGGCTGCTGGGTCGCCAACACAGGTCTTGTTGCTGACCGACGTATTGGGCGCCACACCCTGCAATGGGGCCGGCCTCTGGATGGGCCGAAGCAAAGCCAACCTGCAGATTGCAGGCATCGCTGGCATGAGTCTGCCCCTGCTTTTAAAGGCACTCACCTACAAGCAGCTCGTGCCCAGTGAGTTGGCCGAGCATCTCTTGCGCAGCCAGGCCGATTGCGGCTGCCGCCTCGAGGCGCTCTCTACAAGAGTGCCCCCCCAACATCAGCAATGAAGACCAACGTCACCATCTCCAATGCGCTTGGCCTGCATCTAAGGGCCTCATCCAAGCTCAGCCAGCTCGCCACAAAATTCCCCTGTGAGGTCTGGTTGAGCAAAGGTGCCAATCGCATCAACGCCAAGAGTGTGCTTGGGGTGACCATGCTCGCTGCTGGCCAAGGCACTGAGATCGAAGTCGAGACCATCGGCGCGCAAGAGGATGAGGCCATGACCGCCCTTTTGGTCCTAATCAACGACAAGTTCGGGGAAGGGCAGTAAGCCATGGCATGGTCGGTCAATGGCATCGGGGTGGGCGACAAGCTCGCCTTGGGCAGGGCCTGGGTCCTCGCGCCGGCATCGCTGGATCTTCCTCGGCGGCAGCTCCAGGCCCAGCAAATCGCCCCCGAGATCGCCCGTTTTCATGCCGCGGTCGGACGCATCGATCAGGAGTTCACAGACCTGCGCGAAGCCCTGGGTCAAGAGCCCGCCGCCGAGGTTCGTGCATTTCTTGATCTTCAAGCACACGTGCTACGAGACCCCATACTCATTGATGAGACAGTCGCGCGCATTGAGAGCGAGTCTTGCAACGCGGAATGGGCATTGATTCAACAGCTCGCTGAAGTCACTGCGCAGTTCGATGCCATTGACGACCCGTATCTGAGGGAGCGCAAAGCCGACGTTCAGCAGCTCGTTGAGCGAATCTTAAAGAGCATGCAGGGCGTTGGAGACCTCTCCACCACACTTGAGCAGACGGCCCAAAGCGAAGGTGCTCTGCCATGGATTCTTGTGGCCAAGGACATCGCCCCCGCCGACATGCTGTTGCTGCGGCACCATCAGTTCGCGGGATTCGCAACCGACTCGGGCAGCCCAACTTCTCACACGGCCATCCTCGCTCGAAGCCTTGGGCTTCCGGCGGTGGTGGGCATGAACAGTCTGCATGGCTTGGTCGAGCAGGGCGAAGAGATTGTGCTCGATGCCGCAGCCGGTGTGGTTATGGGGAGTCTCGATGAGGAGCTGCGCGCCCACTACAGCGATCAGCAGGCCAGTCAGCAACTCGCCATGGAGCGACTCAAGCGGCTCCGAGGCATTGAGGCCAAGACGCTCGATGGGGAGCGAGTGCTTCTTCAGGCCAACCTGGACCTGCCCGAGGATGCGGCCGCGGCCCTTGAAGCGGGCTGCGATGGTGTGGGTCTCTTCCGAAGCGAGTTTCTATTCATGAACAGGGCCGATGCGCCCTCGGAGGACGAGCAGGCCGCGGCCTACGGGTCAGTGGTTCGGGCCATGGCCGGGCGCCCCGTCACGATTCGTACGCTGGATTCGGGGGCCGATAAAACCGTGGCAGCCCTGGCAGCGGGCCGCTCCGAACCCACCAACCCGGCCTTGGCCTTGCGCGCTATTCGGCTATGCCTCGCCGAGCCCGAACTCTTTCTCACCCAGCTGCGCGCGATTCTCAGGGTCTCGGCCGAAGGCCCGGTGCGCATCATGGTCCCGCTCGTCAGCGGCCCCTCTGAGATCATTCTGGCCCGACGAATGATTCAGACCGCCATGCAGCAGCTCGAGGCCAAAGGCACGGCCTTTGATCGAAGGATTGCGGTGGGGGCCATGATCGAGGTGCCATCGGCGGCCATTGCCATCGATGGCCTGCTTGCCCACATTGATTTCGCCTCCTTGGGCACCAACGATCTCATCCAATACACCCTGGCCATCGATCGCACAGACAGTGAAGTGGCGCACCTCTATGAGCCGCTTCACCCAGCTGTGCTTCGACTGATTCGGGATGTGATTCGTGCCTGCGATAAGTCGGGCACGCCCATCTCACTCTGTGGCGAGATGGCCGGCGAAGCCGAGCTTTGTCGATTGCTTCTCGGGCTCGGGCTTCGTCAGTTCTCGATGCACCCGGTGGAACTCCTGCGCGTTAAGCAAGAGGTTCTGCGCACCCGTGCCTCCGACCTCATCAAACCAGTGGCTCGACTGCTCAGGCTCCCCGATCCCAAGAAGATTCGCAGCGGCCTCGAACAGCTCAACGGGCAGTGACCCTGAGGCAGTGATGCCGCTCTTGGCCCTAGTGGTCGCAGTGTTCGTGGTGTTTCTAATGGCCCTGGTGGCCCACCCGGCCGTCCTGGCTCACACGGTCTGCGGCGGCCATGGGTGAGGCTGGCTCAAGCCATCCGGCGCGCAATGCAGCGAGCACCACCTCTGAGCGATTGGTGACTCGAAGCGCACGCAGGATGGAACTAATGTGAACCTTCGCCGTGCCCTCTGACATATCCAGGGCTCTGCAGATGAGTTTGGTGGGGCGGCCATGGATGAGGTGCTCGAGCACCTCGAATTGGCGTGGGGTGAGTTTGGACCAGCGGTCGCTCTCCTTGGGGTCACGAACCTCTATGCGAATCACTGCCTCCCCGCCGGGCTGAAGGACCGCCCGGTTTCCGGGGCTGCCGGAATGCGATGGCGACTCGTGGGGATTGGCAGGCAGACGGATCTGGGGCGAGGCGTCTTCGCGCTGGGCATGGTGTGCGGCCAAAAGACTGGTGATGGAATTGGTCATCCGAGTATCTCCGGTTGGTTGAGGTGTTTGAACCGAGAGTCTGAGAAGGCTTGACCGCCAAGATTGTGAAAAAGTGTGTCTAATTAGGGCCTGACAAATGCAGACAAAAAACAGCCTGGGCCCCGTTGCCGAGCAATTTGCTCAATTCGATCAACCTCTTACGCTCTCGAGTGGCCAAGCCATCGAAGGGTTTAAGTTGGCCTATGAGACCTATGGCGTTTTGCGTGCCGACCGTCGAAATGCAGTGCTCGTCTGCCACGCCCTCAACGCCTCCCACCATGTGGCGGGGACACGCCTCGAAGACCCCGAGGACATTGGCTGGTGGGACAACATGGTGGGGCCAGGAAAGCCCATCGACACCAATCGTTTCTTTGTGGTGGGAGTCAACAACCTGGGTTCGTGCTTTGGCTCGACCGGTCCGACAAGCATTCATCCCAAAACCGGCAAGCCCTATGGAAATGATTTCCCACTGGTCACTGTAGAGGACTGGGTAGAGGCGCAAGCCTTGCTGGCCAATCGGCTTGGGATCGATCGATTTGCGGCAGTCATCGGCGGGAGTCTGGGTGGCATGCAGGCCGTGGAGTGGTCCATTCGTTTTCCCAAGCGCGTGGCCCATGCCTTGGTCATCGCCTCCACACCGCGACTCTCTGCGCAAAACATCGCGTTCAACGAGGTGGCTCGCCGGGCCATTCTCAATGACCCGGAATTCCATGAAGGGGCCTACGCGGAATTTCAGGCGGTTCCACGACAAGGCCTCTCGGTGGCAAGAATGATTGGCCACATCACCTATCTGTCAGACGATGACATGGCCCAGAAATTTGGCCGGGCCCTGCGCAACAAGCAAGGTTATGGCTATGGCTTTGATATCGACTTTGAGATTGAGTCTTACCTGCGCTACCAAGGCGAGAAGTTCTCTCAGTACTTTGATGCCAATACCTACCTTCGCATCACCAAGGCCCTGGACTACTTCGATCCTGCTGCGCGGGCCGACGGAGACCTGGCCAAGGCATTGGTCCCCGCAGAAGCCTCTTTTTGTGTCATCTCCTTCACCACCGATTGGCGATTCCCGCCCGAGCGTTCCCGCGAGATGGTCTCGGCACTCATGCGCAATAACGCAAAGCTTGTCTACTCAGAGATTGATGCACCCCATGGCCACGATGCCTTCCTAATGGAAGACCCCCGCTACCACGCCCTGGTGCGAAGCTACTTTGATCGAGTCGCCGCCGAGGTCGGTTGCGCATGAACAGGCCCAATCACTCTGACTTGGAATTGCGACCGGACCTTGAGCGGATTGCCCGGTGGATTCGACCCAAGGCGCGGGTTCTCGACTTGGGATGTGGCGATGGCGCTTTGCTGGCCTGGCTTCAGAGTGAAAAGGAGTGCCTGGCCTACGGTGCAGAGATCAACCAGGACCAGGTATTGGCCTGCGTACAGCGGGGGGTCAATGTCATTCAGGCCGACATTGATACCAGCCTGTCACTCTTTTCAGGGAATCGATTCGATGTCGTCATCCTCTCCCAGGCCCTTCAGGCCACCCATCGAACGGAAGCGGTCTTGCGAGAGATATCAGAGCTCGGCCAGGAGGTGATTGTCAGCATTCCCAACTTTGGCCATTGGTCGCATCTGGTCTCGTTGTTAATGGGCCGCATGCCGGTTAACCGTAGGCTTCCCTATGAGTGGTACAACACCCCGAATCTTCACTTGGCCACGGTCTCGGATTTCGAGGCCCTGCTGGGTCGGCTGGGACTTACCATCATCGAGCATCAATACCTGGTGGAATCCGACAACGGCGAGCTGAAGTCGATTGCTTCGCTTCCAGCCCTGCGCGCAACCCTTGCGCTGTATCGGTTTCAGAAGCAGTAGTTCGTTTTCTCTCCTCAAGTCCAATGAGTCCCTCTCGGCCCTCACCGCCCTTATTGCTCTCGCTGGCAATGTGGGGAATCACTGCGGCCTTTTATCTCTTCGATTTCTTTCAACGGGTCTCGCCGGCTGCGCTGGCCTTCGACCTCTCGCGCGAACTGGCCCCCACGGCCGTGGCCCTCGGTGGCCTCTCATCGGCCTATTTCGTGACTTATTCAGCCATGCAGATTCCCTCGGGCCTTCTCATCGATCGATTCGGTCCACGATTGGTTCAGGTGGTGGCCTGCCTGATTGGCGCCATTGGAGTGCTTGTCTTTGTAAGCGCAGAGACCGCCACACAGGCCTCGCTCGGGCGATTCATCCTGGGGGCCTCGGGGGCTGTGGCCTGGATTGGCATGCTCAAACTCGCCTCGAACTGGTTTTCGCCCCAGCGCTTTGCCTCTATTACCGGCGTGTCACTGGCCATCGGGGCGCTGGGCGCGGTGGCCTCTGGCATGCCACTTCGACTGGCAGCCGATGAGTGGGGCTGGCGCGTGGCCCTGGGATGGACCTCTGTCTTTGCGCTCGCACTTGCACTCATCGCTATTTGGAAACTCTCAGACACGCCCGGCCAGCGAGGCTATGCGGATTTTGAGCACCCCCGGCCCGCCACGAGCGACGGCAGGCCACACCCGGTTCCCTGGAGAGACATCGCTTTTCTATGCGTGGGACAGATGGGGGTGACCGGAAGCCTGGCGGCCCTGGCTTGGCTCTGGGCGGCGCCGTTCTTGTCGCAGCGTTTTTCTCTCGAGCCGGGCTTTGCCACGCTCTTGAGTTCCATCATGATGGTTTTCTTCGCTGTTGGAGCGATTGCCTTTGGAACCTACTCAGACCGACATCGAACTCGCAAGCGACCCTTGCTTTTTGGTTATGGGGCAGTGGCCCTCCTAATCGGCCTGCTCGCAAGCGGCTGGTTCAATGGCTCTCTTCTCTTAACGACCCTCGTGCTCTGGGCCATCGGCGGAATGTCTGGCTGCATGGTGTTGTCCTTCGTATTTGCAAAGGACCTGATGCATGGTCAACGAACAGCCACCGTAGTGGGGGTGGTGAATCTCTCTGTCATGCTCGGCAGCATTGGGCTGCCGCCACTCTTTGGCGCCATTCTGGACCACCACTGGCTCAATGAGATGGCCAACGGCGCAAGACTCTATCCGGCCCATGCATTTCAATGGGCCTTTGCGGCACTGGCCCTATGGGTTGCGCTCACCTGGCTGTCGCAGAGCATGGTCCGCGAACAACCGCGAACCTAAGGCTGTGCCTATGCCTGCCTAAGCGCCTGCCCTTTTTAAGCCCAGCCCCTTTGGGCGCGCAGGAACCGGAAAGATCAGTCCCGCCAGAAGGCCGGCACAAGAATGACCAAGACGGTGAGCAACTCCAAGCGGCCAAGAAGCATGGTGAACGACAGTACCCAGAGCTGTGCAGCAGTGAGCCCCGAATAATTTCCTGCTGGACCCACCTCGCTGAGACCCGGACCAAGGTTGTTGATGCAGGCCAGGACTGCGCTAATGGCCGTGACATCATCCATTCCCGTGATTTGAAGGGCCATGTTCGCCACCATGACCGTGGCCCCATAAAAGAGCATGTAGGCAAGCACTGCAAAGATCACCGTCTGCCCCACCGCATTGCCGTTGAGGCTCACAGGAGCCACCGCCCGTGGGTGCACGATCCTCGTGAGCTCCTGAGAGGCCAGCTTGAACATGATGACCAGGCGAATCATCTTGATGCCCCCGCCGGTCGATCCCGAGCAGGTGGCAAAGGCGGAAAAAAGAATCATCAACCAACCAATGTGGTACGGCCAGAGCCCGTAGTCGGTATTGGCATAGCCAGTGGTGGTCACCACCGAGACCACATTGAAGGCGGCATAGCGAAAGGCAGAGAGAAGACTCTCGTAGTGACCAGCGAGCCAGAGGTTGGCAGTCACAAAGCAGACCATGGCTGCCACGGCCAGCAGATAGAAGCGGGTTTCGGGGCAACGCTGATAGGGCTTTATCGACATTTTTCGCAGAGCAGAAAAGTGCATAGCGAAGTTAATGCCTGCCAGAAGCATGAAGGTGATGGCCACCGCCTCGATGGCCGGACTGTTGAAATAGGCAAAGCTCGCATCATGGCTTGAGAGGCCGCCAATCGCCACCGTGGTGCCGGTATGAATAAGCGCATCGAACCAGCTCATACCGGCCAGCCAATAGGCCACGAAGCACAAAAGACTAAGGGCCATATAAATTCCCCAGAGTGCCTTCGCGGTCTCGGTGATGCGCGGTGTGAGTTTGTTGTCTTTGGTGGGTCCGGAGATCTCGGCCTTGTAGAGCTGCATCCCCCCAACCCCCAGAAGCGGGAGAATCGCGACCGCCAAAATAATGATCCCCATGCCTCCAAACCACTGCAAGAGACTTCTCCAGAAGAGGATGGAGCGCGGCATTTCATCGAGCCCCACCAATACGGTGGCACCCGTTGTAGTGAGGCCAGAGATGGCTTCAAAAAAGGCGCTGCTGTAGGAGATGGGCAGGTGGAAATAAAGTGGCAAAGACGCAAAAAAAGCCAAGACAACCCATGTGAAGGCCACCAGCAGAAAGCCATCTCTGGGCCGGAGGTCGCGCTCCTCAACACGGGTAAGAAAGAAAATGATGATGCCGACAAAGAGTGTAAGGATGGCCGTGGAGAGGAAATCACCGGCGGCTGCGTCCTCGCCGAAGAGTCCAAAAACCGCGGGCAATAACAACAGGAAGGAGAAGGCGATGACCAACATCGAGAGGATGTGGGCCACAACTTTTAAAGAGGATGGACCGAATCGGTGGGCCACAGGTTTTTAGAAAAAGCCCGCCGAGACTTGGAACAGCCGTTCCACCTTTGGAATGATCTTGCGGTTGGTCACAAACAAGATGAGGTGATCCCCGGTCTGAATAACGAGGTCATGGTGGGCCATAAGAACCTGGGGTGCCTCGCCCTCGAGCTCTCGCACCAGGCCACCAATCTGAGCCCCCTGCGGAAGGTCTACCTCTTCCACTCTGCGGCCCACCACTTTGGAAGTCTTGGCATCGCCATGGGCCACGAGCTCCAGGGCCTCTGCGGCACCCCTGCGAAGGCTGTGAACAGCGGCGACATCGCCTCGGCGGATGTATTTCAATAGCGCCCCGAGTGTGGCGTGGGATGGGGTCAGGGCAATGTCAATCTGGCCGCCTTCCATCAACTCGGCATAGGCCCGCCGATTAATCAAAGCAAGAACCCGCTTGGCGCCCAGGCGTTTGGCCAAGAGGCAAGACATGATGTTGTTCTCGTCCTCGTTGGTAAGGGCGAGGAAGAAATCCACCCCGGCGACATTCTCCTCTTCGAGAAGCTCCTCGTCGGTGGCGTCGCCATGCAGAACCAGCGCGCGGCCATTGAGTCGCTGGGCCAGAATCTCACATCGCTTTCGATTGCCCTCGATGATCTTGGGCGTAATCTCATCGGATATGGCCTCGGCCAATCGCCGTCCAATATTGCCGCCACCAACAATCATCACCCGTTTAACCGGGTTGTCGATCTGTCGCAACTCTTGGGTCACCACACGAATGTGCTCGGAGGCCGCCAAAAAGAAGACTTCGTCATCGGGCTCAATGAGCGTGTCGCCGTCGGGCAGTATGGCCGTGCCATGGCGAAACACCGCAACAACACGAGAGTCTATCGAGGGCAGGTGTTTGCGAATGTCTCGAATGGGGTGGGAGACCAATGGACTGCCCTTGTTGGCCCGCACGGCCAAGAGGCTGACCCGTCCCTGGGCAAACTCGAGCACCTGAAGGGCCTCGGGAATTTGAATCAGACGGATCAGGTAATCGGTGATTGTTCCTTCGGGGCTGATGGCAACATCGACTGCAAAGCCATCGGTTGATAGGAGTTCTGGGTTGGTGAGCCATTGCCCATTTCGCACTCTTGCGATGCGGCGGGGCACATTGTGGAGTCGATAGGCCAGCTGGCAAGCAACCAAATTCACTTCGTCACTGGCGGTGACCGCGATGAGCAAATCGGCGTCTTGGATACCGGCTGAATCCAGAATTTCAAGGTCGGTTGCGGAGCCATAGACAGTGCGCAGATCAAAGCGCTCCTGGAGCTCACCCAGGGCCTCGTGATCGGTATCGATCACCGTGATGTCGTTGCGCTCGGCAACCAACATCTCCGCCAAGCCGGCCCCAACGCGGCCAGCTCCTAAAATCAGAATCTTCAAGAAACCACTTTCCGCAGCTGGGCTGATTTTCCGGGCTCAATGCCCAATTGCCTGACCTTGCGGTAGAGGTGGGTTCGCTCAAGGCCACAACGCTCGGCGAGCCGAGTCATGCTGCCCCCTTCGGCCTCTAGCTGATACTGCAAAACAATGCGCTCAAAGGCCTCTCGGGACTCACGAATGGGCGCATCGAGATCGAGTTGCGCGAGGGCCTGTTGGGCGCGCTCGAGGGCAGACTCCTCTGGCAACGAATCTGCCTCCGAGGGGGTCTCTTCAAAAACGCCTTCGGTCTGTTCGGCCTGCAGTTGGGCAACCGCGGTTTTCCACGCTCTTTGCGCCTCTGCCTTGGCCAATGCTGCATTGACTGTCTTGAGCAGCTTATTGAGAGCGATGGGCTTCTCGAGGAAATCGAAGGCCCCAATGCGCGTGGCCTCCACTGCAGTATCAATGGTTGCATGACCCGACATCATGATGACCGGGATATTGAGTTGCCCTTTCGCGGACCACTCCTTGAGCAGGGTCACGCCGTCGGTGTCGGGCATCCAGATGTCGAGCAAAACCAAATCATGGGCGCTCGACTCGCGGGCAGTTCGGGCCTGGGCCGCATTCTCGGCAAGACCAATGGCATGGCCCTCGTCTTCAAGCACCTCTTGAAGGAGGTCTCGAATGCCCCGTTCGTCATCGACGATCAAAATTTCAGCCATGTCTTGAATTTTCTGCTTGGTTGGAAACTTCTGCAAATTGGAGTTCAGCGCGAGCACCCAAGACCCGACCTTGCGCGTCGACGCGATTGTGAAGGGCAATCGTCGCATGATTCTCCTCTGCGATCTTGCGAACGATGGCCAACCCCAGGCCGCTGCCTTTGGGTTTGTTGGTGCTATAGGGCTCAAAGAGCTTGCCCTGCATCTCGGGAGCAATACCCGGGCCCGAGTCATCGACTCGAAGGTATGCATTGGCGTTGGCATGGTGACGTCCAACGCTAAGAAGGATTTCACCTGCCACCCCATCGCCGAGGGCGTCTTGGGCGTTCTGAATCAAGTTATGAATGACCTGACGCATCTGCGCCTGATCGGCCATGACCACCGGCGTCTCACCGACGTCAGCACACTTGACTCGGGGGTCGCTTGCATAGAGTGGGAGGACATCCTGCACCAGTTGTCCAAGGTGGAGGGCCGTGGGCTTGGCCTCTGGGAGCCGCGCGTAGTCTCGAAATTCATCGACCATGGCCTTGAGACCAGCCACCTGTTCCACGATGGTCTGGCAGGACTTCCCGAGAATCTCCCGGTCCTCAGGCGCGATGCGATCGGAGAGTCTTTTTAGAAGTCGCTCAGCCGAGAGTTGAATTGGAGTGAGTGGGTTTTTAATTTCGTGGGCGAGGCGGCGGGCTAAATCCGACCAGGTCTTGGCCCGCTGGGCACTGAGTAAATCGCTAATGTCATCAAAGACCAGAACGTACTGAGGCTGGTCGTCGACACTCTGTCGGGGCATCTGAGAGGCGTTGAGAAGCAGAGAGATTTGACGACCATCGCCTCGCGTCACATCAAGCTGCCGCTGATCCTCTGGTGCCGACTGCAGGCGCTCTTCAAGGTCTCTGGCCGCTATGGAGAGAACGGGCATCTCGAAGATAGAGGCGTCGATAAATGACTCCAGCGGCTGGCTAAGAATGAGCGCTGCGCTTGGATTGAACTGCTTAAGACGCCAGTCCCCATCAAAAACCATCACCCCCGCCGAGAGATGGGAGAGAAGCTGCTCTAGAAATCGTGCGGTGGCCTCCCGCTCCCTCTGGTTTTCAATGGCCAACCGCCTGGCCTCTTGGAGCTGGGCGGTCATTTCATTGAAAGAACGGATCAAGTCACCCAGTTCATGGCCCGCTCCGCTCTCTCGCAGGCGCGGATAATCACCCTCGGCCACAGCCTTGGTGGCTTTTTCGAGTGACCGAAGTGGTCCGGCAAGCCAGGCACTCAGAAGAACGGCTGCGAGCAGGGCGCCAAAGATCGCGAGCAACAGCGTGAAGGTGAGGGTTACTTCATAGATCTGGCGTATTCCTTCTTTCCCCAATGCAAGCTGTCGGTAGTCGCTGTAACCACGGTTGAGTAGATCGATGTTGCGGGCCAGTGCATCGGGGATTGGCTCAACCCATTGAACAAACCGAATCTGATCGGCGCCAATAAACACCGGAACAGAGCTCACAACCACGCGAACTTGCAGAGACCACTCGGGTGCATCCGGTCTGGGTTCGATTAAAACGAACTGACGAGTCGCCCGGGCTTTTGTGAGGGCCTCCGACGAGGGCATGTCGGGGACCAAACGAAACAAGGAGGCACTTCGAATTGCCAGGACCTTGTTTTTCGCATTGAGCACCAGAACCTCCAAGCCGTCTCGCCCCTCTGTGAGGGTTTCGACGGCGTCTCCGAGTCGGTCATCAGGAACGGATTCAAGCGCCACCGAGAGTCGCCGCGCCTGGGCGGCCGCCTCCAACTGAATAGAGTCCAGAGTTGCCCGGCCCAAGGCCGCGCCAGATTCGAGCCCGCTGTCCACACTCTGGGAAAACCAACTATCGATGGTCTTGGCGAGAAACTGCGAGGACACAATAGAGACCAGCCCCACTGGAACAATGGCCATTAGTGCGAATGCCAAGGCGAGGCGAATCATTAGGCGAGAGCCGAAGACCCGCTGCCGATACCTTGACCAAGCGCGATGAACCACGAGTGCGACGAGAGTGGCCATCGCGATGGCCAGAACAATATTGGCCGTCAGAAGGCTGGCATAAAACTGGTCGAATCGGCTCTCGTATCCGGAGGCCATGGCCAAGAGGGCCAACACGAGGCCCGCGAGCGCAACCACCAGAATAAACGCGAGTCTCAGGGCCAAGCTCACGGCCGACGCACCTCTCGCCAACCGGAGCTGAGCTTCCAGTCCTCGTCTGTTAAGGCATTGACCTGAAGCGCCTTGGGGAGCTCGTTGGGATCAAGCGATAGTCGAACCTTTGCAATCAGACCAATAGGAAGTTCCGGCTCATTCCAGACTCGCCAACCCCTAATCGCGAGGCAAGCCCTGAGCGCCTCGGTGAGGTCCAGAAAGGCTTGCGGCTTGCTGCCATCCACCGTCACCCTGAACTGCCTGGTCAATGGATGAAAGGTCAGGGTGGCTAGGCGATTGCGACGGTAACGCTCCTCGTCCCACCACCACCACCGGGGCCGGGCCAACACAAACTCAGACACGAAAGACAGCGTGACCCCGCGCTCAATGGCCTGAGCCAAGGGCACACTCAAGGAGACGCTCACTTGGCCATTGATTTCAAAGCCTGCGCTTTCGAGACTCGGCACCAACATGGCCTCCGAGATGGTGAGTTTGGGCGTTAGCACCGGGTCGCTTGACGCCGGAGTCGAAGAGGCATGCGCAAGCGATCCCGCCAGAGAGAGTGCCGCAACGAATGCTCGAAGAGCGCCTTGAACGATGCGACTAAAGCGGGGCACCCCTGCAGAGGGACGCATAGAAAAAGCCATCGCGGCCCGGACCAAGATCGGTCGAGTCGGCCACAGGAAGGATGTATCCCGGTGCGGCCTGCCGCCGAGCCTCTGGATGAAGTCGAAGAAACGCATCGATTTGGTGCTCGCCTTCGGCATGAAATACGGAACATGTGACATACAACAACTTGCCTCCAGGCTTTAAGCGTTGCCATACCGCGTTGAGCATAGCCGATTGCACGACGCAGAGACTCTCGCGCTCTGCCAGACGGTCTGTCCATGGAATCTCCGGATGACGAGACATCACCCCTGAGGCCGAACAAGGTGCATCGAGGACGATGCAATCAAATTGATTGGGAAAGCCCATTGGCCAAACGTCCTCCAGGATGTCAGTGGCCGTGACCGTTAGGCGAGATAGATCGAGCGTCCTCGAGAGCCGCTCTGCCTCGCTTTTCATCTTCTGGAGTCGCCTCTCCGATTTGTCCATTGCCCATATTCGGGTGCGAGGGTCCTCGGCGATCAAAAAGCTTTTGCCACCCGGGGCCGCGCAGACGTCCAGAACGTCGATGCGGTCGACTTCGCTTGACTGGGGCCCTCGGGGAGGAGAATCGGTCCAGAGTCTCGCCAGTTGCTGAGCCGACCAGTCTTGAACCCTAAACAAGCCCTCTCGAAAGAGGGTGGTATCGAATAACCCTCGAAGGCTCTGCAACCAGACGCTGGGCAACTGATTTTGCTGGACATGCATTGCAATGCCTCGCTCTTGCGCCCAGTCCCTAATCGCCTGAAGGCTCCTTTTCTGGGTGTCCGCATCGCCCACGAGTCGAAGCCAGTGCCCCCTTGGCTGGCCCATTGCCATGAGAATCTCTCTTGCCTGGGTCTCTCCCCAATCCTCTGCCACGGCATCAATCCATTCCTTTGGGGCATTGCACAGTGCCGTCAACGCCTGCTCGTCGCCTTGAGCGGCTCTTGGGTCCTGAAGAGCAACGCGCAATACAGCATTGACAAATTTGCCGCCCGGTTGGCCAGCAAGACTCTGGGCTGCCCTAACCGCTTGGTCGACAAGGATCGGAGCGGGGCGGTATTGACGCTGAATGCATGAGAAAACCACGGCCAGAAGCGCTTGCACTTCTCTTGCTGGGGGCTTTTTGTCGCAGAGCCGAGCCACTCGAACTTGTGTCAGTCCCCAAGCACGAAGGCCGCCAAGACAGAGGTCCTCGATGGCCGGTGCTTTGACGTGCGAGTCGAGTGCCCCCTTGGGGGCCTTGGATTCAAGCCGCTGCCTGAGTTGATCTGAAGCAGCAAGGAATAGCCGCCATAGAGGCGGGCTATGCCCGGTCAATCAGGCACGCATGCCCCCCGCCATTTGCTGCAGGCGGGCGATTCGCTCCTCGGTGGCGGGGTGGGTCGAGAACATGCCCGCAAGTCCACCCCCAGACAGGGGATTGAGAATCATCATCTGGGCCGTCTCTGGGTGGGCCTGCGCAGCCGGGAACGGAATGCCCCTGGCGTAGTGATCGATCTTGGAGAGGGCACTGGCGAGGGCCTGGGGGTCGCCCGAGATCTCGGCCCCGCCTCGATCGGCTTCGAATTCCCGAGCCCTCGAGATGGCCATTTGAATAAGGCTGGCAGCCAGTGGCGCAAGGATCATCACGAGTATCGACACCACGGGGTTGACTGGACGGCCCTCGGAGTCACGTCCACCAAAAAATACCGCGAAATTGGCGAGCGCAGAGATGGCTCCAGCCATGGTGGCCGAAATGGTTGAAATGAGGATATCGCGGTGAAGGACATGGGCAAGCTCATGGGCCATCACCCCCCGAACCTCACGTGGACTCAGGAGTCGCAAGAGCCCAGTGGTTGCGGCCACCGCTGCATTTTCGGGATTGCGCCCCGTTGCAAAAGCGTTGGGGGCGTCCTCGTTGATGATGTAGACCCGCGGCATGGGCATGTTCGCACGCCCCACCAGTTCCTGAACCATCCCGTAGAACTCTGGCGCTGAGCGAGCGTCGACCTCCTGGGCGTTGTACATCTTCAAAACCATTTTGTCGGAGAACCAGTAGGCACCCACATTCATCAGAAGAGCCAAGCCTAGCGCGATCAGCATTCCGGACTGTCCGCCCATGGACGCCCCAACGATGCCAAACAAGGCAACGATTCCCGCCATTAGCATGGCTGTTTTCATCCAGTTGAACATGAACAACGACCCCTTCAAAAGAGACTCATAAGACCATTATCGACCGATCGGGTTCCCCCGCGGAGCCGATGTCCCCAATGGCTGCAGCTCCCCATCGAGCTCAATGGCCTGCCCCCGCATAAATTCCGAAACCGACATCTTTTTCCCACCAGATTTTTGCAAAGCCTCTATGGAGATTGCACCCTGCTGACAGGCAATCCAGAGTCCATCATTGCGTGAATCGGGGAGTCTCAAGATCCGTCCTGGGGCTCCCCAAGTTCGCTGAGTCTCTTGCACCCGAGCCCCGAATAACTTGATTCGCTGGTCTCGGTAAGAAACGACAGCACCGGGGACGGGGTCCAGCGACCTGATGTGATTGGCCACCACCTGCGCGGTTCGATCAAAACAAATGGCTCGATCTGTAGTTTGAAGCTTGTGGGCATACGTCACCCCTTCACCCGACTGTTCAAGCGCTTGACCGGATTCGAGCGGCCATTCAGATACAAACCCAGCGAGTTCGGCCGCGCCGGTCTGCGCCAAGCGATCGTGAAGGGTGAGGTAATTGTCTTGCGCGGCAATCTCAACTTCGACTCGCCGCCAGACGGGACCGGTGTCCAAACCCCGCTCCATTTGCATAATGCAGACACCTGTGGCCGTGTCTCCGGCCTCGAGCGCGCGCTGAATCGGGGCAGCACCTCGCCACCTTGGGAGAAGTGAGGCGTGCACATTGATGCAGCCGAACCTTGGAATGAACAGGAAGTCCTCGGGCAAGAGAAGTCCGTAAGCGACCACGAACAAGCAGTCGAGATGAAGGCCAAGAAGTGTCTGACGGATTTGCGCCGAGTCCGCATGGCCGACCCGCAGCCCCTGGGGGGTTAGCACGGGAATTCCTCTGGCCTGGGCGAGTAACTTGACCGGACTGGGCTTTAGGCCCTGACCACGGCCCGCTGGCCGATCGGGTTGGGTCAAGACCACCACACACTCGAATTCGCCTTGCCGAGAGACCTCAATAAGCCGCTCTAGATGCACGGCCGCGAACTCTGGCGTGCCAGCGAAACCGACCCGCCTCATTGGCTAGGCACGCGCTGTCTGGGCTTGAATGCGGCTTTGTTTTTGAAGGCGCGCCTGAATACGACTTTGCTTGAGTCGAGAGAGGTAATCCACAAAGACTTTGCCCTGCAGGTGGTCCATTTCATGTTGGATACAGACCGAGAGCAACCCATCGGCCTCCAACTCATGGGTCTCACCATTCTCATCGAGACAACGAATCCTGACCAAGTCCGGGCGCTCCACCTCGTCGTAGACACCCGGCACAGAGAGGCAACCTTCTTGATGAACCTTCGTCTGCGCACTACTTGAGATGACCTCTGGGTTGATCAAGGCCCGCAGTCCATTGCGGTCTTCGGTGACGTCCACAACGATGATCCGCTCATGGATGTTGACTTGTGTGGCGGCCAAACCAATGCCTCGGGCGTCGTACATGGTCTCAGCCATGTCTTTGACGATCTGTCGAATGCGATCGTCGACCTGGGTGACCGGCTTGGCAACGGTTCGAAGCCGAGCGTCTGGGTAGTTGAGAATTTCTAGAATCGGCATAGGAATAAGTGTATCGGTCAAACGGCAGGTTCAGTCAAGCGAGCGCTTTCGTCAGGCTTTGGGGTTTTGGAGACATCGCGTGCAGCCTGAAGTGATCGACATTCGTGCCCTCCCCGAACCCATCTACCAGCGTCTGCGCATTGCCTCACCGGGCCTTGAGCGCTTGTTTGCCTTGGGTGGCCTCGAGAGCCTGTCCCGACCCCAGTTGGCGATTGTTGGCAGTCGCCGAGCCAGCCCACAAGGCCTTCGCGACGCCTTCTGGTTTGGGCAATCCTTAGCCGGGTCAGGCATGGCTGTTGTCAGTGGCCTTGCGATTGGTGTGGACTCGCAGGCCCATAAAGGCGCTCTACGGGGCGGAGGCGCCACGATTGCAGTGCTTGGACATGGTCTGAATCATCTCTACCCAAGTCGCAACCGAATGCTTCTTGAAGAGATTCTTCATTCGGGTGGCCTCGTGCTTTCGGAGTACTCCGCCGAAACGCCAGCCCGCCCCTATCAGTTTTTACAGCGAAACCGCATCATTGCCGCCATCAGCGGGGCTGTCTGTGTCATCGAGGCAGCGATTGACAGCGGCTCGCTCACCACTGCTTTGGCCTGTGCTGAGTTTGGGGGGGATGTCTTTGCGGTGCCGGGGTCTATCCATGAGCCGCGTTATGAAGGCAGCCATCGGCTCATTCGAGAGGGGGCCTGTCTGGTTCGGTCGCCCGATGAGCTCCTGTCTGATCTCGGTTATCGACCCAATCAAAAGACGCTAGAGGGGATCGAGGCCATGGGGTCCCATTCGGACCAATCTCATGCCAGTAATCGGAATTCCTTTTTTAAGACACCGGTTGGCAGTGATGCCCGCGCTGAACTGATACTTCGAGCCATGGATACCAACCCCATTGCGCTCAGCACGCTTGAATCTGCCCTAAGTCTGAGCGCCGGTGAAATCCTCGCTGGATTGCTCCAGCTCGAAATTTTCGGACGAGTTCATCGGCTCTCCGATGGAAGGTGGCAACAGCTGCATTAAGGGACTCCCCTTGCGAGAGGAGGGCGGGGGTGTATTCTTGCGAACAATTTTCCTGGTCGGAGACAATGTCAAAAGCCCTTGTTATTGCCGAGAAGCCCTCTGTTGCAAGCGATATCGCCAAAGCCCTTGGGGGGTTTGAGAAGAAGGACGATCTCTTTGAGCGCGACGACATGGTGATCTCATCGGCGGTCGGTCATCTTCTGGAGATCGTCGCCCCCGAGAAGTACGAAGTGAAACGAGGCAAATGGAGCTTTGCTCATTTGCCGGTCATTCCGCCCGAGTTTGACCTGCAGCCCCTTCCCAAGTCAGAGCAGAAGCTCAAGGTGATCGCGAGGCAAATCAAACGCAAGGACATTGACCACCTTATTAATGCCTGCGATGCCGGTCGAGAGGGCGAACTCATCTTCCGATACATCGTGCAGCACACAAAGGCGAAACAATCTGTGTCCCGTTTGTGGCTTCAATCGATGACACCGGATGCGATTCGCAAGGCTTTCGAGTCTCTGCGGCCTGATCAGGACCTGCTCCCACTTGCGGATGCTGCCCGTTGTCGCTCGGAGGCCGATTGGCTCGTTGGTATCAACGGCACGCGGGCCATGACCGCATTCAATTCAAAAGAAGGTGGGTTTTTTCTCACCACGGTGGGAAGGGTTCAGACGCCAACTCTCGCGGTGGTGGTGGAACGTGAGGAGCAGATTCGAGCGTTCGTCGCCAAGACGTATTGGGAACTCCACGCGAAGATTGGTCTCGGGGACGACGAGTACATCGCCAAATGGTTTGATCCGGCTTTCAAGCGATCCGATGAAAACCCCGAGCATCGGGCCGAGCGGATCTGGTCGCGCGAGAGACTCGATGCACTTCTGAAATCCTGCGCTGGTCAAGCTGTTAAGGTTAATGACGAGAGCAAGCCGAGCACCCTAGCGGCGCCTGCACTATTTGACTTGACCTCTCTTCAACGAGAGGCCAATGCGCGCTTTGGTTTTTCTGCAAAGAACACGCTCGGCATTGCCCAAGCACTCTACGAGAAGCACAAGGTGCTCACTTACCCCAGGACAGATTCGAAGGCCCTGCCCGAGGACATGATCGAGACTGTGAAGGCCAATCTCGCTGAACTCAAGAAGCTTCCAGTGATTGGTGGGTTCGCAAAAACCATACTGGAGCAGCAGTGGGTGCGTCCCAACAAGCGCGTTTTTGATAACAGCAAGGTCTCAGACCACTTTGCGATTGTTCCCACCGGCCAGCTTCCAAAGAGCCTCAGTGAGCCCGAACAGCGTATTTTTGAGCTCGTTACTCGTCGCTTCCTAGCTATCTTCTTTCCAGCCGCCGAGTATCTCAACACCACACGGTTAACTCAGGTCGGGCCAGAGCTTTTTAAGACCGAAGGCAAGATATTGGTCACACCAGGTTGGCTGACCGTCTATGGCAAGGAGGAGACCGACAACGACCGGTCTCTCCCAGCAATCAATTCCCGCACGCCAGAGTTGCTTGCGGTGGAGTCGCTGGAGCTCAAGACAAAGCCGCCGGCCCGATACTCCGAGGCGACGCTGTTATCGGCCATGGAGAGCGCTGGAAAGCTCGTTGAGGACGACGATCTGCGAGAGGCGATGGCCGGAAAAGGCCTGGGCACACCCGCAACGCGTGCAGCGGTAATTGAGGGCCTGCTCGCCGAAAAGTATCTTCTCAGAGAGCAGCGCGAGCTCATTCCCACGGCCAAGGCGTTTCAACTCATGACGCTTCTTCGCGGCCTTGGCATTGATGCCCTCTCGCGTCCCGAGCTCACTGGGGATTGGGAATTCAAACTCCGACAGATCGAAGCCGGTGGCCTCACCCGTGGGGAGTTCATGCAGGAGATTGCCCGCATGACCGACCACATGGTGGAGCAGGCCAAGAATTACAACAGCACAACCATTCCGGGTGACTATGCGAGCCTGAAGACTCCCTGTCCACGCTGTGGCGGCCTCGTTCGAGAGAACTACCGACGATTCGCCTGCGAGGGCTGTGAGTTTTCGATCAGCAAGGTTCCTGGCGGCCGCACTTTCGAGGTTGAAGAAGTTGAGACCCTTCTTCGAGAGAGGCAGCTCGGACCGATGGATGGCTTTCGCAGCAAGATGGGCCGGCCTTTTGCGGCCAGTCTCCGGCTCACCAGTGAGCACAAGTTGGAGTTCGATTTCGGTCAAGGCAGTGCAGAGGGCGATGCCGAGGAAGTTGATTTTTCTGGGCAGACGTCGCTGGGTCCCTGTCCCAAGTGTGGGTCTGCAGTGTTTTTACACGGAAGTAGCTATGGATGTGAGAAGAGTGTGGGCCCAAGTAAGACATGCGATTTTCGCTCCGGCCTGATGATCCTTCAGCAAAGCATCGCAGTAGAGCAAATGCAGAGGTTGCTCAATGAGGGCCGAACAGCTCTGCTTGATGGGTTTGTATCTGCGAGGACCAAGCGTCGGTTTAAGGCCTACTTGGTCAAGACCGACGAGGGCAAGGTGGGTTTTGAATTTGAAGCCAAGAAGCCAAAAGCACCTGGTGCAAAGGTCGCCACCAAAACCAGCAAGGTGGCCAAGTCTAAAATTAAGTAGTTTTCGGGTGGTTGGTTATCCCGCTGATTACCTGGCCTGTTGGAGTTGTTGCCGCTGCTGACTCACAGTGGCGTGTTTGGTCATCAAAGAAGAAGTCTGGCTCGAACTCCTTGAGAAAACCGGATTTATCGAGCCCCCCCAGGAAGAAGGCCTCGTCAATCTCCACGTTCCATTGCATCAGCGTACGAATAGCACGCTCATGCGCGGGGGCCGATCGAGCGGTGACAAGGGCCGTTCGAATGGTCATGCCGCTTGCTTGGGATTGCCGCAGGCTCACCAAAGCCTCGAGGAGTGGCTTGAAGGGGCCTGGGGGTAGTGGCATATTTGCGCGCTCGGTCTCATGGGAGACAAAGGCCTCGAGGCCTTGGTTTTGATAAACCCGCTCCGCCTCATCTGAAAACAACACGGCGTCGCCGTCAAAGGCAATTCGCAACTCATTGGGCCGGTCTTTCGAGGCCTTTGCAGAGTGGGGATAAACGTGGGCTGCGGGAAAGCCGTATATCAATGCCTGTTCTACGTCGGTCGCATTGGCAGACAGAAAGAGATTGGCGGACAACGGCCTTAGATAACGATAGGGCGCCTCGCCGCGCGTAAAAACGCCTCGCTGAATATCTAGGCCATGTGTCTTTGCCGAGTGATAGACGCGAAGCCCGGAGACCGGGTCGTTGCGCGAGAGGACCACAACTTCGACAAGTTGAGACTCAGCCACCTTATTGAAAGCCAAAAGCTTCTGAACCAATCCAAAAGCAACACCAGGATTGGCTGGGGTCTGCATGCGATCCCACTGAAGCCGCATGTAGGCCCGGTCATCAGAGAGTTCAAAGACGCGATTTTCCTCTTCGAAATCGAACAATGCCCGCGATGAAATGGCAACGACAAGCCGATTAGAAGAAGTGTGGCTCACTAGATGTCGAGGTTTGCAACCCTTAATGCATTGGTTTCAATAAATTGCCTACGGGGTTCGACCTCTTCCCCCATAAGCGTTGTGAATATTGCGTCTGCAGAAATGGCATCTTCAATTTTCACCTGTAACAGGGTTCTAGACTCGATATTCATTGTGGTTTCCCAGAGTTGCTCTGGGTTCATCTCGCCCAAGCCCTTGTATCGTTGGCGAGATATCGCACGCTCCGCCTCGGACATAAGCCAATCAATTGCTTCCTCAAAGGAGTGGACGCGTCTCTGTTTGGCATTGTCACCGGACCCTTTTTTCACCTCGATGGTTCGGTTCAGTAAGCTCGCCAACGCCGTGGCGGTGCGATTAAGAGTGGCAAAGTCCTCGGTATCGAGGAGGTCGGGGCTGATCTTCGAAATTCGATGATTACCATGGATAACCTTCTCAACTTGAAGTGTCCAGGCTTCGGTTTTATTGTCATACTCAGCAACGACCCTTGCTGCATGAGTGTTGGTTTTTGAGTGGCTGCTTAACCAACTATTAAGAGATGCCGCCGAAGCCAACGCAGCTTCGTTGTTTGAGAGATCAATTTTTACCCCTCCCAATACCGCTCTAAGAACAGTTTCCTCTACTACTTTGCTAAGTTTGGTAATAACTTGTTGCGCGTTTAAATAATGGTTGGTGAGCTCCTGCATTGAGATGGCCTGGTCTTGCAAACCATCAACCTGTATTTGAGCGTCGCGGATGGCTGCATGAACCAAGATGTCCTGAAGCGCCTGATCATCTTTGATGTAGCGTTCTTCCTTGCCAATCTTGATCTTGTACAAAGGTGGCTGAGCAATGTAGATGTGTCCCCGGGCAATAAGCTCAGGCATCTGCCGATAAAAGAAGGTTAATAGAAGGGTGCGTATGTGAGAGCCGTCAACATCTGCGTCCGTCATGATGATGATTCGGTGATATCGCAGTTTGTCCGGGTCGTATTCGTCTTTGCCGATTCCTGTTCCCAGGGTTTGAATAAGGGTGATGATTTCTTGAGATGCCAAGAGCTTGTCGAATCGAGCCTTCTCAACATTAAGAATTTTTCCCTTTAGGGGCAAGATCGCCTGAAACTTCCGGTCGCGACCTTGCTTGGCTGAACCACCCGCAGAGTCACCCTCTACAAGGTAAAGCTCGGCCTTGGCTGGATCTCTCTCCTGACAGTCGGCCAATTTTCCGGACAAGCCAAAAGAATCCAAAACGCCTTTGCGTCTTGTCATGTCCCGTGCTTTTCTTGCGGCCTCTCGCGCTCTTGCAGCATCGACAATCTTGGTACAAATGGCGCGCGCATCCACTGGATTCTCAAGCAAGAAGGTTTCAAGCATCTTTCCAACCAAGTCTTCGACGGGTTGTCGCACCTCACTCGAGACCAATTTGTCTTTGGTTTGAGAAGAAAACTTGGGTTCGGGCACTTTTACCGATAAAACACAGGTGAGCCCCTCACGCATGTCATCCCCGGTGGTCTCCACCTTGGCTTTTTTTGCCAACTCTTCGTCGGCAATGTATTTGTTCATTACTCGGGTCATCGCCGCTCGCAGACCCGTTAAATGTGTACCGCCGTCTCGTTGAGGAATGTTATTGGTAAAACAAAGCACCTGCTCGCTATACGCATCATTCCATTGCATGGCCACTTCAACCGTAACGCCATCTTTGCTTCCTGTTGCATGAAAGACTTTCGGGTGCAGGACTGTCTTCGTTTTATTAATAAACTCAACGAACCCACTCACCCCTCCAGAAAACTCAAAACTCTCTTCTTTGCCTTCACGTTGATCAATGAGTCGGATGTTGATGCCGTTATTAAGGAAGCTCAACTCTCGCAAACGCTTGGCCAGAATGTCGAAATGGTACTCAACGAGTCTGAAAGTTTCTTGACTGGCTAGAAAATGAACCTCGGTTCCACGTCGATCGGTAGAGCCCAAAACACTAAGTGGGGCAACTCGCTCACCGGCGCGGAACTCAATGAAGTGCGCCTGGCCGTTGCGGCGGATGGTTAACTTTAACCAATCGGAAAGGGCATTCACCACCGAAACTCCCACACCGTGCAAACCGCCGGACACTTTATAGCTGTTCTGATCGAACTTTCCACCAGCGTGTAATTCGGTCATGACAATCTCAGCAGCGCTGCGACCAAATTCATCGTCTTTGTGGATATCGGTCGGGATGCCTCTTCCATTGTCAGTTACTGAAATGGAGTTATCGGTATGGATGGTGACTACGATTTCATTGCAGTGTCCAGCCAATGCTTCATCGATTGCATTGTCCACCACTTCGAAGACCATATGATGCAAGCCAGTTCCATCGTTGGTATCTCCGATGTACATGCCGGGGCGCTTGCGAACGGCCTCGAGCCCCTTGAGCATCTTGATCGACGAGGCGTCGTACTGCACAGCTTTCTCCTGACTCATTGAAACTCTCTATCCTTAAATTAAATGCGCATTGGCATAACTACGTAGCGGAAATTAGGGTGTGTCTCACTCATTAGCAACGCAGAGGCATTGTTGTCTTGCAGTTGTAGTGTGATTGTCTGGTCTCCCAAGTAAGAAAGGACATCCAATAAGTATTGGACATTGAACCCTATTTCCAGGGGTTCAAAGCCATAATCAATGTCTAATTCTTCAACGGCCTCTTCTTGCTCGGCGTTGGTTGAGCTGATTTTGACTTGGTTTGCACTAAACGCCAGACGCACCCCTTTGAATTTATCCGTTGTCAAAATTGCGACGCGAATGAGGGCTTGGTTTAACTTTTCACGATCAATCTTTAGCGTCTTCTGGTGGTTTTTTGGAATGACACGGTCATAGTCTGGAAACTTGCCTTCAATTAGTTTCGAGATGATTTCAACCTGATCGAAGGAGAACTTCACCTGGTTCGGATTAACCGAGATTGAAAGGGGTTGATCAACGTCTTCAAGAACTTTTTGAAGTTCAGAGACCACTTTTCTCGGAATGATGACATCGAGTTGCGCATCATTTTCGACCTCTTGACTGCTATAAGCCAATCGATGTCCGTCTGTAGCTACTGTTCTTAGCTGTCCTTGATGCAAGACCAACAACATTCCGTTTAAGTAATAACGTATGTCTTGTTGGGCCATAGAAAAATGCACGAGATGCAGACAAGCCTTCAACTTCGATTGGGCTATTTTTGTCTGGGCTGCGTACTCGGCCGCGGGAACCACTACCGGGAACTCTTCAGCAGCCAGGGTCTGCAAATTAAAGCGTGACTTGCCCTGGGTGATGACTAGCTTATTGGCGGCTTGAGATATGGTGACTTCACCATCGCTGTTGAGGGCCCGCAAAATATCTAACAACTTCTTCGCTGAGACTGTGGTGGCACCTTCTTCTGTACCGTGACCAATTTCAACTCGAGCGGTAATCTGCATCTCAATGTCGGTCGCGATGAACTCAACCGTGGCACCTCGCTTCCGAATCAGAATGTTGGAGAGGATTGGCAAGGTGTGCCGGCGTTCAACAACATTGCTAACGAGTTGTAAAGGTTTTAACAACGCTTCTTTAGTTGCTTTGATATAAATCATAGTAATAATAGTAGGGTTGCAAAATTGGTGGAGAACGCTCTAAGCTATTGAAAAGAAATAAATTTTTTAAAAAATGGGTTGTGGACAAGTGGGGTGGAATGCTCCCTAGCATTGCTCACTGATTGAACCGATGTGGATAAGTTGGGGTTGTTCACTGCTTATCCACGGATTTGTTGTTCTAAGAGGTGCAGGCTGCGGTTGAGTTCTGTATCCCTCTGACGTTGTTCGTTAATTTTCCGAACGGCATGCAGTACAGTGGTGTGGTCTCGGCCACCAAACAATTCACCAATATCGGGAAGACTCTTTTGGGTGAGTTCTTTTGCCAGGTACATCGCAATTTGCCGTGGCATAGCAATATTTGCCGGACGGCGTTTGCTGTACATGTCGGCGATTTTTATCTTGTAAAAATCAGCCACGGTTTTTTGAATGCTCTCGACCGAAATAGATGTTTTGTGAATAAATAGCAGGTCTTTTAAGGCTTCGCGCACGACCTCAGCGTTTGGTTGTGTTTGATGAAAATGGCAATAGGCGATGATTTTTCTTAATGCGCCTTCGAGCTCTCGAACGTTTGAGCGAAGCTGTTGTGCAATAAAAAAAGCTTCTTCTTCCTCGAGTGCCAATTTTTCTTGTTGGGCTTTGCGCAGAAGAATGGCCACACGCATCTCTAACTCTGGTGGCTCAATCGCAACCGTCAAGCCTGAGCTAAAGCGACTCACCAGCCGCGACTCGATGCCATTGAGTTCGCTGGGATAGGTATCGCTTGTGATGATGATTTGTTTTTTAGAAGCGATTAGTGCTTCAAAAGTATAGAAAAACTCTTCTTGGGTGCGAGATTTGCCAGCAAAAAACTGAATGTCATCGATAAGTAGCAAATCCAAGCTGTGGTAGTAGCTTTTAAGATCATCGAAGGCTTTGCGTTGATAGGCCTTTACAACGTCGCTGACGTAGGCCTCGGCATGGATATAACGAATTTTGCTGGATCGGTTTTTGCCCAGGAGCTCATTGCCAATGGCGTGTATCAAGTGGCTTTTCCCCAGACCCACGCCACCATAGAGAAATAGTGGGTTGTAGGCTGTGCCAGGGTTTTCAGCGACTTGCATGGCCGCTGCTCTGGCCAATTGATTGGCCTTGCCCACCACGAAGTTCTCGAAAGACCAATCCAAATTAAGCCGTGTTGCTTCAATGGCGCGCTGTTGCTCGCCGATGGGCTCTAATTGGGTGGGCAAAAGTCTTTCTTGCGGCGTCTCAGAGCCAGACCCAGGCTGGGTGCCTTCATTGTCTGGGGCCCCCTCTTTGAGGAGAATTTGAACATCGACGGGTCGCCCTAAATGAGAAGACCACCAGTGTTGCAGTGGTTCGCTAAGCTGATCCTTCGCCCACGATTGTTTGAACCGATTGGGAGCCAGCAGGCTTAAGACGACACCGTCGGAAGAGGGTTGCAGGCCCTTGAGGGCAAGGGGCTGGACCCAAGTTCGGAACTGTTGTTCTGGCAGGAGCTTTGAAAAATGGTTCATGCACGCCTGCCAATCCATCTGGGTACTGTGATCAATGGGTTCGGTTAAGGCAGGGCGATTCATGTTGCAATTCTACCCCAGCCGAAGAGTTATCCACAGGCCCTGGGGTGCACTTCCTTGGGCAAAACCCCTCGTTTTGAGTAAACTAGCGGGTTCAGCTTTGTCTATAAAGGTTTTCAAATGAAGCGCACTTATCAGCCTTCGGTTGTTCGTCGTAAACGAACCCACGGATTTTTGGTCCGCATGCGAACCCGCGGAGGACGCGCAGTGATTCGGGCCCGTCGGGCCAAAGGCCGTCATCGCCTGGCTGTCTAAAGACGGCGGCATTGGCAAGAGCGGTCATCGTCGCCCTGGCCGACCCAGAGGACTTCGCACGTTTGGTGCAGAGCCGACCCGTTCGATCGGGGGGCCCCTTTGCATTGCACGGGGCTGCGCTTACCGAATGCGCGGAACAGGGAGAACGCATTGGCCTGGGGTTTATCCTGCCCAAGAGGCTGGTGCGGTCGGCTTCGCAGCGCAATCAGATTCGGCGTTGGACACGGGGTTGGATCCGGTCTTTGCCTACCAGTTATCAGGGGGGAAACTGGCTCTTGAGGGTTCGTTCAGTATGTCCTTGGCAGGGGGCGGTGCACCGACAGTCTTGCCGAGATCACCTGCGGGCGGTTTTATTTGGGGAATGAGCCAATGTTTTCTGCACTTGCTCGCTTGTTGATTCGGACTTACCAATTGGTCCTTCGCCCCTATTTGGGCCCCCGTTGTCGTTTTTTTCCGAGTTGTTCAGATTTCGCCCTCGAGGCCATTGAGTTGCATGGGCTCTTTTCGGGGGGGCGCTTGACCGTTCAACGGCTCTGTCGTTGTCATCCATGGGGCCGGTCTGGTTTGGACCCCGTCCCTATCTCTACCGAATCCACCGAATCGAGCAAGGCGCATTAGATCTATGGAAACCCGTCGCGTTATTTTGTTGATGATTTTTATCGGCTCCCTCTTTCTCCTTTGGGACGCCTGGATGCGCCAGTCTCTCCCGCCGGTTCAACAAACTCAGCAAGCCCAACAGGTGCAGCAGCCACAGCAGCCTCAGCAGGGCACCCCTTCGGCGGGGGCCAACCCGACGGCGCCTGGTCTAAACAGTGGACCAACAGTATCGAACGTACCGACATCCAGTCCTGGCGGTGGAGCGGTTCTTCCTCAGGCCACAACCAATTTAAATGCCGCATCAGGTCCTGTAAGCCCACCCACCTCGGTGACTGCCGCAATGCCCACGGGCCAACGTTTTGTTCTGAAGAACAACTCCCTTGAACTCACTGTGGACAGTCTTGGGGGTATTTTGGTTGGCGCCAAGCTTTTGGATCAGGCCTCGGACAATTATGAGGGTGGGTTGGTCAGGCTTTTCGATACTCAGTTAGATCGCCGATTCGAGGCGCAGTCAGGGTTGGTTGCTCCCGCGGGGCTTTCAAAGGTTCTCCCGAATCACACCGTGCCTTTCGTTGTTCAACCACTCAAGGCGGGACAGGATCCGGGCCGAACCATTGTGTTGGCATCGGAGTCTGGTGGGGTCAAACTGATTAAAACTTTTTCGATTGAACCCACCGGCCACACAGTAAAGGTTCAGCATACGGTTCTGAATACGGGCGCCGATGCTGTCGCGCCCAATGTTTATCTGCAGTTCCTAAGAACCGGAAACGCTGCTCCAGGTGAGAGCCAGTTTTATCAGACCTTCACTGGTCCGGCCATTTATACGGAGCAGGCCAAGTTCCAGAAAATCTCTTTCTCGGATATCGAGAAGGGTCGGCAAGACTATGTTCGCCAGGCCAATGATGGCTGGTTGAGCATCGTTCAACATTATTTCGTCTCGAGTTGGGTGCTCAAGAACGAGGCGCCCAGAGAGTTCTACACAAGGAAAGTGGGAGAGAACCTCTATACCGCTGGCCTTATTCAATCATTTAGTCCGATTGCTCCCGGGGCGCAGCAGACCCACGAGGCGCTGCTGTATGTCGGCCCCCAGACCCAAAGAACCCTTGAGGTCTTGGCACCTGGGCTCGATCTGGTGGTGGACTATGGATTTCTCACTTTTCTCTCTAAGCCAATTTATTGGCTTCTTGAGCAGTTGCATAGGTTGGTTCAGAACTGGGGGTGGGCGATTGTCTTGCTCACCATATTGATTAAGTTGCTTTTCTATCCTTTGTCTGCGGCCAGTTATCGCTCTATGGCCAAAATGAAGGCGGTGACCCCAAGGTTGATGGCCTTGCGAGAGCGCTATCCCCATGACAAGGCCAAGCTCAATCAAGCAATGATGGAGCTCTATAAGACAGAGAAGATCAATCCCCTGGGAGGCTGTCTGCCTGTGCTGGTGCAGATTCCTGTTTTTCTCGCGTTGTATTGGGTCTTGCTCGCTAGTGTTGAAATGCGAAACGCGCCTTGGATTCTCTGGATCGCCGACCTCTCCTCTCCCGACCCGTTCTACATATTGCCGATCGTGATGGCCATCACGATGTTTGTTCAGACCAAACTGAACCCGGCGCCTCCCGACCCGCTTCAGGCCAAGGTGATGATGTTCATGCCCTTGGTGTTTTCGGTCTTCTTTTTCTTCTTTCCCGCGGGGCTGGTGCTCTACTGGCTCATCAATAACGTGGTGTCCATCGCGCAGCAGTGGGTGATCATGAAGCGCATGAACGTGGCCATTTGATTCGCTGAAGACATGACTGGGGAGTCCATTGTCGCTATGGCGACCCCCCAGTCGCAATCTTCGGTGGGTGTTGTTCGGGTGTCAGGCCCAATCTGCGAGGTGCTGGCGCGGCGTATCTGTGGCGGGGATCTCCAGCCTCGCGCACCGACCCTGCGATCGTTTCGGGCTAGCAACGGCGAGGTCATCGACCAGGGCCTTGTCATGCTTTTCAAGGGGCCGGCGTCCTTCACCGGGGAAGACGTTCTGGAGTTCCAGGGGCACGGCAGCCCAGTCGCGATGTCGTGGTTGCTTGAGGAGTGTCTCTTGTGCGCCAGTGATGAGACGCCCTTGCGATTGGCCCGGCCCGGGGAGTTCTCAGAGAGGGCTTTCTTAAATGGGAAACTTGATTTAACGGCCGCCGAGGCCATTGCAGACTTGATTGCGGCGGGTAGCCGCGGGGCTGTTCGGGCTGCGGCGCAGTCAATGACGGGTCGGTTTTCTAACCGCATTAACGAAATTCAACGTCTCATCACCGAGGCGCGCGCTCGGCTGGAGGCTTGTCTGGACTTCCCCGATGAGGAAGGGGTTGAGCACCTTCAAGATCAAGACTTGTTGGTTAGGCTACGGGCGATTGATGAGCAGTTGAAAGAGTGTCTCGCTTCGGCGCAACGAGGTGTCGAGGCGCTTCGGGGCCGACAGGCGGTGTTGGTTGGCAAGCCCAATGTGGGCAAGTCATCTCTCTTTAACGCGCTGGCCGATGAGGATTTGGCGATCGTCAGCGAGTTGGCGGGAACAACGCGAGACCGGCTTGCCAACGAAATTCGGGTGGCAGGCCACAGCCTGAAGGTGCTTGATACGGCGGGCCTTCGGTGCACTGATGAGCCCATTGAGCAGATCGGGGTGGGCCGAAGTCAGGAGGCCATGGGTGCGGCCGACCTGGTGATCTGGGTGCGGGATTTGACCTCACGAGACGCTTCGGAGTTTGAGCGCTCAGCCCTCGCGGCGCTGCCGAAGGATGTGGAGATCTGGGTGGTGTGGAATAAGCTCGATGCCTTGGGCTCGGCCCCGCGCGAGGACCTGCCGTTGGAGAGTCTGCACAATGGCAGGGCGTTGAGAAATTTTTATCTGTCCGCTGTTGATCGACGTGGACTGGCCGATTTTATCGAGGCACTCGGGTCGTTCCTCGCAGGCGCCCCATCCGAGGGGAGTGTGTTTTCTGCACGGCAACGTCATCTGGTGGTGCTCGTTGAGGTGCTCAGACTGGTGGAGTCGGCGGTGCCTCTGGTTGGTGCCTCAGGGGAATTGGCCGCTGATCAGCTGCGCCTTGCCCAAGAGAAGTTGGGTGAGATTACGGGCGAATTTCATTCTGATGACTTGTTGGGGGTGATCTTCTCTAGCTTCTGCATTGGGAAGTAGGCTCGAAAAGAGCCAGTGCGCGGTTCTTCTGAACATGCAAGGCGCTGAAGATCTGGCCTTGAATAGATACCCAAACGCCTGGGGTCAGGAGCTGTACCGCAGCGACTGCGCTGCCTAGATTGATCAGGGCATCAGAATCTTCGAGCGAGGCGGGCACCATTGCGCCTGTCAACACAACGACTTGCTCTGGCCGAAGATGCTTGGCAAGCACTTGGGCAGTGTTCGTCATGGTGTCGGTTCCGTGAATGATAACGATGCGGGCCTCTCTCGCTTGGGCAACCCTCTGCGAGAGAAGGTGACGGTCTGCGTCGACCATGTCGAGGGAGTCTTTTAGCAAGACCTCCTCAATTCGATAGACGCAATGAAGACGTGCTTGTTCGGTCCATTGGCTCAGTCGGCTGTGGTTCGGAAGCCGAAGCTGCCCCTCAATCGGGTCGTAGATTTTCTCAAATGTGCCGCCGGCACTCAGTATGGCAATCGGTTCGGAGTAGAGAGTAGTTTGCATGCGTGGTCAATCGCGCAGATTAACGAGGAAGGGTTGGCAAGGTTTTGTCCAACAATGTCGAATGCGGTGCCGTGGTCCACACTGGTTCTAACGAATGGCAATCCAACAGTAATGTTGACGCCCTCGTCGAGACCGTTGAGTTTGACGGGGATGAGGCCTTGGTCGTGGTAGAGGGCAATGACCAGGTCGAAATCGGGTTCGTGGCCGGTGCGGGCCCGCATGAATACCGTATCTGCGGAGATGGGTCCGAGTATTGAAATGCCCGCTGCGGCAGCCGCCTCGATTGCAGGCGAGAGGATCTCCCGCTCCTCAGAGCCAAACTGCCCCGCTTCTGATGCGTGGGGATTTAGCGATGCCAGTGCAATTCTCGGGTTTTGAACGCAAAAGAGCGCAGCAGCGTCTTGAGCGATTCTAAAAGTTTCAAGAAGGCCGGGAACGGTGAGCGTTTGAATGGCTTCCTTCAGTGGAAGGTGAATGCTGTGTAGAAGCACGCGCAGCTCTTTATTGATGAGGGCCATGCGCACTTGCGGTGGTTGATTCGGATTGCTCAGATGGGCCAGGAACTCGGTGTGACCGGGCCAAGGCAATCCGGCCATTTTGAAGCTTCGTTTGGAGATCGGCGCGGTAACGATCCCCTTTTTTAATCCTGTTTTGCAGTAGGAGACAGCCGCTTCAATGGCGGCCGCGGAAGCCAAGCCTCCTTCGCTGCTGTCGCGTTGTGCAGGGTAGGGGCCGAAATGTCCTGTGTCGATGATTGAGTCGGGATGCAGCGAGACACCCAATTGCGATGCGACGGCCTTCAGGTGGCGCGCGTCGCCATAGATTTTGCACACCACACTGCTCTTCCGAGAGCGGGCGGATAGTGCTTTTAAGCAAATCTCGGGGCCGATGCCCGCCGGGTCTCCCATGGTGATCGCGAGGTGCGGGTTCGTTTCTTCTTTGCCCATGATTAGAGGATGATGCGCGATTCCTTTCTGATTGGAAAATGCGCTTGGACATTGCTTGGGAGTTGTTGGTCTTTTTGGCCTTTGCCGCAATGGCGGCGGGTTTTGTTGATTCGGTGGCCGGTGGTGGGGGGTTGCTTCAGGTGCCCGCCTTGTTCGGAAGCCTCCCTCAGGCATCGACGGCCAGCCTCTTCGGCACCAATAAGTTTTCGTCCATTGCTGGCACGGCCTGGGCGGCATGGCGCTACACCAGACACGTCAGGATTGATTGGCGGGTCGGGCTTCCCGCGGTTGTTGCGGCTGGGGTTTTTTCTTGGCTTGGTGCCTCTGCTGTTTCTTTACTGTCTCGCGAAGCCGCGCAACCGCTGGTGCTGGTTCTTTTGTTGCTTGTGGCTTACGCGACGCTGCGCGACCGCGGCTTGGGCAAGGAGCATGCGCCAACCCTTTCAAACAAGGGGGCTTTTGGTGCGGCCTTGCTACTCGGTGCGGGGATAGGGTTTTATGATGGATTTTTTGGTCCTGGCACCGGCGCCTTTCTGATCTTTGTTTTTGTACGGGCCTTTGGTTTTGATTTTCTTCATGCCTCGGCCCACGCCAAGTTGGTCAATGCCACGACCAACATTGGCGCTTTGCTGTATTTCATTCCCAGCGGCGAGATTCTGTGGCTCTTGGCGGTGGTCATGGCCGTATCGAATGTGGCTGGTGCCACGCTGGGGACGATGCTGGCGATTCGAAAGGGAAGCGCTTTTGTTCGGCAGTTTTTTCTATTTCTTTTGGCAGTGCTCATTCTCCGAATGGCCTGGACAACGTGGGAGATGTTTCTATGAATGCACCTGAAACGGTGGGACTCAAGACAGTGGGCCATTGGATTTCCGGTCGGCTTGTGCTCGATGACAAGGAAGAGGAGGGCATCATTTTTGATCCGGCTCTCGGGCGAGAGACCAAGAGAGTGAGATTGGCGGGGCCCCAGACGGTGTCTTTGGCCATGGATGCTGCGGCAAAGGCATTTCCTGAGTGGGCAAACACTCCGCCCGTTCGCCGCGCGAAAGTTATGTTTGCGTTTAAGTCTTGGGTAGAGCAGAACCGGGAGGGGCTTGCAAAACTCATTACATCCGAACACGGCAAGACGCTTGATGATGCGCGTGGTGAAATCCAACGGGGCCTGGAGGTTGTGGAGTTTGCTTGTGGCATTCCACAGCTGCTTAAGGGCGAGTATACGGATCAGGTGGGCTCAGGCATTGACGCCTGGAGCCTGAGGCAGCCTCTCGGCGTCTGCGTTGGAATCAGTCCGTTCAATTTTCCCGTGATGGTTCCCATGTGGATGTTTCCCGTGGCTTTGGCCACCGGAAATACGTTTGTGATGAAACCTTCTGATCGGGATCCTTCGGCGACTCTTTTTCTTGCAGAGGGCTTGAAGGCGGCGGGCTTACCAGATGGCGCATTTAACGTGATTCAGGGGGGCGCGGCCACCGTGGAGGCACTCATCGACCACCCCAAGACCACGGCCATCAGTTTCGTGGGGTCCACGCCCATTGCGAAACTTGTTCATGCGCGGGCGTCTTCACAGGGCAAGCGTGTTCAGGCCCTGGGTGGTGCCAAAAACCATTTGGTTGTGATGCCTGACGCGGACTTGGACCAGGCGGTTGATGCACTCATTGGTGCGGCCTACGGCTCGGCTGGGGAGCGGTGCATGGCGATCTCTGTTGCCCTTGCAGTGGGTTCGGTGGGAGACGCGTTGGTAACCAAACTCGCCGAGAAGTCCAAGGCCATTAAGGTGCTGCCGGGAGCGGTGGCTGGCTCGGAGATGGGCCCGCTTGTCACCAAAGCCCACCTTGAAAAGGTGCTGGGCTTTGTTGCGCTCGGGGAGAAGGAGGGCGCAAAGCTGGTGGTGGATGGGCGTGGCTTTAAGCCCTCCGGTGCCGAGGAGGGCTTCTTCATGGGGCCTTGCCTGCTGGACCAGGTCAAGCCGGCAATGACGATCTACAAGGAAGAGATTTTTGGTCCGGTGTTGAGCGTGGTGCGGGTGAAAGATTTTGAAGAGGCGCTGGCATTGATCAATGACCACCAATATGGCAATGGTGTCTCCATCTTTACCCGCGATGGTGACTCGGCCCGAGAGTTCAGCCATCGTGTCAAGGTGGGAATGATTGGAGTGAACATTCCCATTCCTGTCCCCATGGCGTTCCACTCCTTCGGTGGCTGGAAGGATTCTTTGTTTGGGGATCACCACATACACGGGCCCGAGGGTGTTCGCTTCTACACCCGCTACAAGGCCATTACCCAACGCTGGCCCAAAGGCATTCGTTCCGGGGCCGAGTTTGTAATGCCCACAATGAAATAGTTTTAGGAGTCGATATGGGTGTTCGAGAGGATTTGTTTTCCGGGCTAAGAGACCCTTCGCTACTGCGGACTGAGAGCCTCATTAACGGGGCCTGGGTGGGGAGTGGCCGGCGTTTCTCGGTGACCAACCCTGCCACGGGCGAGTTGATCGCTGAGGTCGTTGATTGTGGCGAGGCAGAGACGCGACTGGCCATCGAGGCCGCCTCTGCCGCTCTTCCATCCTGGAAGGGTCGACTGGCCAAGGAGCGGTCTGAGATCCTTAAAACATGGCACCGCCTGATTGTTGAGAACGCAGATGATTTGGCCTTGCTAATGACCATGGAGCAGGGCAAACCGTTGGCCGAGGCCCGCGGCGAGGTGCTCTACGCCGCGAGTTTTGTTGAGTGGTTTGCGGAGGAGGCCAAGCGGGTCTATGGTGAAGTTATTCCTCCAACCGTTGCAGGACGGCAGATCTTGGTGACCAAGGAGCCCATTGGTGTGACGGCGGCGATTACGCCCTGGAATTTCCCGGCGGCAATGATTACGCGAAAGTGTGGGCCCGGGCTTGCGGTCGGCTGTACTTCCGTGGCCAAGCCCGCAGAGGCAACTCCACTGACAGCGCTCGCCTTGGGGGAGTTGGCGATCCGGGCGGGGTTTCCACCGGGCGTATTTAATGTGGTGACGGGAAGCGGTTCATCGGCCCCTGAAATAGGCCGTGCGCTCTGCGGCGATAGCCGCGTTCGAAAGCTCTCATTTACGGGCTCCACCGAAGTGGGAAGGCTTCTATTTGCCCAGTCCGCCCCAACCATTAAAAAGCTCTCCTTGGAACTCGGCGGAAACGCGCCATTCATTGTTTTCGACGACGCGGATTTGGACCAGGCCGTCGAGGGCCTAATGGCCGCCAAGTTTCGGAATGCTGGACAGACCTGTGTCTGTCCCAATCGAATTTATGTACAGGCGTCGATCATGGACGCGTTTGCCCAGCGTTTGGTTGGGCGGGTTGAGTCCTTAAAGGTTGGTTCAGGACTTGAGTCCGGGGTCCAGATCGGGCCGCTCGTTGAGGCTGCAGCGCTCGAGAAGGTGGAGGCCCATGTGAAGGACGCTCTCTCTAAAGGGGCTCGGTTGATGACGGGGGGTGCGCGACACCCCCATGGAGGCCTCTTTTTTCAGCCGACCGTCCTCTCTCACGTCCCGGAAGGGGTTCAACTCTCGGATGAAGAGACGTTTGGGCCGGTTGCGCCACTCTTTGGCTTTGAGAGTGAGGACGAAGTACTTCGTCGAGCAAATAACACCGAGTTTGGCCTGGCTGCTTATGTCTACACCAGGGACTTGGGCAGGGCATTTCGTGTGGCCAACGGACTTGAGTCCGGGATGGTCAGCGTCAATACCGGCGCGTTTTCTAATGAGGTCGCCCCATTCGGCGGCGTGAAACAGTCCGGACTTGGCCGGGAAGGCTCGCGGCATGGGGTCGAGGAGTACTTGGAGATGAAGTACATCACCTTGGGCGGGCTGGCTTAAGCTCGATCCGGGCTGTTCGCAAGAGGCGGCCGCCTCGACAGGTATTTGCACAAAATGTTTCACGTGAAACAGCGGCCGATCGGAGTTCTTCCCTTGGCGGCGGGGCGCAGCCCCGCATAATCGATGTTTCACGTGAAACAACTGCCAAAGCGGTTGAGTCAGCCCAGTGGCTCACCCTATAATTCCTTCCCTGCAGAACAATTCGGGGCCAGCGCCCCCCATCCCAACCCATCATTGGCAGACAAAGCGGCACTTATCTTGGACTTCCCGAAGCGGTTTGATGTCATTGTTGTCGGTGGTGGTCACGCTGGAACCGAGGCCGCCTTGGCCGCGGCGAGGGCCGGGGCAGAGACGCTTTTGATCACCCACTCCATCGAGACCCTGGGACAGATGTCGTGCAATCCGTCCATCGGCGGGATTGGCAAGGGCCATCTGGTCAAGGAAATCGATGCCTTGGGCGGTGTTATGGCCATTGCGACGGATGAGGCCGGAATACAGTTTCGTATATTAAACAGCTCCAAAGGGCCTGCCGTTCGGGCCACGCGGGCCCAGGCCGATCGAGTGCTCTACAGGGCTGCCGTTCGGCGGCGCCTCGAAAACCAGGCACGACTCAGTTTGTTTGCTCAAGCCGTCGATGACTTTCTAATTGAGTCGGATCGCATCGCAGGGGTGGTCACCCAGACCGGTCTCATCTTCCGCTCCTCGACGGTCGTGCTGACTGCGGGGACTTTCTTGAACGGCAAGATCCACGTCGGGCTTCAAAGTCACTCGGCTGGTCGTGCCGGAGACCCCCCCGCAATAGCCCTCTCGAGGCGACTCAAGGAACTGTCTCTGCCGCAGGGGCGCCTCAAAACCGGGACGCCGCCAAGGATTGATGGCCGCTCCATTGACTGGTCCAGGCTTGTCGAGCAGCCCGGTGATCTCGATCCTGTTCCGGTGTTTTCATTCATCGGCAGCCGGGAGATGCACCCACGTCAGGTTTCTTGTTGGGTCACGCACACCAATGAAAAAACACATGAAGCGATTCGCGCGGGCCTCGATCGGTCTCCGATGTTTACGGGGGTTATTGAGGGGGTGGGACCGCGCTATTGCCCCTCGATCGAGGACAAGGTCCATCGGTTTGCCGACAAGGCCAGCCATCAGATCTATCTCGAGCCCGAGGGCCTGGACACCCATGAGATCTATCCGAACGGGATCTCCACCAGCCTTCCTTTCGATGTTCAGCTTGAAATAGTTCATTCCATGGAGGGGCTTGAGGAGGCGCATATTCTTCGGCCCGGTTACGCCATCGAGTACGACTATTTTGATCCCAGAGGCCTGCGCCGAAGCCTCGAGACCAAAGCCATCGGCGGTTTATTTTTCGCAGGACAGATCAACGGAACCACGGGCTATGAGGAGGCGGCCGCCCAAGGGCTTCTAGCGGGCCTCAATGCAGCCCGCCAGAACAAAGGTCTCCCACCCTGGTGTCCCGAGCGCCATGAGGCCTACCTGGGCGTGTTGGTCGATGATCTGGTTACCAGGGGAGTGAGCGAGCCATATCGTATGTTCACGAGCCGGGCCGAGTACCGTCTGAGCCTTCGTGAGGACAATGCCGATCTGCGTCTGACGCCCATTGGAAGAGAGATGGGCCTGATTGATGATGATCGCTGGGCGCGATTCAACCATAAGCGCGATGAAATCGAGTCCGGGAAGGCCACCCTAAAGCGCACTCACTTCGGTACCGGGCGTGCCCAGAGTCGATGGCAGAGTCTGTTTCCGGAGCAGCCAACTCCGCCCCCAGAGGCCTCGGCCCACGACCTGCTCAAGCGCCCGGAGGTTCGACTTGTGGAGCTTGGGGAAGTCTTTGGTCATCGCTTTGCAGAGGACGACTCAGCGGCGGAGCAGATCGAAATCCAGGTGAAATACGAGGGATACATTCGCCGTCAGTCCGATGAAGTCGAGCGTCGTCGCCATCACGAGGAGACCCCCATACCCAGGGAGCTCTCTTACGAGTCTATTCGTGGGCTCTCGATTGAAGCGATTCAGCGTCTGTCGGCCGCCCGTCCCGAGACAATTGGCCAGGCCTCAAGACTTTCCGGGATCACCCCTGCCACCATTTCGCTCCTTTTGATTCATCTGAAGAAGCGCCGAAGCCGATCTTCGGGCCCCGATGCAACTGAGTTCCGATCTGTTGCTTGAGCCGGGTCTCGATCAGCGCATCGCTCAAGCCATTGAGCGCCGTCGACCTGCTTTGAAAGATCGTATCGACTCGGGTGTGATCGAAGCGCTGGCGGAGTACACGCGTCAACTGAGCCGCTGGAATGCCGTTCATAACCTAACCGCCATTGAGTCGGTTGACGAAGTCATACAGAAGCACCTCATTGACGCCATGGGTGCCTGGCCGGGGATGATTCGTTGTTTGAATAATTTTGCTGTCGAGCATTCACTCAGAGGGCGGCCTGAAGGGAATTCGCCTTATGCGATTGACGTGGGCTCAGGCAACGGCGTTCCTGGCCTTGTTTTGGCGATAATGTCACCCGGTCTTCGGATCTATTTGATCGAGAGGACGTCTCGAAAAGCTGCCTTCCTGAGGCATGCCGCAGCAACTCTTGGACTCTCGGGGCGGGTATTTGTGATTGCGGCCGATGTGGCTGAGGTCCAACTCGATGAGCGAGACGGCTGTGCCATCATCCTTTCTCGCGCATTTGCTGCCCTGGAGGATTTTTTAGACCGAAGTTGGCATCTCTCGCAGCAACAGACCCGCTGGCTCTATATGGCCGGGCGTCGAGACCAGGTACTTGGCCTGACGCCCTTTCAAGGCGACTGGGGTTATGTGCACCCGCGGCGGCCGGGAGATTTTTGTTTGGAGTCTTTAGAGACTGATAACGCGCTTGAGGCAGAGCGCCATCTTGTTTGGATAAGAAGGAGAACGTCTTGATACAACCCGAGCAGTCCCCCACCACGACCCGAAAGACCCAAGTCTTCGCCGTGGCCAACCAAAAGGGCGGGGTGGGCAAGACCACCACAGCGGTTAATTTGGCCGCCTCCCTCGCGCGCCTGGGCCACCGAACACTCTTGGTGGATCTAGACCCTCAGGGCAACGCCACTATGGGGAGCGGGGTAGATAAGTCGGCGCTTACTAAAACTATCTATACAGTACTTCTTGGAATCGATCGGGCAGAGACGGTTCGAATGAAGACCGATTTTGGTTATGACCTCCTGCCAGCCAATCGAGAGCTCGCTGGCGCGGAGGTGGAGTTGGTGGATTTGGAGTCACGCGAGCATCGGCTCGCCCTCGGCTTGGCCACCATCTCTTCAGCCTACGACATGATTCTGGTGGACTGCCCGCCCTCGTTGTCCATGTTGACCCTCAATGGACTTTGCGCCGCCAACGGCGTGGTCATTCCCATGCAATGCGAGTACTTCGCACTCGAGGGGCTCTCTGATCTGGTCAACTCCATTAAGCGCGTTCATGCGGGCCTCAATCGAGAGCTGCGAATTATCGGATTGCTGCGAGTGATGTTCGACCCTCGAATGACGCTCTCTCAGCAGGTGAGCGACCAACTAGAGCGACACTTTGGTGAGAAGGTATTCAAAACGGTGATCCCGAGAAACGTTCGCCTTGCCGAGGCGCCGAGTCATGGTCAGCCCGTTATCCGTTATGACGCGACCTCTAGGGGGTCACAGGCCTACTTGGGGTTCGCGCAGGAACTCGTGGATCGTTTGGGACTGGCCAGGCGCCAGGCAAGGGAAGAGGGGGTGAGCGCATGAGCGCGTTAAAGAAAAAAGGATTGGGTCGAGGGCTCGAGGCCCTCTTGGGGGCAGCGATGCCAGACTCCGAAGCATCGGGGGCCAGAGACTCAAGCCTTATGGAAATTGATATCTCTCGCCTGCAGGCGGGTCGTTACCAGCCTCGTCAGGTCATGGACGAAGAGGCATTGGATGAATTGGCCGAGTCCATACGGTCCCAGGGGGTCATTCAGCCCATCGTGGTGCGACCCATTAAGGCGAGCTCGTCATCAGAGACGCGCTACGAAATCATCGCCGGTGAGCGCCGGTTCAGAGCCGCCCAGAAGGCCGGCTTGGCACGAATTCCAGCTGTGATTCGGGAGGTCCATGACCAGGTGGCTTTGGCCATGGCTCTGATAGAGAACCTACAGCGCCGAGACCTATCGGCCATCGAAGAGGCCCAGGGAATCTCTCGTCTTATCAGTGAGTTCGGTCTCACCCACGAACAGGCGGCCAAGGCGGTTGGAAAGTCACGAAGTGCGACAAGCAATCTTCTGCGACTTCTTGCGCTTTCGGAGACCGTGCAGACCTACCTTCGTGACGGCCAACTCGAGGCGGGGCACGCGCGGGTTCTGGTGACGCTCGCTGCCCCGCAGCAGCGGGCCCTGGCCGAATTAATCGTCGCCCAGAAGCTCTCGGTCCGAGAGGTCGAGGATCGGGCCAGGCAGCTCCTCGGGGGCACCAAGCGCTCCAAGCCCAAAACAGCGCAATCCGAGGGAGCGGCCGATTGGCGTCGCATGGAAGAAGAGCTTGCCGACCAGCTCGGCCTTGTGGTGGCACTTAAACCAAAGGCCTCTGGGGGCGGTGAAATACGGATCCAGTTCTCGGGACCCGAGGAGTTTGAAGGCCTTCTGCACCGGCTGTTGCCTGCTTCGCATTCGGGTTTTTGACAATGCACCTCGCTCCAAACTACACTTCGCTCAATAAGCTGTTGGCCAAATTGCTGATTCCAAGCGCTTGGTTGGTTGTCGAAGTAGATCGCTACCCGGGGAGGTAGATGTGTTCGGAGTCGTGGCACTTCAGGGAGCTCTCGTCGCAACATCAGCGATTTTGGCTGCGCTGTTGTTTGGCGGGATTCAAGGACTGAGCCTTTTTAGTGGGGGCTTCAGCATTGTTCTCCCAAGCCTGTGGTTCGCCTGGTTTCTTAACAGAGCACCCGCCACGAGTCAGGCCTTCGCTTGGCTGGTCGGAGAGTTCGGGAAGCTTGGCATGGCAGTGGTGTTGCTGGTTTTACTCGCGTCGGCTTGGCCGGAGATGAGCTGGCCGGCGGCGGTGGCAGGTCTGATGGTGGCGTCAATGTCGCTTTTTCTTGCGCCGCTTCTCTTGGTTTACCAAGAGAGACGACGCAATGAGCGGCGATTAATGAGTCGGTTGCGAGACTTCTCGTAACCCCCAAAGAGTGATCGGTTTCGGAAGCGCGACACAGGAAAAAGATATGGCTGCAGGACAAGCACCAACCGCGGGCGAGTACGTCGTTCACCACCTCGGGCACTTCACCAACACTGGGTCGCCTCAGAAGGCCATCATTGATTTCTCTGTCCTTAATCTCGACACGCTCTTCTGGTCACTCTCTCTGGGCCTCTTGACCATCTTTGTGTTGTGGCTTGCTGCCCGCAAGGCCACCTCCGGCGTGCCCGGCCGCTTTCAGGCGGCCGTAGAAATATTGGTTGAATTGGTCGAGAACCAATCCAAGGGAATCGTTCACGGCGACCGCAGCTTCATTGCCCCGCTTGCGCTGACGGTGTTTGTCTGGGTCTTCTTCATGAACTTCATGGACCTCATCCCCGTTGATCTCCTGCCAATGTTGTGGGGCAGCCTTGCCTACTCCCTGGGAATTGTCGCCGACCCCCATGATGCCTACATGCGCGTAGTCGCCTCTGCCGATCTCAATGGCACTCTGGGCATGGCCTTGGGTATCTTCGTTCTCATGATTTATTACAACGTGAAGATCAAAGGCCTCGGTGGCTTTGTCCACGAACTCTTCTGTGCCCCCTTCGGATCGAACCCCGCTCTTTGGCTGCCCAATCTCGCCCTCAATGCGATTGAATTCCTGGCCAAGACGGTGTCCTTGGGGATGCGACTCTTTGGAAACATGTATGCGGGTGAACTGATCTTTATTTTGATCGCGCTCCTCGGTGGCACCGCAACCGTACTCGGATTCGTTGGGCATGTGCTGGCTGGCTCGATTTGGGCCATCTTTCACATCCTGATCATCACCCTGCAGGCTTTTATCTTCATGATGCTGACCCTGGTGTACCTGGGGCAGGCCCATGAGGGGCATTAATGGAGTCGCGCAGATTTTTTAAGTCGTAGTTTTTATTTTTGTTCCCACTGAGGAGTTGTTATGACGAACGTAGCTTTTGTGGCGCTGGCATGTGGTCTGATCATTGGTCTTGGTGCCATTGGTGCCTGTATCGGTATTGGTGTGATGGGCGGCAAGTTCATTGAAGCGTCTGCACGTCAGCCCGAACTCATGAATGATCTTCAGACCAAAATGTTTCTTCTTGCTGGTCTGATCGACGCCGCTTTTCTGATCGGTGTGGGTATTGCGATGATGTTCGCCTTCGCGAACCCCTTCGCAGGCTAGTCTTGCTCGGTTTGCCAGGGTGCCGCGGGCTTTGATCCGCGACCCTCGCATTGGTTAAATGACTGACATCGATTTTCAAAGGACTGCGCTGTGAATCTTAACGCAACCTTGTTGGCCCAACTGGTCGTATTTTTTATACTGGCTTGGTTCACCATGAAGTTCGTCTGGCCCCCAATCATGAAGGCCCTTGACGAGCGTGCATCAAAAGTCGCCGATGGATTGGCCGCGGCCGAGAAGGCCCGGGCAGACCTTGTTATGGCGGAGAAACGTGCCGCCGAGGAGATGGGCAAGGCCAAGAATGTCGCGGGTGAAGTGCGTGCCGGCGCAGAGAAGCAGGCTGCCCAGCTGATTGAACAGGCCCGAGCCGAAGCAGCGAAGATCGTTGCCCAAGCACGTGAAGCAGCCGAAAAAGAAGCCGTCACCGCTATGCAGGCGGCGCGCGACAAGCTGCGCGAGGATGTTGCCGCTCTGGCAGTGCGCGGCGCTGGGCAGATCCTTCAGCGCGAGGTCGATGCGAAGACCCATTCCGAGCTTCTCAAAAACCTGAAGAACGAGCTCTAATTCGATGGCCGAACTCGTCACCATTGCCAGACCCTATGCGGAGGCAGCTTTCTCGGTGGCTCAAGCCGAGAGCGCGTCCTCTCCAAAGGCCTTCGAGGCCTGGTCGGAGTTTCTCCAGAAGCTCGCCGCCATTTCTGAAGACAAGCAGATTCGGGTGCTCTATGGAAACCCCGCTGTGAGCCCAGACCAGATCACTCAGTTGATGGTGGAGACCTCTGGCGCATCCAACGAATCGATGAAGAACTTCATTGGCTTGCTCGCGAGCAACCAGCGACTCGAGACCCTGTCTTGCGTTTCGGGTCTCTACGAAGATTTAAAAAACCAAGCCAACGCAACCCTGAGTGCGACCGTAGAGACAGCCTTCAAACTCTCAACGGCCGAACTCTCCGAGATACAGGCCTTGCTTGAAAAGAAGTATGGCCGTTCAGTTAAAGCTACCCCCGTTCTGAATGAGGCGCTCATTGGCGGCGTTCGCATTTCGGTGGGTGATGAAGTGATCGACGCCTCGGTGAGTGGAAAGCTCTCCACCATGGCGACTGCCCTGATGAACTAGGAGTCATAGATGCAACTCAACCCGTCTGAAATCAGCGAACTGCTCAAAAGCAAGATCCAGGGATTGAACCTGGCCGCGGACACCCGCAATCAGGGAACGGTCGTCACAGTGACCGACGGCATCTGCCGAATTCATGGTCTATCGGATGTCATGCAGGGCGAGATGCTCGAGTTCCCCGACAACGTGGTCGGCCTTGCCCTGAACCTTGAGCGCGACTCTGTGGGCGCCGTGATTCTCGGTGACTACCTTGGCATCTCAGAGGGTGCGGTGGTGAAGGCCACTGGCCGTATTCTCGATGTGCCCGTTGGGCTCGAATTGATTGGTCGAGTGGTCAATGCCTTGGGCCAACCGATCGATGGGAAAGGCCCCATCAACGCAAAGATGACGGACGTGATCGAGAAGGTTGCGCCCGGTGTGATCTACCGAAAGTCGGTCTCTCAGCCAGTGCAGACGGGTCTCAAGGCAATCGACTCCATGGTTCCTGTGGGCCGGGGTCAGCGTGAGCTGATTATTGGTGATCGCCAGACCGGAAAGACAGCCGTCGCGGTCGACACGATCATTAATCAAAAGGGTCAGAACATGACCTGTGTTTACGTTGCAATCGGGCAGAAAGCTTCAACAATCGCCAACGTTGTGCGCAAGCTCGAAGAGACTGGGGCCATGGCTTACACCATCGTGGTGGCCTCTTCGGCATCCGAATCCGCAGCGATGCAGTACCTGGCAGCCTACTCGGGCTGCACCATGGGCGAATATTTCCGCGACCGCGGTCAAGACGCCCTGATCATCTATGACGATCTCTCCAAGCAGGCGGTTGCCTATCGTCAGGTCTCGCTTCTATTGCGTCGTCCTCCAGGGCGCGAGGCATTCCCTGGCGACGTGTTTTATCTCCACTCTCGACTGCTTGAGCGCGCTGCACGAGTCAACGAGGAGTACGTCGAGAAATTCACAAAGGGAGCGGTCAAAGGAAAGACCGGTTCGTTGACAGCGCTTCCCATTATTGAAACCCAGGCGGGTGATGTCTCCGCTTTCGTTCCCACCAACGTGATTTCAATTACGGACGGCCAGATCTTTCTTGAGACCGACCTCTTCAACGCGGGTATTCGCCCAGCCTTGAACGCCGGTATTTCTGTGTCCCGAGTCGGTGGTGCCGCGCAGACTAAGCTGATGAAGCGGAAAGACACGGGCGCTGGGGTGCGATTGGCACTTGCGCAGTACCGCGAGTTGGCGGCGTTCGCACAGTTCGCCTCCGACCTTGATGAGGCGACTCGTAAGCAGCTCGAGCGTGGCCGTCTCGTCACCGAGCTCATGAAACAACCTCAGTATCAGCCGCTCAAGATTTGGGAAATGGCACTGACCCTGTTCGCGGTGAATAACAACTACATGGACGATGTCGAAGTGATTAAGGCCGGTGCCTTTGAGCGCGCGTTGCGGGACCACATTGCTCAGAAGCACAAGGGGCTCACGGAAGCCATCGAAAATGACCGAGACCTCTCTTCGGACAACGAAGCCAAGCTTCGTTCGGCCATCGAAGAGTTCAAGAAAACCGGCGCATATTAATTAGGGTTGGCCCATGCCTGGCTCAAAAGAAATCCGAAACAAGATCAAGAGCGTGCAAAACACGCGCAAGATCACCAAGGCCATGGAGATGGTGGCCGCCTCCAAGATGCGCAGGGCGCAGGAGCGGATGCGGTCGGGACGTCCGTATGTGGAGAAGGTCCGCGCCATCTGCGCAAATCTGAGCCACGCCACACCCGAATTTGTCCACCCGTACATGGTGAAGCGAAACGAGGCCCGTCGCATTGGCCTTATCGTTGTGACCTCGGACAAGGGCCTCTGCGGTGGCCTCAACACCAATCTATTGCGCCAGATCATGACCAAGGTGCGAGAGTGGGAAGGCACTGGCGCGAAGATTGAAGTCACCGCGATTGGAAACAAAGGCTTTGGTTTCTTCAGCCGCGCGGGCACCAAGATCGTCTCTCACAAGATCGGCCTCGGGGACACACCCCACCTCGACACGCTCATTGGGCCGGTTAAGGTTCAGCTCGATGCATTCGCCGCCGGTGAGCTCGATGCGGTCTATCTGGCTTCGAATGAGTTCGTCAACACCATGAAGCAGAACCCATTGGTGCGTGAGTTGTTGCCACTCTCCGATGATCGTCTGGAGAGAACCGATCCCAACCACGACTGGGACTACCTCTACGAGCCCAATGCCGAAATCGTTCTGAGTGACCTTTTAACAAGATACCTCGAGTCCATGGTCTTTCAAGCGGTTGCCGAGAACATGGCCTGCGAGCAGAGCGCTCGCATGGTGGCGATGAAGGCCGCCTCAGACAATGCAAAGCAATTAATCGCCTCGTTACAACTCACTTACAACAAGGCGCGTCAGGCTGGAATTACCAAGGAATTGTCAGAAATCGTTGGGGGCGCGGCGGCGGTTTAAGCCGGCCGTAATCCCGAAACCCAGAGAGTCTTAAAGCATAGGAATCTGCATATGAGCACGGCACAAGGAAGAATCGTTCAGTGTATTGGCGCGGTGGTGGACATCCAGTTCCCCGCAGACGGTATCCCGCAGGTTTATGACGCCCTCATGCTCGATCGTGGATCAGAGCATGATCTTGTCGAAAAGGGCCTTACCTTCGAGGTTCAACAACAACTTGGCGACGGCGTTGTGCGCACGATCGTGATGGGGTCCTCCGATGGCCTTCGTCGCGGAATGTCGGTCAATAACACCGGCGCGCCCATCTCCGTGCCAGTTGGACACGAGACCCTCGGCAGAATCATGGATGTCCTCGGGCGGCCCATCGATGAGGCAGGAGAAATTCCCACCAAGGAGCGCCGTGCGATCCATCAGCCCGCGCCGAAGTTTGCCGACCTTGCTCCCTCGGTCGAGCTTCTTGAGACTGGAATTAAGGTGATCGACCTCATCTGCCCGTTCGCAAAAGGCGGAAAGATTGGCCTCTTCGGTGGTGCCGGTGTGGGCAAGACAGTCAACATGATGGAACTCATTAACAACATCGCCAAGCAGCACGCGGGACTCTCGGTGTTTGCGGGCGTGGGCGAGCGCACTCGTGAAGGCAACGATTTCTACCACGAGATGAAGGACTCCAACGTTCTTGACAAGGTGGCGATGGTCTTTGGTCAGATGAATGAGCCCCCAGGCAACCGCCTGCGTGTGGCGCTCACAGGACTCACCATGGCCGAGCGTTTCCGTGATGAAGGCCGTGACATCCTTTTCTTCGTCGACAACATTTACCGTTACACACTCGCTGGAACGGAGGTTTCCGCTCTGCTGGGTCGTATGCCTTCCGCTGTGGGATACCAGCCGACTCTTGCTGAAGAGATGGGCGTGCTGCAGGAGCGTATTGTCTCGACAAAAGTTGGCTCGATTACCTCTATCCAGGCGGTTTATGTTCCGGCCGACGACCTCACAGACCCATCGCCCGCAACCACCTTCGCTCACCTTGATGCCACTGTGGTTCTCTCACGAGACATTGCCGCCTTGGGAATCTATCCCGCGGTTGACCCACTTGATTCCACCTCACGACAGGTCGACCCCAATGTGATCGGTGACGAACACTATTCAGTCACGCGGCGCGTCCAGGCCACCTTGCAGCGTTACAAAGAGTTGCGCGACATCATCGCAATTCTTGGAATGGACGAGCTCTCTCCAGAGGACAAACTCCTCGTGGCGCGGGCCCGTAAGATCCAGCGGTTCCTGTCGCAGCCATTCAGTGTTGCAGAGGTATTCACTGGCTCGCCTGGCAAATACGTGACACTCGCTGAGACCATTCGTGGATTCAAGATGATTGTCGATGGTGAATGCGATGCCCTCCCCGAGCAGGCCTTCTACATGGTCGGCGGCATCGACGAGGTCTTCGAGAAAGCCAAGACCCTTCAGTAACCAGATCCATCCCCGATAGGACGCCACCGATGGCCGGAACCATTCTTGTTGATGTTGTTAGTGCCCACGAGAAGATTTTCTCGGGGGAGGCCGAGTTCGTGGCGTTGCCAGGGGAGCAAGGCGAGTTGGGCATTCTGCCTGGCCATGTCCCTTTCATCACTCGCATTCGACCCGGTGCGGTTCGAATCAAGGTCGATGGCAAAGAAGAGCTGATTTTCGTAGCCGGCGGAATCCTCGAAGTACAACCGCGCGTGGTGACGGTTCTCGCCGACACAGCCATACGCGGCAAGGATCTCGACGAGGCCAAGGCAGAGGCTGCGCGCAAGCATGCCGCCGAGGCGCTCGCTAACAATGCCGCCGACGTGAACCATGCCGCGGTGCAGGCCGAACTCGCCATTGCCACTGCACAGCTCGCCGCCCTTAAGCAATTCCGCGGAAAGAAGTAAGTCGTTTGCAGCAGCGCGTCAGCGCGTGAGCGCGTCTGAATTATTTTGAACAACGACCTCTTTCTTCGTGCCCTCGCGAGACAACCCGTCGAGAGAACGCCAGTCTGGCTCATGCGCCAGGCGGGGCGCTATCTGCCGGAGTACAACGCCACCCGAAAAAAGGCCGGAAACTTCCTCGCGCTTTGTAAAAACCCCGAGCTGGCCTGTGAGGTCACCCTTCAGCCCATTGACCGTTACGGGCTCGATGCCGCCATTCTTTTCTCAGACATCCTCACCATTCCCGATGCATTTGGCCTCGGCTTGCACTTTGTCGAAGGGGAGGGGCCGCGGTTCCACAAGAAGATCGAGTCCGAGGCCGACGTTGCAACACTGCCCAGCGTACAGATGGCCGAGGCCTTGTCTTATGTGGGTGATGCAGTTGCCTTAATCCGCAAGACCCTCAATGGCCGTGTTCCTCTGATCGGCTTCTCAGGTAGCCCCTGGACACTTGCCTGCTACATGCTCTCTGGCGGAAGCAGCTCCGATGACTTCCTGATGGTTCGCAAGTGGATCTACAGTCGGCCCGAGTTGGTCTTAACCCTGATTGATCGCATACAAGGCGCGGTCATCGACTACTGCGATATGCAAGTCAAGGCCGGGGCACAGACCATCATGTTGTTTGATAGCTGGGGCGGCTTGTTGGCTGATCGAGCCTTCGATCGCTTCTCCCTTGCGAGCCTGAAGACGATCGTTGGTGCCCTCAAGCAACGCCATCCGGCCACTCCAGTGATTGTCTTCGTCAAAGGTGGCGGCCAATGGGCGGAGAGAATTGCAAGTACCGGCTGCGATGGGATTGGCCTTGACTGGACCACTGACTTGTCCGCGATGCGCTCGAAGATCGGTTCGCGTTGCACACTTCAAGGCAACCTCGACCCTGCCGTATTGCTTGGGGCACCCAAACACATTGAGGCCGAGGCCACCAAGGTGGTCGATTCTTTCGGTCGACTTGAATCCGGAGTGGGCCACGTCTTTAATCTGGGCCATGGGATCTCTCAGTTCACGCCCATCGACAACGTATCTTGTCTGGTCGAGGCCGTTGCCAAAGCCAGCCGCAACCAAGCCCGCTAGGACCACTGGCTCAACTAGGAGTACCAAGGCCTCTGGGCCTGCTCGGCCTCCAGGCGTTCTTCAACCGGGGCGGCCGCGTGTCAGCATCGCCCCTCAGGGCCCATGCTGACCCTCGTCGACATAGTCGTTGACGCTCCACGACTGGGGCCGCTGACCTACATCTGGCCGCAAGCCCTTCCAAGGCCGTCACCTGGCGAGTGGGCCCTCGTTCCCATGGGCCGACGGCAGATGGTTGGCCTGATTCATGAGACGCGCCCCTGTGAGCCACAGGCCTTAGAGGGCTTCGGTTACACCCTTCGGGAGGTTCACGCCAAGGTGGAGGCCCTTCCCACCATCACTGATCTGCACCTTAATCTCTTGCGGTTTGCCGCACGCTATTACCACCGTGGCTTAGGGGAGGTTGTGGGCATGATGCTCCCCGGGTGGTGGCGAGCACCGACCCAGTATCGAAAAAGCCCCAAACGAAAACAGTCTCCAGCAGACGCCTTGGCCACAGAGGTTCGAGCCGACGCCGAGAAAAAGGGCGCCCCTTCGCCCGAAACCTATCGCCCCAGGCCCAATGCGAATGCGTTAACGAGTGACCAGAAAATCGCATTGGATCGCCTCATGGTGGACAGGAGACCTGCAATGCTTCATGGGGTGACAGGGTCTGGCAAGACACGGGTCTATGAGGAACTGATTGCAGAGCTGGGGCAGGAGAATCCCGGGCGAGTCTTGATTCTGGTGCCCGAGATTGGCCTGACACCGCAGCTGCATGAGCGGCTTCGAGAGCGTTTCCCGATGTCACGACTCGGCATGCTTCACAGTGGCTTGACCGAGCGCCAACGCGCAAAAACATGGATGGAGGCCGCAAGTGGCTGCATCGACATTCTCATTGGCACGAGGATGGCTGTCTTCGTCCCGCTTGACGACCTGCGTCTGATCATTGTGGACGAAGAGCACGACAACTCCTACAAGCAGCAGGAGGGGCTGCGCTACTCGGCACGAGATCTTGCCATTTGGCGGGCCCAGTCGATTGGTGCCCAGCTGGTCTTGGGTTCAGCCACGCCAAGCCTCGAGACACAGGCCCAGCTGAAATCCGGACGAATTCAGTCTCTAGAGATGCGCAACCAGGCAACCGGCACCGAGGCTGCAAAGGTTCACCTCATTGACCTCTCTCGAGAACGTCCCGAGGAGGGTATGGCCCCGAGCCTGTGGAGTCGTCTGGAAGAGGCGCTGAGAAGGCATGAGCAGAGCTTGGTCTTCGTTAATCGGCGGGGTTGGTCGCCAATTCTGAGCTGTGGTGCTTGTGGCTGGATCAATGGCTGTCGGGACTGTGATGCACCGGCGGTGCTTCATCAACGAGGGTCGGGTTGGCGTCTCATCTGCCATCGGTGTGGACTCGTTGAGGTCCCGCCCAAAGCCTGTCCGGCCTGCGGGAATCCTTCGCTGGACACCCTGGGACGGGGAAGTCAGAGAATCGAGGAGGCCATCGCCCGTCGATTCCCAGAAGCCCGAGTCCTGCGGGTCGACCGAGACCAAATGAATAGTCCCAAGGCAACCGAAACCGCCTTCAATGAAATACGAGAAGGCCGGGTCGATATTGTCGTCGGCACCCAAATGATGGCCAAGGGCCACGACTTCCCCAACCTAAGAACGGTCTTGGTGCTCGACGCCGATGCGAGACTTCATCAGCCAGACTATCGGGGGGCTGAGCAGCTGTTTGCCTTGCTATTGCAGGTCGCGGGCCGGGCCGGCCGCCATCCCTCCTCAAGCCCCCCACAGAGCGCCACCGTTCAGAACGCGCCAGCGGGCGTCTGGATTCAGACCCACTATCCCGAACACCCACTGATGCGGGCAATCACCGCCCAGGGTTTTGACTCCCAGAAGGCCTTCTGGGCCGCGCTTCTCGATGACCGGGAGCAATCCGGCTTGCCCCCATTTCGATACCTTGCGCTTATTCGCCTGTCCCATCGAAACGCCAAGGCAGTGGAGGAGGCAGCAAAAGCCATCCATGCCCAGGGCATAAAGACGGATGGCGTACAACTCTATCCACCGGTCCCACAGTATCCCGAGCGGGTCGCAAACAAGACCCGTTGGCAGGTGCTTCTAGAGGCCCATAGCCGATCCAAACTTCACGCAGCAGTCGCGGAACTCGATGTTTGGATGGCCAACAACCTTAAGGTCGATGCAAACATTGAAATCGACCCACTGGGATTTTCTGGCTGACTGGTTCAACCAAAGGAACCGCGGGCCCTTGGTTCTGACCCCTTGGTTTTGACCCCCTTGTTTGTTCCCCTGTGTCTGGCGCGTCTGGCAGGAATCGAACCTGCGACCCTTGGCTTCGGAGGCCAATACTCTATCCACTGAGCTACAGACGCGAGCCCTTCTATAATAGCCGTCTTGGGCCGACGATAAAGTTCACGGACCGGCAATGCATCGGCCCAGGCCCAATTAATTTTTCTTTCTTTCAACTTTGAAATGAGCGAATCCATGTCCGAACACGAGAGCCCGATTAAAACCCCGAAACAACTCATCGTCGCCGTGGTGCTGGCATTTGTGGTCCCGGTCTTGATCATCGCTCTGCTCACCAAACATGTGGGCTCGGTTTCAAAGACGGGTGCCGGAAGTGTGGCGCTGACACCCGAGGCCGTCGCCGAGCGAATCAAGCCCGTGGGCAGAGTGGCCACTGCCCCGGAGTCGGGCTCCACCGCCGTCGCGGCCGCTTCGGGACCCAGGCCCATACGAACGGGCGCTGAGGTCTATGCGGCTGCCTGCGCGGGCTGTCACGCAGCAGGTGTCATGGGCGCGCCCAAATTCGCTGATAAGGGCGCATGGTCTGCGCGAATTTCAAAAGGCTATGACAGCCTGCTCACCGCCTCACTCAAGGGCAAGGGTGCCATGCCTGCCCAAGGTGGCGGGGCCTATAGCGATGCCGAGATCGGCAAGGCAGTGGCGCACTTGGCGAACTCCGCTGGGGCCAGTTTCGCGAAGTAAGTCGGCGATGCAACAACATGCAATGTCGGATCGACTCGTTGCTGCCTTCGACAACGCTCTAAAAACCCTCACTCTGAAGCCCGCGGGAACAGGCCGCCCGTCCCCTGCGGCGGGCTTGCCTGAGCCCGACCTCACCAGCGCAGAGAGAAGACACTCAGCTGGCCTAATGCGGGTTAATCACGCGGGTGAGGTTGCTGCCCAAGCCCTCTACCAGGGCCAGGCGCTGGCCACCTCGGACTGGCAGCATCGCGAGGTCCTGCTTCAGGCCGGCCGAGAAGAGTCGGACCACCTTCGCTGGACCGCTGAGAGGCTTGATGCACTGGATTCGAGGCCGAGCCTGTTGGCACCCCTTTGGTACGCAGGCGCATTTGCCCTGGGATTTGCTGCGGGGAAAATGTCCCCAGCGATTGCCATGGGTTTTGTGTCGGAGACGGAAAAGCAGGTGGAGGCGCATCTAAAAGGCCATCTCTCAGCCCTGCCGACCAACGATCAGGCCTCCCGCGCCATTGTTGCGACCATGGCCGATGACGAGGCGGCCCATGGTCAATCGGCCCGTGAGAGGGGCGCCCGGGCTCTTCCCGCTTCCATTGAAAAGGCCATGCGTCAGAGCGCCAAGCTCATGACGAAAACGGCTTACTTTATTTGATGTCCCCCCCCATTCTCGAGGCATTCTCGAGCGCTCTTTACTCTGTTCTTGCGTCTTGGGCTGAGCGGAACAAGAAAGATCTCGGCATACAGCCTGCTGATCTTCAAGCAAGCCTTCACCAGCCAAAGCAGGCCGAACATGGCGACTTGGCGACAGGAATTGCACTTCGGCTCGCCAAACCCCTGGGCACAAAGCCAACTGAATTGGCCAGCGCATGGGCCGCAGAGCTGACAAAGGCTGAACCTCTCAAGGCCATGCTGCAGCAGGTCGAGGTGGCGGGCCCAGGCTTTATCAATTTTCGACTCACCAATGCCCTGAAGGTCTCGGTCGTTGCTCGCGTCTTGGCCGAGGCCGATCGTTTCGGTCATCGCCCCGAGGTTTCGGCTGGCTCGGTATTGCTCGAGTACGTCTCGGCCAATCCCACCGGCCCACTCCATGTCGGCCACGGTCGACAAGCCGCGCTGGGCGACTCATTGGCCAATCTGCTCGCGAGCCAGGGCCACAGCGTCTACCGTGAGTTTTATTACAACGACGCTGGCGCACAGATTGAAAACCTCGCACTCTCTGTGGCGGCTCGAGCAAGGGGAATTTCCCCCGACGATCCCGCGTTCCCGGCCGATGGTTATCGCGGCGATTACATCGCGGAGATTGCAAAGTCATATCTGGCCAAGGAGACCGTCTGCGCGGCGGACGCGCCACCTGTCCAAGCGTTGGGAGACCCCGTTCAGATCGAGGCCATACGGGCCTACTCGGTTGCGTATCTCCGAAGAGAGCAAGACCAGGATCTGGCCGCTTTTGGTGTGCGGTTTGATCGCTTCAGCCTCGAGTCGGCCCTTTACTCATCGGGGGCCGTCGAATCGGTGGTGGGAGAACTGGTTCGCCTTGGACATGCTTACGAAGAGGATGGGGCCTTGTGGTTGCGGTCGACCGATTACGGCGACGACAAAGACCGTGTCATGCGCAAATCAAGTGGCGGGTTTACCTATTTTGTGCCTGATGTGGCTTATCACCTTGAGAAATACAAGCGCGGCTACTCAAAGGCCATCAACATTCAAGGCGCCGACCACCATGGAACGATCGCTCGGGTTCGTGCAGGTCTTCAGGCCCTTGAGCAAGGCATTCCAAAGGGCTTCCCCGATTACATCTTGCACAAGATGGTCACCGTAATGCGTGGCGGGGAGGAGGTGAAAATCTCCAAACGAGCCGGCGCTTACGTGACCTTGAGAGACCTGATTGACTGGTCGGGTGGCCGAGATGCGGTGCGATTTTTTTTGGTCTCGAGAAAAGCAGATTCAGAGTTTGTATTTGATGTGGACCTGGCGGTGTCCAAATCAGACGAGAACCCCGTCTACTACGTGCAATACGCCCATGCACGAATCGCTGGCGTTCTTGTTCAGGCGGGTTATGCAAACCTAAGCCAGGCCACAGAGTGGGCGAGAAGCTTGCACCACTCAACTCTCACAGAGCGCCTCGATAAAATTCAGCACCCCAAGGCACTCGCGTTATGCGCACGCATATCTCACTACCCATCGATGTTGGCCGAGGCGGCTGAGCAGCATTCCCCGCATCTCGTCGCGTTCTACCTGCGTGAGCTTGCTGCAGATTTGCATGGCTTTTATAACGCCGAGCGCATTCTTGTTGATGCCATGGTCGAACGAGAGTCCCGTCTACTTTTGTTGTTGGCCGCGGCAGCGGTCATTTCTTCCGGGCTCAAGCTACTTGGGGTAAGCGCTCCTGAGAGGATGTAGATCCTCGGTATGATGCAAGACCATGGCAAAAACCAACCCAGAGCCAACCAGTCGCGCCAAAACAGTGAGCCTCACCAGCTTTATGGCCGGTGTGGCCGCCGGACTAATCGTTGCGGCACTGGCGGCGGTTTACATTACCCAATCGCCTCTTCCCGTCACCGACCGGGGCCTTCGAAAGGTCGAGGCGCCGACCAAGCAGGGCAATAAGGGCGCCGATGAGGAGTCGGCAGCGCCAGTCATTGCCGAGCCGGAGCCACCTCCAGCCGCGCCCATCGCCAATGAATCGGGGGCGGCGAGGCCCCCAATGGCAGAGCCCCCTGGGACGACCTACTTTCTGCAGTTGGCTGCCTACAGATCCGTTGAAGAGGCCGAGCAGATGCGGGCTCGACTCGCAATCCTTGGGTTTGAGGCGGCAATCACGCAGACCCGCAGGGACGGAACGCTCTTCTACCGTGTGCGCATGGGGCCGATGGCCGACTTCGATGAACTCAATCGCACCAAAACCGCTCTATCAGACAATGGCTTGGAGTCGACCGTCGTTCGAGCCCTGCCCCAGTAAGCATAGTAAGCCTAGTGAGCCTAGTGAGCCTGTAAAACGATGGAGATTCGAATGAAAGCAACTTCCCCCAGACGTCGAATCATTATTGGAGCAGCCTCGTTCGCTGGGCTTCTGGGGTGGGCGGGCCGGCCACTGACAGCGGCAACCATCGATGAAGGGATTGATTTCCGTCAACTGGGGCGCCCCGTTCCCACTGGGCTTGCGCAGGGGAAGATCGAGGTGCTGGAGTTCTTTTGGTACGCCTGTCCCCATTGCTTTGCCCTGGAGCCTTACCTGAAGTCTTGGGTTTCCAAGCTTCCAGCGGATGTCGTTTTTCGCAAGGCCCATGTCGCATTTAGGGGCTCTGCCCAGCAGCAACTCTTCTACACCCTCGAGGCCATGATGAGTCCAGATGCCACGCACCAGAAGGCCTTTGAAGCCATTCATCTCAACCGCCAGCCACTGGCCTCCGAAGCCGAAATTTTTTCTTGGGCCAAGACAGCATCGCTCGACATGGCCCGATTTGAGCGCAGTTGGCAGTCGCCTGCAGTCGCCAATCAAATGAAACGGGCGGTGGACTTACAACAAAGCCATGAAGTCGATGGTGTTCCCCGATTCACCGTCAATGGCCGTTACGTCACATCCCCGGCCATGGTCGGCGGCAGCCATCAGCGCTCTCTGGCGGTTGTCGATTTCCTCATCAAAAAGTCCAGAGGCAGGGGGGCATAGACCTCAAGGCCCTGGCTTGCCTCGCCCCCCGGCCTTTGTGGGGCCGATGGCAAGGCCATAGGCCGCTTCTCTCTTAAGACCGAAAGCCTTAGAGAGGATTTTCGCCAGGGCAGCGGCTGGAATATGTGCTCTGAGTTCATCCGCCCAGACTGTGGAGCCCCAGTCCGTTGAGTCCCCCTTCACCGACGCCTCTTCAACCCTGAATAGCAAAACGTATTCGCCTCGATCGGCCTTGCTATCGACGGCAAGCGCCGAGACAAAGCGAGACCGAACCTCCGCAACCGAGCCTTGCAACAATGTCTCGAACTGCTTGGTTAGTTCCCGGGCGAGAAGCATGGTTGTGTTGGGGCCGAGCAATTCGTTCGCATCGATCAGGGCCTCGTGAATGCGATGTGGGGATTCGAACACCGCGTGCAGGCCTGGGGTTCTCGAGAGGATCTGAAAGCGAGCTCGCCGGGTATTGGCTCGATTGGGCAAGAAACCCCAAAAACAGATGGGCGAGTCGTCGGGCGCCTCGAGACCAGAGACACTCAGTGCGGCCGTGAGGGCGCTGGGACCGGGAATGGGGGTCACTATCGCACCGGCCCGATGTGCTGCAGCCACAAGGCGGGCCCCTGGGTCCGATACCGCGGGCGTCCCCGCATCGGAAATCAACGCAATCGACAATCCGCGGCCAATGGCCTCGACCAATGCGACGGTCTGCTGGGCCTCGTTGTGGGCGTGCAAAGACACAAGTGGCGCCTTGGTGCGGACCCCCAGGGCTTGAAGCATTAATTTGGAGTGGCGGGTGTCCTCGGCGGCGACTCGGTCGGCGTGCTCGAGAACCAGCCGGGCTCTCGGGCTGATATCACCCAAATGGCCAATTGGCGTGGCCACCAGGTAGAGGCCTGCTTGCAAATTCGTCATCGTCTGAGTCATGGGGGTTGCAATTGCCGAGTCCAAAGCAGACCAAAGGGTATCTCATGGAAGAGCGCGCCCTTCAGTATCTCCAGGGCAGGGGCCTTGCGCTTGTTGAGAGGCAGGCCCGATACCCCTTTGGAGAAATTGACTTGGTGATGATGGAGGGAGACGAAGTGGTCTTTGTAGAGGTTCGTTATCGAGCGAGCCGCTCCTTCGGGGGCGCCCTGGCCTCGGTGGGGCGGGCCAAACAGCGCAGGCTGCGGTTGGCTGCATTGGCATGGCTCTCAACTGCCCAGCGCGAGGCGAGCGGCCATGGGCCAGCCCCTCGATACAAGGGTTCCCGCTTCGATCTGGTCCTCATTGAGCCCGGAGAATTGCAGTGGCTGCGCAATGCGATTTGAACGAACGGGCATCGACTCCGCTCCTATAATTGGGATTCCCAACACAGGAGCTCTCATGACAAATCGCCGTCTCTTTTTGGTCTCAGCATCTTCTCTGGCTGCTGCGAACCTTTTAACGGGCTGTTTCCCTGTCGTGGCCACTGGCATGGTTGTGGGGGCGCTCTCGATTACCGAGCGTCGAACCACGGGCGCCCAAGCCGAAGACCAGGCCATTGAGCTCAAGGCATTCAATCGATTCAGAGACCGGTTCAAGGGCGATGCAGCTGTTAAACCCAGCGTGACGTCGTTTAATCGCACGGCGCTAATTACTGGCTTTGCCCCCGATCAGGCCACCAAGACAGAAATCGGTCAGATCGTCTCCAAGATTGAAAATGTTCGCTCTGTGATCAATGAGGTCTTTGTGGGAGCACCCGCCACCACGATGACCTACGGCACGGATGTCGTTCTGACAACAAGGGTCAAGGCAGCGTTGCTCGACTCTCGAGATGTCAACGGCAACCTGATCAAGGTGGTGACCGAGTCCGGCACGGTTTTCCTCATGGGACTGGTGACTCAACGAGAGGCCACACGGGCGTCTGAAATTGCTTCACGAGTGCCCGGAACGAGAAGGGTGATCCAGGCCTTCGAGGTGATCACTGACGACCAAGCGAGAGCGATTGATACGGCCTTGCAAGGCAACAAGCCCGCGCCAGAAGCCCAGGGCGGGCAGAGCCAAGACCCCGGCGCAGCCAAGGTCACGCCGGTTCGCTAGCGAGCGACATCGATGTCCAGCAAAGCGCGCCTCATTCTGGCCTTGGTGGGCGTTGCCCTGCTTGCACTTGCGGGCATTTGGGCCACCCAGGGCAGTCCTGCCCCAAGGGTTGCAAGTGCGAACCTGCAAGGCCAAACCATTGATACTCAGTCCCTGACTGGCAAGCCCTATCTGGTTAATTTTTGGGCCACGAGTTGTGTCACCTGTGTTCGAGAGATGCCCGATATCGTGGCTTTGCACAAAGAGTTCGAGTCAAAGGGATTTAAAACCATTGCCGTGGCCATGCATTACGACAAGCCAGAGTTCCTCAGCCGATTTGTTGAAGACCGAGCGCTGCCGTTTTGGGTGATCCACGATACAGATGGCCGCTGGGCAAAGGCTTGGGGCAATGTCTCGGTGACCCCCACTACTTTCGTTGTCGATTCCAGTGGACAGATACACAAACGCTACGTGGGTGTCCCCGACTTCGAAGGCTTGCGGCGTTGGCTACGAGCTGAACTGCCCGGCTGATAGCGCTTGCTGGTCCGCATGGTAGGAGGAGCGAACCAGGGGGCCCACTGCAGCATGCGCAAAACCCAGTTCGATTGCCAGGGTCTCCAGCTTGGCAAACTCCTCTGGGGTCACGTATCGAACCACTGGCAAATGGGCATTTGAGGGCGCCAGGTACTGGCCGATGGTGATCATGTCGACCCGATGCTCTCTAAGGTCGCGCATGACGGACACCACCTCATCAAATGTCTCCCCTAGGCCCAGCATGATTCCGCTTTTGGTGGGAACACCGGACACCTTTTGCTTGAAGGCTTTGAGAAGATGCAGAGAGTGAGAATAATCCGAACCCGGTCTTGCGGCCTTGTAGAGGCGCGGCACGGTTTCGAGATTGTGATTCATGATATCAGGAGGCGCCGCCTCTAAAATGGCCAGTGCCCGATCGAGGCGGCCACGGAAGTCGGGTACAAGAACCTCAATTTTTGTCGAAGGCGATGATTCTCGCGTGGCCCGGATGCAATCGACAAAGTGTTGTGCCCCCCCGTCTCTGAGGTCATCTCGGTCGACGCTCGTGATCACCACATAGCGCAATTTCAGAGCAGCAATTGTGGCGGCGAGATTCTTTGGCTCATCTGGGTTGAGGGGGTCTGGCCTGCCATGCCCCACATCGCAAAAAGGGCAACGCCGTGTGCACTTGTCGCCCATGATCATAAAAGTGGCGGTGCCATGCCCGAAGCACTCGCCGATGTTGGGGCAAGAGGCCTCTTCGCAGACTGTGTGCAGCCCATGTTCTCGAAGAATCGACTTGATCTCAAAAAAACGCGTGTTGGGAGAAGGCGCCTTCACTCGAATCCAGCTGGGCTTATCGGGCGATGGTGCAGGCACGATCTTGATTGGGATCTTTTCAGTCTTGGCTGCGCCCTTGAGTTTGGGCGACGGCTTCTGTGGCCCAAGGTCGAGGCGCCTGCGTTGTGCTTGGTCGGTCATGGCCGGGTGGTTTCGAGGATTTCGATCAGGTGTTTGGAGAAACTTTCTGCCGCTGATTGCCAATCGAGTGTCACGCCCATTCTAGCGAGATCAATTGACTCGAGGTCCGCATGGCCACAGGGATGAATTCGACCAAAGGGCTCAAGGTTCATTTGCACGTTGATGGCCAACCCATGGGAGCTAAACCCCCTGCGAATCTTGAGCCCAAGGGCTGCGAACTTGGCAAGACGCTGATCGACCGGGAAATAGACGCCTGGCTCACCGGGCCATCGGCAGGCACCTCTCACCCCCAGGCCGAGAACCCAACTCAGAATGCTGTCCTCGAGCAGTCGCACCCATTCGCGCACCATGAGTCCATGCGAAGCCAGATTCACGAGGGGATAGACCACCAACTGCCCTGGCCCGTGATAAGTCACTTCTCCCCCGCGGTTGGCCTGAACCACACGGATGTCACCGGGCGCGATGACATGAATAGGGTCGGCCGCCAACCCGAGGGTGAAGACGGGCTTGTGTTCAATGAGCCATATTTCTTCAGGCGTGTTGGGTTCCGCTTGATCCAGCCACTCCTGCATCTGGCCCACCGATTCCTCGTAATCCGCCTCGCGAAAAATCCGGATGCGAGGGGCACTTAGAGGACGACCTTGACCCATGGGTGCGAAGTCAGTGTTCGATAGATTCGGTCGAGTTGGGCTTGAGACTCGGCATTGACGGTGATGGTGAGCCCCAGGTACTTCGCCTGCCGACTCGTGCGCATCTCGATCTGGCTCTCTTGGAGCGGGCCGGTCTCGCCTGCGATCGATCGAATGATCTCCTCGGCGAAGCCATCGCGACGCTCTCCCATCACCTTGATCGGGAATGCACAAGGGAAGGTCAAGAGGGAGACCCGGTCGGTCGCACCTTCTTCTGGGCGACCGGGAGGCTTATTGGGCATGTTGGACATATTGACTGTCTTGCGGGGTGGTGGGCTGATGCTCAGGCGACCCGATGTTTCTCAATTGCCTCGTCGTAAGCCGCACGCAGCGCCTTGTAGATGGGGCCTGGGCGCCCGTCTCCCACGGGTTGATGGTTGAGCTGCGTGAATGGCAACAGCTCTTTGGTGGCCGAGCTCATCATGAGCTCAGTCGCCTCGGGCAATTCGTCTTCGCGGACCTCACCGAAGGCCACCTCGATGCCCAGCTCTTTGGCCAGCCGCGGAATGAGTGAGAGGCGAATGCCAGCGAGCATCTGCCGGCCTCTTGGCGGACTAATAAGCCGTTGCTCTCGAACGACCCATATGTTGGAAGCCGCCCCCTCCGTGAGCAGGCCATCGCGAATCAGCAGCGCCTCCTGGGCACCCTGGGCCACAGCCGCCTCTCTTGCGAGTACGTTACCGAGAAGGGCCACCGACTTAATGTCACAGCGAAGCCAGCGCTCATCGGGAACCGAAATCGCTCGGATACCCCGCTCTCGATCTTGCTGACTGGGTCGCTTAAAGGGTGAGACCATCGCGAGGATGGTGGGAGACACGCCAGGGCGGGGGAATGCATGGTCGCGCTTGGCCACTCCTCGCGTCACTTGAATGTAGATGAATTGATCGTCGGTGTTTGCCCGCTTGGTCATCTCTGTGACGAGTCCAGTCCAGTCAAAGGGGTGCTCCAAGTGCAGTGCAATCGATGACAGGCTGCGAGTCAACCGATCGAGGTGAAGATCCCAGGCAAAGGGACGTCGACTGTAGACCGGGACCACTTCATAGACGCCATCACCGAAGAGAAAGCCGCGGTCCAGGACCGACACCTTTGCCTCCGAGAGCGTCGTCCAATGCCCATTGAGGAACGCGGGTGCCGAGGGATCCAGCTCTGAGGGAAACGTCGCTTCGAGAATCATGGCAGTGTCTTCACAATGAGTCGGAGGCTGTCGATGGCCCGCCCTAGGAGGCCCGCCGATTCAATGGACTCGGCGGCCACCAAGTCAACCCGATGAATGGCAAGGTTTCCAAGCGAGATCCGCAGGGCACCAACAGCCTGACCAGCCGTGACAGGCGCGACAAGCCCCTGTGCAGTCTCCATCTCTGCGCGCAGCAGCGGAATCTGGCGCCGTGGGGCTGCAACCATGACATCTTGTCGAAACTCAGTCTTGACTTTGGGACGAACACCTTTGAACACTTCAATTGAGGCCGGTAGCGCGTCTTGCCGAAAGAGTCGAACCAGGTCAAATTGTTGAAACCCGAAATTGAGTAGTTCGAGGGTCTCCTGGGCACGGGCCTCGATGCTCTTGGACTCCAGTAGAACGAGCATGATTCGGCGCTGAATTTGCTCCTTCGGCCCAAGTGGCTGGGGGCGACGAGCAGTCACTAAGCAAGACGAGGCCAGACTCTGATCGGTCGCAAGAAAGCCGTCGACGCTTCGATCGAGCCAGAGCAGCCGGTTGCGGTTGGTCTGGCGAATGCCGTTGGCAACGAACTCGCGCTGGGTGGTGATCTGGAGAACATCGGGAAACTCTTGATAGGTGCGCAACCCGAGCAAGGCGAGGTCTCGCGCTGTGGTAGCGGGTCTTGCGGTGCTCCCGGCGCCACTTGCGCCCACAGCCCCCGGGGTGCCTGTTGCATTCACAAAACGAGTCGACTCCATGCCCAGGCGCCGGGCAGTCTCATTCATCAGAGCGACAAATTGTTCCTCGCCTCCTGCAATGGCGTTGGCCAGAGCAATGGCCGCATCGAGAGCGCCAATTAAGAAGACCCCAACAAGCAACTCCTTTACTGTGGCGCCTGATGGAGGCAGGAACATCTTCGGACCCGCCGGCACACTCGCAGGATCGGGCCCGGGAATCACCTGCTGCATGCGGAGCTGCCGGTCCCGAAGTGCAGCCAGGGCGAGGTAGGCGGTCATCATGGAGGTGAGCCCACCGGGTTCCAGGGGGCGGCTGTCTTCTTGACCGGCCAGCGACTGCCCCGTGGTGAGATCCACGAGAATCCAAGCCCTGGCCGTGACAGGGTTCGCAATGGGCCAGTCCGGCTCTGCCACTGTCTTTGAATTGTTCGCGAGGGCCTGGGAAAAAACTTCGCGGGGCAAACCCAATATGCCCGCGGCCAGAAGACTGCACTGAAGGGCTTCGGAGAGGAGGGCTCTTCTGAGATTCTTAGGCATTGGAGAGGCTTGTGAGGACCATTTCTCGCAACTCGATGAGCAGACCGTGAAAAAAATGCCCCGCCCCAGGCAACACTAGAATGGGCTGGTGGTGTGGTCGCGCGTATTCAAGAGCCCCAGAGAGGCTTGCCACGTCGTCCTCTTCACCATGAATCATTCGCGTAACGCCAAGAACCGGTGGGGCTGGGTTCATTCGCTCAGTGGCCAGACCCACCAGAAGGCAGGCGGACAAACCGAGGGGTGCCAACCCCATGGCACTTCGTCGGTCGAGCCATTCAACAGCAAGATGGCTTGACATCACCGCGCCAAATGAAAAGCCAGCCTGCCAGCGCTTATCCCCCGCTTCGGCTCCAAGGTGCTGCTCGGCCCACTGCCACGCGGCCCATAGGTCATCCCTCTCGCCTTGGCCATGGTCATGGACCCCTTCGCTGCCCCCAACACCGCGAAAGCTCGGCCGAACACAGGCCATCTCACGGGAGAGCATGGCACGCGCAATGGTCTGAACCACTTTGTTGTCTTTCGTGCCACCGAAGAGGGGATGGGGATGAGCGATGACCGCAATCCCACGGGCGGGCCCCTCCGGCCGATCAATGGCCAACTCGAGCTGGCCCGTTGGGCCCGGAATCCGCAGAACCTCGGTCTTAGCGTTCATCGGCGATGCGAAGCCGCGCCACGGGCCGCCCGCCAATTAGGTGCTCTTGAATAATCTCGTCGACGTCGGACTCATCAAAGAGTTGGTACCAGACGCCTTCGGGGTAGACGACGGCAACGGGGCCCCTGTCACACTGGTCGAGGCAACCCGCCCTGTTGACCCTCACCTTGCCGGGACCATTGAGCCGAAGGGATTGAATCTTCTCCTTCGCGTAGGCCTGCAATTGGGAGCCCCCACAGTTGTTACAGCACTCGGCGCCGCCCTCTCTCTGGTTGATGCAGAAAAATACATGGTGCTTGTAGATGCTCATGACTCATAGTTTAAGCCGTGAAGGCCGCCGAACTCCCAGACCACGCATCAGATGCGTTCGAGACAGCCACAGCGCCAGCCATGCCGCTGATGCGAATGGCCATAGGTCGGCGGCCCAACTGGCAAGGCCCTTCAAATTCGCCCACTCGCCTCTTGGCGCGATGAGCAGAGGCTCTCCCGCGCCGCCAGAATGAGTCAAAGGCAGGCCCGAGGAGAGCGCTGCGAGTACTCCCGCCAATACCAAGCCCAAGATACAGAGGCGGGCAGGACCAAGAAACGAGACGGCTGCTCCCCCAAGCGCGGTAAAGAGCAAGCCCGCTTGAACGCCCGGGCTCAACCAAGCCTCGATCTGAGAGGCAAACCCCTCTGTGCCGATGGGCTCTTTGGAGAAGGCCCAAATCCAACAAAAGCGTGCAATGAGCCCCAGGCCAATCGAGAGTCCCACCATCCACGGCCAACTCTCCGAGAGCCTGGCGAGCCATTCGTTATTGCGCCCAGCGAGACCCAGTCGAATATGAATGGCCAACCCAAGCAGCGCGCAAAAAACCAGGCTGGCCTCCGTCAGCACTCTCTCCGCCTCGGTCAGCGGCCCGCCCATACTTGTCGATGGAGCAAATGGGCGCCAGCCGACGACCTCCGGCATGAGTCCCCCGAATGCCAACCAAGGCCCTGTGTTGGCCGCCTGGGCGAAGATCCAAAGCAGAGTTAGAACGGTGGCACCCGCTAGGCTGATGGGGCCACTTCCCCAGACGTGTCGCGCACCCCGATCCGGCCGTGGTCGAGCGGCTCGAAGGCTGAGGAGCCACATTAACGAGCCGACGAGGGCGCCGAGGCAATTGAGGGCGAGGTCGAGCCATTGGGGCCTGCGGCTCGGAAGAAAGGCCTGTGTGAACTCCATCGAGAAAGACAGTGCTGCGGCCAAGCCGACTGCCATTGCCATCGCACGAAGGACCCCGCGATGGCCCCAGATGGCCGCCCACGCTAGGCCCAGAGGCACGTAGGCGAGAAAATTCGCCCAGAGATCGAATCGGGTCCGATAACGTGGCAGGGGCGCCCACAAAAAGCCCAATGGGTTGCTCGATGGCCATCGCCACCCTTCGAAGGGGTGCAGGCTAATGAGACCGATGCTCGCAATCAAGCCCAAGCCAAGGACCCAGAGTTCCCACCGTGCTCGGTGTCGAATTGAGATGGCCATCTCCGTATCATGCCAACTCATGTGGCCACGTGTATGCATGACCGGACCGGGGTCTACCCAGACCCATGCCTTGGGACTATTGCGAGGGGCGTCGCTGCGCAATTCGAGTGCAATCCCTCCGGGTTTCGAGGGGGGATTCGTCGTTTACTCCTGGGAGCAGAAGGAGGGCCATGGCCAATATCAGCGGCCATGGCAACACAGCGGGGAGGCCCTGGCCTTAACCGTGGCCTGGCCCCTTCAGAAGTTGGTCTGCCTCGGGCTGCCTCCAGGGCATTCCCCTCCTTGGCCCCTCTGGCTGAGCGTGGTGATTCGGGACGCACTCTCGAAATGGCTCGGCCAGCGCCTAAGCGAGCCGCTGGAACTTAAATGGCCCAATGACCTCTTGTTGGGCGGAGGCAAGGTGGCCGGCGTGTTGGTCCAGCAGAGCCAATCGGGCGGTCAGACTTGGGTTATGGCAGGGGTGGGCGTCAATCTGCGCTGGAATCAGCCCCCACCCGACGGCCTCTCGGCCGCAGGACTGATTCAATCGCTGCCGAATATTCATCGAGAGGAGGTCCTTGAGCACCTGCTTGAAGCAATTGGACAACTCTCGTTCCAGACAGTGATCGATGCGGATGAGATGGCGGCACGGTTCAACGCCTTCCATCGCTATCAACTCATGTCGGTTGAGTTCATTGACAGAGAGGGTCGAGGCCTTCAGTCGGAGGGACGAGTCCAAGGGGTGAGTCCAAGGGGTGGGCTGCTTCTAGAACTTCCTGGCCAAGAAGTGCATGAATACAGTCTCGGTGCCTTGTCCATGCGTGAGGCCAAGCCGGCATAAACTCTTGTCATGAGTTCTCCTATGGCCCAACAGGCACTGCTCCTGGATGTCGGTAACCACCGAAGCAAATGGCAGAGGGTCTCGCTCGATATGGGCACACCGATTGAGATGGGCGCTTTTGAGACCCAAGAAATCGACAACCTCTCGGAAGACTCCGTGGACAGATTGTTTGGTGGCCTTGGTTCGCTCTCGGGGATTGACGTGGCATTTTGTTGCGTCGCAGGCGAGGGTCGGGCCCAGGCACTCTGTTCATTCATGTCGCAATACTCGGTCGCGCGAATCAAGAGGCTGAGCCCACTTCATTCGGGACTTGGCGACCGATGGGTTTTGACTCAGGGCAGAAGGGTTCGACTTAGAAGTCATTACGCGTCAAGCCTCGGCGCCGATCGATGGGCTGCTGCCCTGGGGGTGGTCGATCTTGAAACCCAATGGCCCCAAAAAGAGGGGCAAAGGCACCTCTTGGTGGTCTCGGCTGGAACGGCCACGGTGATTGACGGCCTTCGGCTCACCTTGGATTCAAATTCGGACCGCTGCCTAGAATTCCTCGGGGGCTATATAACCCCAGGCTTTCTTCAGATGCAGACTTGTTTGGCCAGCGGCACTGCGGATCTGGGAGGGTTGATGCGAAGTCGCGGCCTGTCTCAGGGGGAGCGGCCCATGAGTGGTTTGCTTGACTGGCCCACCGAGTCGGCCGATGCCATTGCGGCGGGAATCGAGATGGGTCAACTCGCACCCTTGGCCTGGATCATGCGCCCCGATGAAATATTGGTTCACGGTGGGGCCGCAAGGGACTGGATAAATGCCTTTGGTCGCCGGGTGGCCCGACACTGGAACTGCCCCGTCGAGCACTGCCCGGATCTAATTTTTAGAGGACTTCGGCAGGCGCTCGCAGACTCCTTCGATATCGATTGAGCTCCTGCACGCTGGAGAATGACTGATCGAAAAGAAGGCTGAGGTTGTGGAGGATGCGGTCCACGACCCGGGTCTCCCAGTCCGAGTTGAACTGAATCTGCTCATCGAGCCACCGCTCGAGCCAGCCGGGTTCAGGCAGACGGCTCTGGACAGTGTCGTTGGGGAAAAGCGCTTGGTTGACATGAAGGTTGGTTGGATGAAGCGCCTTCGCAGTTCGATTGGCCGAGGCCATCAGCACGCCAATCTTTGCAAAGGCACTTCGGGCCGAGTCGCCGACTTGGTCGAGTGCCTTCTTCATGTAGCGGAGGTAAGCCCCGCCGTGCCGAGCCTCGTCCTTGGCAATTGTTTGGTAGATCTCTTTAATGACTGGTTCGGTATGCCAGTCCGCAGCACATCGATACCAGTGATTGAGGCGTATCTCGCCACAAAAATGCAGCATCAGCGTCTCGAGTGCCGGCGCAGGGTCGAACTCAAATCGGACTGCATGCAACTCGGCTTCTGTGGGTAGAAACGCCGGCTTGAATCGACGCAGATACTCCATGAGAACCAGGCTGTGCTTCTGCTCTTCGTAGAACCAGACCGACATAAAGGCAGAGAAGTCACTGTCATGGCGGTTGTCTCGAAGAAACATTTCGGTGGCCGGCAGCGCTGCCCACTCCGTGATGGCATTCATCTTGATGGTCAGCGCCTGCTCGTCAGATAACTTGGCGGCATCAAACCGCTGCCATGGAATGTCTCTCTCTAGGTCCCACCGAACACGCTCAAAGGCGCGAAATAACTCGGGGTAGAGCATGTGCTGGGCGTCGATGTGTTTCACGCCCACATTCTATAAAGGAATCAAGACGTTTCGATGACATGCCCTGCCTTGGCAATGCGTCTCTTTATTCCGCGAATTGCCCAGGACAAAACCGGATAGCCGGCCATTAATTCGCTGGCATCCCAGTGGTCTACATGTCGGGTCACGAGACCGCTGCCTTTGCTCACCATAAGCCAGCTTGTCCCAGGAATTCGAATGAGCGGTCCGGCCTCTTTGGTTCGAAATTCAAACTGCCAGGCCACAGCCCACTCCTCTGCATCTGTGCCCTCCGGTTGCGCCACTGTCGCGAATTTCAGCTCGGTAAACCTCGGTTCCACGAGATGGATAAACATGCTTCGGTAGACCTCCTCAATGGCTTGACGGCCCCTCACCGTCTGAAATGGGTCGGTGAATTCGGCACTCGATTCGTAGAGAGCCGCAAAGTCGCTCAAGGTGGTCAAGGACAAGGCCTTCGCCTGGCGAAGGAATTGCTCCTGGGAGGGGGTCAAGAGGGAAACGGTTATGTGGGAGACGGTCATGTGGGAGACGGTCATGTGGGAGACGGTCATTCGGGAAGGAGCCGTTATTTGGCCTGCTCCTTGGGCGGGGGCAATGACCGACGAGCCATTGAAAAAAATAGGCGGTGGGGCAGGATTCGAAGAAATTTCATAAACCAGGT